>Ga0114931_10007904_pt1 | contig 12939 bp, 13 predicted proteins | sample 2SBtaG_FD_89579 | JGI IMG/M metagenome (GOLD analysis project Ga0114931, IMG submission 89579) | Deep subsurface microbial communities from Kolumbo volcano to uncover new lineages of life (NeLLi) - 2SBTROV14_V59a metaG | ecosystem: Environmental > Aquatic > Marine > Volcanic | place: Kolumbo...
GGGCGCAACTGGTCTCGACCTTGAATAGATAGATCGACTCAATAAGGCGAATTTATTCAAGTAAAGCCTGAGAAGTGATGGCCCCTGGCTGAAAAAAATGATTTTGTGATAGAGAGAATAGATAATGTTTACCCCCATAATCAGTAATAAATTAAGCCTCAGTATTCTGGAAAAAACGTTTGGCCCGGATCATCCTAAAGTGGCTGAATCTCTCAACCAATTAGTAGAAACCTATAAAAATAACAGTGAATACGAAAAAATGGAGCCCCTGCTCATTCGAGCCATTGAAATTGGGGAAAAAAATCACGGCAAAGAGCATCCGGAAGTGGCTCAATCGCTGAATGATTTGGCTGAGTTGTATCGCAATCAGGGAGAGCTCACCAAGGCCGAGTCCCTGCTCCTTAGATCGCGCAAAATCCGGGAAAAAACTTTAGGCCCGGATCACCCCGATGTCGCCACCACCCTCAATAACATGGCGATTCTTTATGAGGACATGGGGTTTTACTCCAAGGCTTATCCTTTACTTCTGCAATCCCTGAAGATTCGTGAAAAATCGCTTCGTCCCGACCATCCCGATGTCGCGGAGTCTCTGAACAACCTTGCGGAATTGTATTACTACGACCGGGGCGATTTTGCCCAGGCCGAACCCCTGCTCAAGCGGGCGCTGAAACTGCGGGAAATGTCTCTCGGTGCGGATCACCCGGATGTAGCATCCACCTTGAACAACCTTGCCGTTTTGTATCGGGCGATGAAAAAATATTCCGAGGCGGAGCCTTTGGTGCATCGGGCTCTTAAAATCATAAAAAAGACATTGGGCGCCGATCATCCGGAAGTGGCGGAGAGCCTTAACTTTCTGGGTGATTTTTATCTGGAGATGGGCAACTATGCCAAAGCGGAGCCTAACTTTCAAAAGGCTTTAAAAATAAAGGAAAAGGCTTACGGTCCCAATCACGAGGAGATCGCCCAAATTCTGGCCAGTCTGGCGGAAGTCCACGGAAAATTGGAGAATTATTCAAAAATCGAGCCTCTTTTGAGCCGGTGTTTGAATATACAGGAGTCTGCATTGGGTGCAGATAACCTCGAAGTTTCCAAAACCCTTTCCAGTCTGGGCGACTACTATCGGAATGAACAGCAATACAGCGATGCCGAGCCCTATTACCAAAGATCGTTGAAAATCCGCGAAAAGTCCCTGGATGCGGATCATCCGGACATCGCTTCAACGGTCAACAGTCTGGCGGCGCTTTACGATTCCATGGGAAACTATTCCCAGGCGGAACGTTTGTTCTCCCGTGCATTGCAGATTCGTGAAAAGGCGTTGGGTCCTGAACATCCCGACGTCGCCCAATCCTTGACCCATCTGGCTCAGATGTATGACGCCATGAAGGATTATTCAAAAATCGAGCCTCTGAGAAAGCGGGCTTTGAAAATTTATGAAAAATCCATGGGGCCGGACCATCCTTTTGTCGTCGAATCACTCAATAACCTGGCGGAATTCTACCGGAAAACCGGAGATTTGGAAAATGTAGAGCCCTTGCTCCTTAGGTCGTTGGAAATCAGTGAAAAACAATTGGGGACGGATCACCCGGAAGTCGCGCCTTCTCTCATCAATCTCGCCAAGCTTTATGAAAAAAAGGGCGAATATGCCAAGGCCGAGCCGCTCTATAAACGATCTCTGAATATATTTGAAGAACATTTTGGCCCGGACCATGCCGAGGTCGCCGCCTGTTTGAACCATCTGGCGGAACTGTACAATGCCATGGGAGATTACGGTAAAGTGGAGACGTTATTACTGCAATCTCTGGAAATTAGCGAAAAAGGTCATGGGCCGGAACACCCATCGGTGGCAACCTGCCTCAAGCACCTGGCCGATTTGCATCGCAACAGGGGGGATTATGCACAGGCGGAACCTCTGCTTCTAAGAGCGTTGCAGATCATGGAAAAGGTCTTGCATGTGGATCATCCGGAGGTGGCCGAAATTGTGAGTTGCCTGGCTTACTTATATGCATCTCAGGGCAAGCCGGATATGGCGGAGCCTCTCTATCAGCGGGCGTTAACAATCCGTGAAAAGTCACTGGGGGCAGATCATTTCGATGTAGCTCTGACACTCAAAGATATGGCTGGTTTGTATAAAGCCAATAAGGAATATGAAAAGGCCAAACCCCTGCTCCAGCGATCTCTGGTCATATCAGAAAAAAACCTGGGGCCGGATCACCCGGATATCGTTCAACTCCTGAATAGTCTTGCCGAAGTGTTGAGCGCTTTAGGTGATCAGTCAAATACGGAACCTCTTTACATCCGGATATTGCAGATCGTCGAAAAATCGCACGGTCCGGACCATCCCGAGGTGGCCCAGGCGTTGGACAAGCTGGCGGGTTTTTATGCAGAGGCCCGGGATTTTGCGAAAGCTTATCCCTTGTTGATTCGTGCATTGAAGGTCAAGGAATTGGATGTTGGCCCCGGTCATCTGGAAGTGGCGTCGATCCTCACCAAACTGGCGCTCATGTACCGGGGAATGAACGATTACAATAAAGCCGAGCCTTTACTGGTCCGGGCACTGAAAGTTTATGAGCAAAACCTGGGCCCGGAGCATCCGGACCTGGAAGAACCCCTCAACAGCCTGGCGGAAGTGTATTATGAAATGGGGGAATACACCAAATCCGACCCTCTTTACCAGCGGGCGTTAAAAATTAAGGATCTTTCTCTTCGAGTCGCACCTTCCTCAGAGCTCCCCAAAGCCGATTCTAAAGAAGACCGCAAAAAAAATGTCCGGCTGGAATTTTCAGCCAGTAAAGATCAGATTTTAAAGGTCCTTCCCGTGATCGCCGATCTGGCGGATAAATCCGATGGAAAGAAAATATCCATTTTCATTGAAGGCTCCGCAAGAAAAGGATATAACCCCTCCTGGTTGAACGAATCCCTGAAGCAGTCCCTCCTCGAAGCGGAAATAGAAAAAGCTCTGGAAAACAGTTAAAGTAGATTTTCAAGACATCCCTCTTACCCTCCATCAACAGCGTCAAAAATTTTTTTATTTTATATCCTGCCAACCCCTTTCTTTTAACGCAACCGTAACATCTCCTTGACAGTATCGTGATACGATCTTTCTATACTCAGTTTCTGGACTGAGGTTCCAGACGCGCGAAATTTTTCGGGTTCAATTGGGACAAGGAAAGAATCATGAAAACAGCATTTTACATACTGGTTTTTCTCGCCTCTTTTTTTTGGGGAATGATCGATTCTTCCACCGCCGCAAATCCAACGGTTTCAGACTCGAATCGACGAATATTAGCCGAAATCAGGGAACTGGAGCAAAAACAGGTTCAATATCCTTTCGATGCGGACCTGCATTTTATTCTCGGCACCAATTATTGGACGTTGAATAATCACAAAAAATCCATTGAGCATTATCAACGCGCACTGCTTCTGGACCCGGACTACGACTCGGCGCATTGGAATCTAAGTTCCATTTATAACCAGCGAGGGGATGGGGCGAACGCCATTATTCACATGAAAAAGGTTGAGGAAATTTTCTTGAAAAACGAGGATTTAAAATCCCTGGCCGACGCCAGGAGGAGGCTGAAAGTGTATTTCGAAAAATATAACTACAAACCGGAGGATTTTGAAGCACGTAAAGGATTCCTTTGGCGCATCTTCAATTAGATGATAAGGAGCGGGAAACCCATGAAATGGAAAATTATTTTACTTTGTACGGCATTGGCAGTGACGATAGGTGGCGGGATTTTTATGAACGCCGGTTTTGCGGCCAATTATTACGCCCCCAATTATGTCTCTAAAGATAGACCCGAAACCTGCATCTGTTCAGCTCCTTCCGATCTGAGTGTGCTGGCCAATAGAACCAACCGCAGGCAAGCGTCCAGCCTTAAGTCGAATTTGGAACCCAGTTTTCAATTGAGTCTTTGGAACTGCCAGTGCGGGGCCTTGAGTTGTGCGGTTACGGCACAAGCTGTGTCCTGTAGAAAATAGAACCCGCCCTGTTTATTAGGTCGTGTTGGTTTGCAGGTTTTTTTCCATCCCAGGTCAGTCGCGTCTAAAATCGACTGACCCTGGCTTTTCATGACGGTTTTCATTTTCCCAAAACCGGTTTTATATTCAATGAACTGATAAAATGACGTTGTTATATTGGTAGTCTATTTTTTTCCGTGCTAACATGCGGCAATGGAATGCGTGGCTCCCCCCTTTTTATTACTCGGGCAAATTATCTTGCAATTAAAACCCTTACTGAGACGAGCCTGATATATGAATCCCTGGCACGATGTGGATCTTGGCGAAGAGGTTCCCGATCTTTTCCCCGCTATTATCGAGGTTCCCAAAGGATCGAAAACCAAATATGAACTGGACAAGCCCACAGGGTTGATCCGCGTGGACCGGATTCTATACAGTTCCGTTCAGTATCCGGCCAATTATGGGTTTATCCCCAGAACCTATTGCGATGACGATGATCCCCTGGATGTGTTGGTATTGGGTCAGGAACCGGTTCACCCGTTATCCATTGTCATGGCCAGACCGATCGGCGTGATGGAAATGGTGGATCAGGGGGAAACGGATGATAAAATCATAGCCGTCCATGCTCATGATCCTGAATACGCCCATTACAATGCCATCGGGGAGCTTCCTCCCCATCGCATGATCGAGGTGAAACGGTTTTTTGAGGATTATAAAAAGTTGGAGAAGAAGCTGGTGGTAGTGGAAAACTTCCTTGGGCGGGAGGAAGCCATAAAAATTATTAACGCTGCAATTGCCTTGTATGATGCAAAGTTTGTCAAGAACTTAAAAGATCCGGGCGCATAGGGAGCGGCGATAAAACTCCATGAGGCGTTGCATCATTGGCTTCCATCAGGATGAGGCTTTGGATTGGGTCGCGGATTTAGACTGCGGCCACAAGCAACATGTTCGGCACAATCCTCCCTGGATGAACCGGCCCTGGGTTGTCACACCTGACGGGAGAGAGAAATTCATCGGGTCGTTTCTGAACTGTAAAAAATGTGATGAAATGGGGTCGCATCATGATCAGACCCTTTGAAGGAAATGATTTCCGCTCGGGATTCCATCGCCCGTTTATTTAACAGGGTGCTGAAAAATGGTTTTTGGGGTCTCAAAATGTTAAGTTCAAGCTTTGCCGTTTAACAGTAGCCTGGGTTTTCCAGCCTGTGTGTACCTCCTGGAAAGACTATGTCACTTAAAAGCAATAGTTTGCAAAACCCGGCTCGCAAACAAAACTTTCCCTTTTTTCATGTTACCTGCCAATGGACGAACCCTTATCAGAAGACAGCCCGAAGAATGTGAGCGACGAGCGCTTCATAATCAAATTCAAGGCCGTTACCGGTTTTACCGTGGTGCTGGAGTTTGGCGATTTGGAAGCGTTGGAAGAAAACAAAGAAAAAATTGAGACGGCGGGCCTTGAATGTGAACGCCTGGCTAAGTTCAATTTAAATTTTGACCAGGCCGATTTGTTCATGGATATGCGAAGCCCGGAATGCATCGCCCAATTTGATCTGGAAGATTGGATTTAAAAAAGAAAAATTTCGCCATACCCATTTTTGAAATTTACCCCTCCTCACAAAAAAACACCACAGGTTGTAAATTTGTTTAAATTTAGCATTTTTATCACAAAATTGTTGACAATTTTGGTGGGAATGATAATTTAAATGTGCATGTAGCTTCTCCAAATGGGTGACTACTATAGATGATTACCAATCAACCCTTGGAAGTCCGAAATCAATATTGGAACTATGAACTAGGGGGAGGGGGGCTCTAGATTCGCCAAGAGAGCATTTCCCTTTTCTATTTCCAATTTAAATAGGAGGGAACCATTGAAGAACCAGATATCGTACCGGAAAAAATTATGGGGTTTGTGGGTGGGAATTTTTTTGGTGCCTTTTGTCTGTTTTTCAGTTTCCGCGAACAGCGATTTCCTCACCGTAGAAGAGCTGGATCAACAGGCCACCGCCTATATTGAATCTGGGCCGTTTTCAACCGGCCGTCCCTTTGAATTTGAATCCCTTAAGATTGATCCAGATGAGGAAAACCTCGAATTGGCTGAGGCCCTTTACAGTCGGGGAGAGGCGTATAAAAAACTGGGAAATTATGAGGCCGCCAAGCCTTTTTTCAAAAAATCGATTGAAATCAGGGAAAAGTTTCTTCCCGCGGAAGATCTGACATGGGTGGCTTCATATAATAGCCTGGCTTTGGTTTACTATTATGTAGGTGAATATGCTTTGGGAGAAAAGTATTTTTACCGGGCTCTTGAAGCCATGAGAAATTCGTTTGGCCCCCGGCATCCTAACGTGGCGGCGGTTATTAATAGTCTGGCGCGATTATACCAAGAGACGGGAGCCTTTCCTCAGGCGAAAAACTTATACGAGCAATCCCATAAAATCCTTTTGTCGGCGCTCGGGCCCGACCATCCCAGTGTTGCGGCCACTTTGAACAATCTGGGTTTGTTATATCATCAGATTGGAGAATATGAAAAAGTAGAACCTCTTTTTACAAAAGCTCTGGCTATATACGAAAAGGCCGATTTTACCAATCACCCCAACTATGCCGCCACGCTCAGTAACCTGGCAGACTTCTACCTTGGTGTTGGCGATTACGAAAAGGCAAAGCCTCTTCTCACCCGCTCTCTGGAGATAAGGGAGGATTCCTTAGGGCAGAACCATCCAGAACTGGCTCGGTCCCTTGATGGGCTGGCAAAATACTACACCGCCGTGGGTCAATACATCAGGGCGGAAACCCTGGCTCTAAAATCTCTTAAAATCAGGGAAAGAGCGTTTGGACCCAGTCATCCTGAAGTTGCAAATTCTTTTGAAACGATGGCTTCTTTGTTTAAAGAGGTAGGAAAATACGATAAAGCGGACTCTTTTCTACTTCGTTCCCTGGAAATCAGAGAGAATTTTTTAGGCAATTACCATCCCAATGTTGCTAAATCCATGCATAAGCTTGCGGAACTTTACGATGAAGCGGGGGAGCCTGAACGGGCGAAAACCATGTATTACAGCGCCGTAGAAATAATGAAAAGAAATACCAACCCCTGAACAACCTCATTATTCCCTGCTTTTTCTACAGGGACTGTCTTTCTAACGCAAGCGACAGTGTCTGAACCGCACTTGCGGTCGGCTTTGTTTTTTCCCCCTCTTTTTTACATCGATTTGGATTCCTTTGCCCTCCTTTTTTTCGATCGCTGTTTTCTCTATATTTAACAGGTTGTTTCCCGCCTGTCCTTCATGGCGATAAAGTAAATCCCTCTCTGTAGCAATTAAAATAACGTTAAATTCATACGTTTAATATTGTCAAATATCCCTACAATTGAAGAATAATTGACGGTTTGATTTGCTAATAAATCGTTTAAAAATAACAAGTTAAAAATGGCACGAAGATTGCTCTTTAACTTTCAATAGGTTAGGGCTGATTGAATTTTGACTCACAAAAATTCAATAAGTTATAAAGATTCAAACTTCGAAAAATTTGCTCTGAAGATGGAGATTAATAAGTCTGCATCTGCAGACAATCCTTAGGAATTTTAATCATGAAGAAAATCAAAACCATTCGGAACAAGCGGGAAATTACCGACCCGGAAAAAATAAGGTGGTTTAAACGTAAATTGATTGCCAGGGAGAGAGCCATGATCAAGTCTGTCACACAATACGTCATCGTATGCGATAACGCTTTCTGTGATTCCACCATGCGCGCGGGGGTGGATTTTCATTCTTATGACCGCAGGGAGCAGTTCAAACAAAAGGTTAGGAACCGTGGTTGGGAGGGTATCGTTGGGGACAATGACGATACCCGCCACATTTGCCCAAGTTGCCGTGACTTCGATTTGGGAGTTTATAAATAAATAGTGAAATTAAAATAAGGACGATTCCAATATGTATTCTTCAGCCAGACAAAACGAGGTAAAGCAAGCAAGGGAAAGTAAAATGATGAGCAAGGCCGAACTCGCCAGAAAAGCAGGTGTGACGGTGCAAACCATTGACCGGATTGAGAGAGGGTACGAATGTCGCCTTGCCACCAAACGGAAAATTATATTGGCTTTAGGGTATCAACTGGCGGAACGTACCAAGGTTTTTAAGGAGAGCGACGACCCGCAAAATGAAAACCCGTCTCAGGAGAACCCAGGAGAGAACCTATTGGAAGAGGAGAGCTCCAAGTTTTCCAAGCAGAAGGATCGCATGCATGTTCTCCACAAAAATGATTCCTTTGTGCCGTAAGAATTTTCTTGTTCATCTCCTGTTTTTACCAGAACAAGTTAGATGAACCCCAAGAACAAGGGGGGGATTGAGTCGCTACGTGACGTTTAGCCTTCAAAATGTATCGGCTTTTCCTGACCCTGGTTTCGTTAGGTTGCCTGTTCCGGTTCAGCCTCATGTGTTAACGGCTTCCGGGTCGGCATACGTTTCCGATTGTTCATTTTTTTGATTGTAATAGTTGGCGAAATCCTTAATGGAAAGGATCCCGGTCAATTTTTTGTTTTCCGTAACCACAAGATGACGGATGTTGTTTAAACGCATCGTTTTAAATGCGTCCCCCATGGTTTTTTCACAATCCAGGGTGATTAGGGGATGGCTCATCACATCCGAAACCCGGGTTGCCTTGGGGTCCAGATCTTTTGCGATCACCTTGTAAGAAAAATCCAGGTCGGTCACAATTCCCAGCAATTCTTTTTCATCGCTCACCAGTAAAGCCCCCACACGGTTTTCAGCCATCACCTTTGCCGCCTCGTTCACAGTTGCTCCGGGAGAAACTTTTAGAATTGACTCTTCCATGAAAAACTTGATTTGATCCATAGCACGATTCCCTTCTCTGTTTTAATAGCTGCTTTTTAGCCGCAACCCTTGAATTTTCATAACTTATTGAATTATTTGCCATAATTCTTATATTATATGGTAAGCTATTTAAGCAATTTTAGCAACTTCGGGCTAAAATCAGCTGATAATCCGGGGTTTGGGGGCGATCCTCATCGACCCGGCCACAAAGGATAGATGGAATCGAGGAGGGAAAATGGATACATCGAGCATCATCATATTTGGAGTTTTTTTGTTTGGAACAGCGGCTTTCACCGGATATTTTTTTATCATTTATAACGGTTTGATAGCGCTGAAAGAAAACATTCAAAAATCCTGGGCGAACATAGATGTCATTTTAAAACAGCGATACGACGAACTCCCCAAATTGATTTCGGTTTGTGAAAGTTCCGCTGAGTTTGAAAAAGGTATTCTTGACCGTCTGATGACAGCCAGGGAAAAATATTTTAATGCCGACAGTGTTGGCAAGAAAGCCGAAGCCAGCGGCCAGATCAGCTCCGCATTGCAGGGAATTTTTGCTTTGGCGGAAAATTACCCGGATCTGAAAACCAATCAGCACTTCATGCAATTACAGAAACGAATCTCGCATTTGGAGGAAAGCCTGGCCGATCGCCGCGAATTCTATAATGACAGTGTCAATAACTACAATATCCGGATTCAGCAGATTCCCGACTTTATCGTGGCCAATATGCTGAAGTATGACCGCGAAGATCTTTTTCAAGTCCACGAATCAGAGCGACAGGATGTTGACATAAACATCAAACTTCCTCAATTTTAACCGCGATAATCTCATGGTGATCAATATGGAAGGGCTGTGGGCCGGGATTTTGGGTGTGGGAGGCGGCATCACCTGGTTTATGCAAGGTTTTCGCGAACTCAAATCCTCTAGGACCATCCAGAATATCCCGACGTCGCGGATCATGACCGGTGCGGTGGGAACGAATGTTGAGATCAAAGGAAAAGTTCTCGTCCCTGGGGATAACGTGTTGCGAGCTCCCATCAGCGGGCAAACCTGCGCATTTTTTTCCATAGAAATTCAAAGGTTGGTCCGGTCCAAAGATCGAAGTTACTGGAAAAAGGTCGATCAAATATACTCCAGTGAAGAATTTTACATGGAGGATGGAAGCGGCGCCATGGCCCGGGTTTTTATCGAAGGTGCCGATATTCAGCTGCAGGGAAAAGTGAAAACGTTTCAAATTCGATCCAACGATCTTTCAGCGATGCCAGAGGGGCTTTTTGCAACTTTGCGGCGGAACGAAGACAAATTGAAGGTGTTTAAATTAAAAAATTCCGCGTGGTTGTTTTCCCAGGAATATCGATTCATTGAATGGCGTTTTCAGTCCGGGGAATCGGTGTATGTGCTCGGGTTCGCTGAATCGGGAACCAAGCCTCCCAGAAAAAATAAATTGAAATTCACACAGTTTCTACAGGCCAAAAAAATGATTGAGAAGGACCCCGGATTGCAAACCCGTTTCGACCGGAATCATGATGGTGTTTTAGACGCCGAGGAGTTGGAAAAAGGGGCGCAAATCGTCGGTATCGGGTTGCAAACTGAGCCGGCCCGGCAAAAAGAGAGCTTAATTCCAGTCAAAATGATTTTCAAGAAACACAGAAGTTTTGCATTTTTAATCAGTAATATAAAAGAGAAAGACCTGGTAAGAAAACTTTCTCTCAAGGCGGCTCTCAAAGTCTGGGGAGGACCTGTACTTGCTTTAGCAAGCTCGGCCTACCTTATTTATACGCTGAATATGACGGGTTAAGTGTCTTGACCCCGGACAAAACTATTCTTTTAAGCATCTATTCCTGCATTGCAGGCCGCTGTATTTCTCAATTTTTTTACCAGTATTGATCTGGAAGAGGATGCCCATAGAGGCAAATTATTGTTTCCTGTTTCCAATGCAAAGTTTTTACTGCGTAATTAATGTATCCGCAAAAGGAAATATCTTCTGCCTGAAAAATTGTTTCCCCGTTCTAAACTCACCTGGCAACAGAATCCATAAAAGATAAATACTTGACTCTGGTTTGATCTCGCTTTATCTTTTAGAGGTTTTTTAAGCTCCGATTTTATAAAAGATTTCAGATTGACCCCACACGGTTCCCGTTTGAAAAAGGCGAAAGGGTTTTTGAGACATCCCGATCGGTTATTGTTAAATCAGTTTCATGGTGGATTTTAAGAAAGCCTGAAATGAATATTACCGAACTGATTCAAGAAGACGATCAACTCGCGACGTTGCCAGATATTTTTTACAGATTAAACGCCGCAATAGAAGACCCCGACTGCACTTTTGATGACATCGGCGAGATCATTAGCATCGATCCGGGGTTGACTGCCCGGCTTCTCAGGATCGTTAACAGCGCATTTTACGGTTTTTCCACGCAGGTGGAAACCGTGACCCATGCCTTGACCATTATCGGGACGGATCAATTGGCGCAACTGGTGCTGGCGACCTCCGTAATGGGCCAGTTCAAGGGAATTCCAGGTGATTTATTAGATATGGATTCTTTTTGGCGTCATAGCATTGCCACCGGGCTTGCCGCCAGATCCATCGCGGCTTTGAGTGGGGAGTATAATGTTGAAAGATTTTTTGTCGCCGGTTTGTTGCACGATATTGGGCGGTTGGTTTTTTGTATAAAAGCGCCCGAGGAAACCGGAAATATTTTTAAGCAGGCAGAAGCGTCTGGAAAGCTTTTGTGCATTGAAGAACAAAAAACGTTTGGGTTTGATCATGCTGAATTAGGCGGAGAGTTGCTGAAGGCATGGAATCTTCCTGAAAGACTGGTGGAATCCGTCTGCTTCCATCACGCTCGCGAAAAAAGCAAAACCTACCCTCAGGAAACAGCGGTGGTTAATCTTGCGGACTTAATCACTTATTCCATGAAGCTGGGTAGCAGTGGCGAAGTTGTTATCCCTCCCGCGGAGTCCAGATCGTGGGAGATAATAGGCCTTCCAGAGAGTTTGTATCTGCCGATGATCAAGGAAAAAGTAGAGGTTCAGTACGACGACGTGGTCGGTGTGTTCCTCCAAAACGCTTGATTTTTCCAGGGCAGAACCCCCTGCACATTCTCCTTTTATAGACTTTCGTATTTCCTTATCGATGATTGAATTCGCAGGATTTCCGTATTATCCAATCGGAGAGGGGCGTTAACGAACCGCTTTTTTTGCCTTAAAAATTGCAGGACGTTGCCCTGACTTTTCCCCTGCTGGCGGTTGTTTTGCATAGGTAAGGGCGGGTTCCGGTGATCCATTTTTTCTGAGTGTGTCGAACCGACCAGATATCAATGGTTCTACCAGTGGCCTGAGTCGCTTTGAGGGCGGCTTCGGTGTTGATCAGGTTGAATTGCGAAGGCAAACCTTTCCAACCAACAATGACGTTATTTTTTTTGACCTTCAGCCATTTCACTTCAGGTATTTTCTCCAGATACCGGACGCTTTTTTTCAACTCTTTTTCCAGTGCACTTGCATGTACTTGAGCGGAGCCTATGAAGGGGAGAATCAGTAATAAAATAATCGGATAGATCCGGACCATGAGTTTTGCCTCTTATGTCGTGGTGCAAACAGCGCCCCATATGAAAAAACGTTTCATATATTATTTTCAACGAGTTTGAGTATTTTTCAATGATTATTTTTCGGGTTGCGGAAAATAATCATTGATGCAAAAAGCGAGGAGTTGAAAAACGGTGCTTTATGATTTGGGCTGGTAGTCCGTTGCGCCGGAGAAATCAGCGTCCGTCACGTCGGCATTTGTCAAATCGGCTCCTTCCATGTTGGCGGCAGTAAAATTTACGTCCCCCAATTTGCTTCCGGTCAGGTTGACATGGCTCAAATCGGCGTGGGACAGGTTGGCATGTTCCAGATCCGCCCGGTGAAGGTCCGCGCCCTTTAAATTGGCCTTGGAGAGGTTTGATTTAGATAGTTTGGTTCCCGCCATATCGGCTCCTTCCAGATTGGCGCCCGTCAGGTTAGCATTTTGAATGACGGCTCCCGTTAGAAAAGAGTTCTTTAAGTCGGCGCCCTCCAGAATGGCTTCCGAAAGATCCGCCCGGCTAAAATCGGTGCCCGCCAGTTTTGCATGGGTTAAATCCACTCCCGTAAGGTCGGCTCCCCCCAAGTCCGCCTGCA
>Ga0114931_10007905_pt1 | contig 12938 bp, 9 predicted proteins | sample 2SBtaG_FD_89579 | JGI IMG/M metagenome (GOLD analysis project Ga0114931, IMG submission 89579) | Deep subsurface microbial communities from Kolumbo volcano to uncover new lineages of life (NeLLi) - 2SBTROV14_V59a metaG | ecosystem: Environmental > Aquatic > Marine > Volcanic | place: Kolumbo...
TCGGCGAACCCGACCCGTTGCGGCTCGCGCGCACGATCGAACGGATCGACGAGGCGAGCGCGCGCATCGAGGCCGCACGTCCCACCTGCGAGGACGCCGACACGGTGCGCCGCGAACTCGTGCAGGCGTTGCGCCTCGCGCGCCACGGTGCCTGGCGGCTCGTGCGCCAGGCCGGCGGCCCGGCGCCGGACGACGCGGCCCTGCACGCAGACCTCGCCGAGGCGATCGAAGAACAAGCGGCCTGCTGGCGCCTGCGCAGTCGCGAAGGCGGGCTCTCCGACAGCCTGGCGCGGTTGCGCAAGACGCTCTCGAGCTACGGCCAGCGCTCGCCCGGCCCGCCGGGCTAGAGCAGCGCGCCCGCGATGCAGGCAGTCATGAAGGTCGTCAGCGACCCGGCCACGATGGAACGGATGCCGAGCTCCGCGACGTCGCCGCGGCGTTCGGGTGCGATGCCGCCGAGGCCGCCGAGCAGGATCGCCAGCGAGCCGAAGTTCGCGAAGCCGCACAGCGCGTAGGACGCGATCACGGTCGAGCGCGCGTCGAGCTGCCCCTCCATGCCGGCCAGCACTTCGTAGGCGAAGAACTCGTTGAGCACGGTCTTGAGCCCGAGCAGCCCGCCGACCTCGACCGCATCGTGCGGCGCGACCCCCATGAGCAGTGCCACCGGCGCAAGCGCCCAGCCGAGCAGCTTCGCGAAGGTGAGGTCGGGCAGGCCGACCCACGCGCCGCCGAGCCCGAGCATGCCGTCGGCCAGCGCGATCAGCGCGCGGAAGGCCAGGAGCAGGGCCCCGACGTAGGCCGCGAGTCGCAGGCCGCGGATGCCGCCGAGTGCTGCCGCATCGATCACGTTGATGGCCTCGCGCTCGACGCGCGCGTGCGCGCCCCGGGATGTCCGGGGGGTGCCGGTCTCGGGCTCCATCAGCTTGGCGACGAGCAGGCCGGCCGGCGCCGACAGCAGGCTCGCCGTCACCAGGTGCCCCGCGAAGTCGCCGCCGAGCATGCCCGCATAGGCGAGCAGCACCGAACCGGCGACCGTCGCCATCCCCAGCGTCATCAGGCTGAACAGTTCCGAACGCGTCATCGCCGCGAGGTAGGGTTTCACGACGAGTGCCGACTCGACCATGCCGACGAAGACGTTGGAGACGGCCGCGAGGCACTCGGCGCCCGACAGGCCCATGCTGCGCGACAACGCGCGCGCCAGCACGTCGACGATCGCCTGGATGATGCCGAGGTGGTAGAGCACGGCGAAGAAGCTGCCCATGAAGACGATGATGGGCAGCACGTGGGTGACGATCGAGAAGCCGATATCTGCGAGTGGCCCGAACACGAAGCGCACTCCCGCGTCCGTGTAGCCGAGGAAGTGTACGACCGCCTGGTTGACGCCCAGGAAGAAGCCGCGTCCGACCGGCGTGCGCAGCAGCACCAGCGCCAGCGCCCATTGGATGGCGGCACCGACCAGCACGGGCCGCCAGACGACGCGCCGGCGGTCGCGCGACAGCGTCCATGCGGCGCCGATCATCGCGAAGAAGCCGAGGGCGGAGACTGCGCGCAGGGTCAGCACGTCCATGCGCGACCCCGCTCGAAGTGCGAGACCAGCCGGGCGGTGGCGGCCTCGGGGTCGTGCGCCATCGCCACGGCGCGGATCACGGCCGCGCCGGCTGCGCCGCTCGCGGCGACGCGCCCGATGCAGTCGGCGTCGATGCCGCCGATGGCGACGACCGGAAGCGGCGACAGCGCGCGCGCGATCTCGGCGAGGGCATCGAGGCCGCGTTCTTCGTAGTCGGAGGTCTTCGTGCGGGTCGTGAAGACAGGCCCGAAGGCCAGGTAGTCGACGCCTTCGGCGCGTGCCGCCAGCGCTTGCGAGAGGTCGTGCGTCGAGCGGCCGACGGCCAGGCGCGAGCGCGCGGTGGCCGGGATCGCGGCGGGCGGCAGGTCGTCCTGGCCCAGGTGGACGGCGTCTGCTTCGCACAGCAATGCGAGATCGAAGCGGTCGTTGACCACGAAGCGTGCCCCGCTCTGGCGCGTCAGCGCCCGGATGGCGCGGCCCCAGGCCAGTCGTTCGCGGTCTGCGCCGTGCTTGGCGCGCAGTTGCACGACCGCGGCACCGCCGGCGCATGCGGCGCGCGCCTGTGCGACCGGGTCGTGGGGCCAGCGCGGGTCGTCGTCGGCGAGCACGTGCAGGCCCGCGAAGGGATGTGCCGCGTCGGAGGCTCCGCGTCGGGGCGCTGCCGGTGTCATGCGCGTTCGCGGCGCGGGAGCGCGACGCCGAGCTCGGTGATCTTCTTGCGCAACGTGTTGCGATTGATGCCGAGCAGCGCCGCCGCCCGGATCTGGTTGCCCTGCGTGTGTGCGAGCACCGTTTCGATCAGCGGCATCTCGATGCGTTCGAGCACCTCGTGGAAGAGGTCGTGGGGTTCGCCCGCCGCGAGAGCGCGGCGCGCTTCGGCCCGGACCAGTCCGTCCAGCGTCCGGGGTTCGTAGCGACCCTCCGGCGGACGCTCGTCGAGGAAGGCGAAGTCCTCGGCGGTGATCACACCACTCGTCGACAGCACGAGCGCGCGCCGGATGGCGTTCTCGAGCTCGCGCACATTGCCGGGCCAGTCGTAGGCGACGAGTCGTTCGATGGCGCCTTCGGAGAGCCCGCGATGTCCGCCGGCGAGATCGGGCGCATAGCGCGCCACGAAGTGCTCGGCGAGCGCGGGGATGTCGTCGCGACGCGCGCGCAGCGGTGGCAACGCGATCGGCACGACGCGCAGACGGTAGAGCAGGTCTTCGCGGAAGCGCCCGTCGCGGACCGCCACGGCGAGGTCCCGGTTGGTCGCAGCGACGATGCGTACGTCGACGTGGACGGGCTTGCGACTGCCGACCGGCGTCACCTCGCCGCTCTGCAGCGCGCGCAACAGCTTCGCCTGCAGGTCGAGAGACATGTCGCCGATTTCGTCCAGGAAGAGCGTGCCGCCGTCGGCCTCGCGGAAGCGCCCGGTGCGCGCCTCGGTGGCGCCGGTGAAGGCGCCGCGCTCGTGGCCGAAGAGCTCGCTCTCGAGCAGATCGTGCGGGATCGCTGCCGCGTTGACGGCGACGAAGGGCTCGCCGGCGCGCGGGCTCGCCGTGTGGATGGCGCGCGCGACCAGCTCCTTTCCCGTGCCGCTCTCGCCCGTGACCAACACGGGCACGTTGCGGCCCGCGACCTTCCCGACGGTCTTGAAGGTCTCGACCAGTGCGGGGCTGTTGCCCACCAGCCTCTGCCCACCGGGAACCACGGCGCGTCCGACCTCGCGCCGCAGCGCGCGCACCTCGAGCTCCAGAGCCCGCGTGCGCAGCGCCTTGTCCGTCAGCGCCCTCACTTCAGCGAGCCCGAAGGGCTTGGTCAGGTAGTCGATCGCGCCGAGCTTCATGGCCTCGACGGCGTTCTCGAAGGTGCTCTGCGCCGTAATGATCACCACCGCCGTGTCGGTGGCGAGCGTGCGCGCGCGTTCGAGCACCTCGAGCCCGCTCGCGCCGGGCATGCGGATGTCGAGGAACGCGAGATCGAAGTCCTCGCGCTCGAGCGCGGCCAGCGCCGAGTCGCCGTCGGGCACGTCGTGGACGGCGTGCCCTTCGGCCTCGAGCGCTTCGCGCATGACGAAACGGATGGAGTCTTCGTCGTCGGCGACCAGGATCCTCGCCTTGGCATCGTTCACTTCGGTCTCCTCAGTGCGTCCGGGCCCTTCATGGGAAGAGCGATGCGTGCGGTCGTGCCGATCCCCAGCTGGCTCGCGATGTGCAGCGAGCCCTCGTGTCGGGTCACCCAGTGGCGAGCGAGCGCGAGCCCGAGGCCGACGCCCTCGCGTCGCGTCGTGAAGAAGGGCGTGGCGATCTGGTCGAGCGCTTCGCGCGCGATGCCGGGCCCGGTGTCGCTCACCGCGATGACGAGCGTCGGGACCTGGCGGCCCTCCGCGTCGGCAAGTCGGTCGGCGAGGGCGACGCGCGTCATGAGTGAGAGCGTCCCGCCGCCTTGTTCCGACATGGCCTGCAGCGCGTTGCGGCACAGGTTCAGGAACACCTGTGTCAGGCGGTCCGCATCGGCGGTGATCTCCGGAATCGACGGGTCGTAGATGCGCTCGACCTCGCACTCGCGCGAGAGCGTGTCCATCTCGAGCAGGTCGAGGACGCCGTCGAGCACGCGATGGATGTTGACGGGTGCGAGTTTCAGGCGGTCGCCGCGCGCAAACACCATCAGTTCGTCGACGAGTGCGGTGATGCGGTCGACCTCGGTCACGATCAGTTGCGCCGCTCGTCCGGCGCGCTCCTCCCGCGTCCAGGAGCCGATCAGCTCGGCCGCGCCGCGGATGCCCCCGAGCGGGTTCTTGACCTCGTGCGCGATCCCCGCGGCGATCTGGCCGTAGCGCGCGAGCTGGTCGCGCTGCGCGTGGCGTTCGTGCAGCGAGTTGCGCAACGTGTGGTCACGCAGCACGACGACCACGCCGCTGCGCCCGTCGGGGCCGGGATCGAGAGGCGAAACCGCGACGTCGACCTCGAGGTCGCCTTCGAAGCGGCGCTCGACCGCGACGTCGTCGCGGATCGCCGCGCGCAGCTCGTCGCGTACCTGCGCGACGAGCTGCGCGAGCGCGTGGTCCGGCCCGAAGAGCTGCTCGAAGGGCTGCCCTTCGGCCTGCTCGGCCGAGGTTTCGAGGATGCGGCAAGCCTCGCTGTTCACGCTGGCGACGCGCTGGTCGCCGTCGACCACGATCACGCCTTCGAGGACCGCGTCGAGGACGCTCTGCAGATCGGGTGCCGCCACCGCGCCATTCCTCGTCCGTGCACATTTCGCGAATCCGCCGCCACGTCGTCGAGACGCCGGCACCGGGGCCGCCGCTGCCCGCCCGGCGCCGCAGCGGCCTGCGGCGAGGAGCGGGCGCCGGCGCGCGGTCAAGGGCCAGGTGCCTGCCTATGAATTAGGCACTCTAGCCCGGCGCCCGCTCCCGCGCCGGCCGGCAAGCCCCCGGATCTGGGAGGGTTTCGACGGGGCGGACGCGAGCGGTACCGTGTCGCGATGCGCCAGGGCCTGGAAGTCGCCGAAGCCCAGCAGCTCGTCCTCTCGGCCGCGCAGCCACTGCCGCCCGAGAACCTGGCCGTCGGTCGCGCGCTCGGCCGCGCGCTGGCCGAGCCAGTACGATCGACGCGCCGGCTGCCGCCCGCCGACTGCTCGGCCATGGACGGCTACGCCGTGCGCGCCGCCGACCTGCAGGGCGCCGATCGACGCCCGGTCACGCTCCGGCTGGCCTACGAGGTTGCGGCCGGTGGCCTCTGCCCGCGACCGCTCGGCACCGGCGAGGCCGCGCGCATCTTCACCGGTGCGCCGGTGCCCCCGGGCGCCGACAGCGTCGTGCGGCAGGAGGACGCGGAGGCGGGCGACGGCGTCGTGCACATCCGGGTCGCACCGTCGCCGCGCGAGCACGTTCGCGATGCCGGCGAAGACGTCGAACCTGGCGACCGGGTGCTCGACGCCGGCCACGTGATCGGTCCCGCCGAGGTCGGGGTGCTCGCCTCACTCGGCCGCACGGTCGTGCGTGTCTCCCAGCGGCCGCGCGTCGCGATCCTCTCGGGTGGCGACGAACTGGTCGAGGTCGATGGTGACGTCGCGGGCGGGCGTATCGTATCGTCGAATTCGTACACACTCTCGGCACAGTGTCGGTTGCTCGGTGCGGAGCCCATGTACCTCGGTATCGCGCGCGACCGCCCCGACGACCTGGAGCGCCTGCTGGCTGCCGGTCTGCACAGCGATTGCATCGTGAGTTCGGCCGGCGTGTCCGTCGGCGACCACGACCACGTGCGGCCGGTGCTCGAGAAGCTCGGCTGCCGGCTGCACTTCTGGGGCGTGAAGATGAAGCCGGGCTTCCCGGTCGCCTTCGGCAGCTTCGAGGCTGCGGGCGGGCCGCTCGTGTTCGGGCTTCCGGGCAACCCGGTGTCCGCGAGCGTCGCCTTCGAGCAGTTCGTCCGCCCCGCCCTGCGTCGCATGATGGGCCATCCGCATCCCTTCCTGCCGACGTTGCCGGTGCGCGTCGCGCAAACGCTCGAAAAGAAACCGGGCCGCCTGCACTTCGTGCGCGTACGACTTCGCCGCGAGGGCGACCAGTGGTGGGCAACGAGCACCGGCAACCAGAGTTCGGGCGTATTGACGTCGCTCGCGCGCGCCGACGGGCTGCTGGTGTTTCCGGCCGAGGCGACGCGCTTGCGCGCCGGCGAGCGCGCGCAGGTGCAGCTGCTCGACGTCGACGCGCTCGGCGACGGGAGCGAAGCGCCCGGGAGCGCGGAGCGACCGTGGGGTTGATGGCGAACGTCTCGGGAGCGGTGCTGGTGGGCGGCGCCTCGCGTCGCATGGGGCGCGACAAGGCGCACATCGAGGTCGCGGGCGAGCCTCTTGCGGTTCGCACGGCGCGTCTGCTCGACGCCGTCTGTGACGACGTCCTGCTCGTCGGAGGCATCGCGCCCGCCGCAGCGCCCGGTCGCCCCGTCTCGGACCCGGACGACGGGGCGCCGCCCTCCGCCATGCGAGGCCTGCTGGCCGCGCTCGAAGCGGCGCGCAGCGAAGAGGTGCTGGTGGTCGCCACCGACCTGCCGCACCTGCACGTCGAGCTGCTGCTCGGCCTGGTGGCCTGGCCGCGCCACGAGGCGGTCGTGCCGCGAGATCTCACGGGCCGACTGCACCCTTTGTGCGCGCTCTATCGGCGTGAGCCGGCGCTGGCCGCAGCGAGGGACTGCTACGTGCGTGAACGATACGCACTGCGAGGTGTGCTCGAGGCGCTCGACACGTCGTACCTCGAGGGCAGCGACCTCGACGCGATCGATCCGGGCGCCCGCGGCCTGACGAATGTGAACACACCCGCGGAGCTCGCCCGGGCGCTCGGCTGAGCCGTGTGCGCCGCGGCCGTGGCGGCGGCCCGCCGCGGGCTCAGCGTCGCCTGCGCGAGCGTTCGACGAGCGTGCTGGTCCGGATGCCCGGCACTTCGCGCAGCCGGACGACGCGGCCGCCGCGGGCTTCGACCTCTGCGCGACCGACGATCTCGTCGAGCGCCCAGTCGCCGCCCTTGGCCAGCACATCGGGACGCAGGGTCTCGATCGTGCGCAGCGGCGTGTCCGCGCGGAAGACCACGACCCAGTCGACGCAGGCGAGGGCGGCCACGAGTTCGGCGCGTTGTCTCGCCGGGACGAGCGGGCGGTCGGGGCCCTTCAGCCGGCGCACGCTGGCGTCGGAGTTCACGGCCACGACGAGGCGGTCGCCGTGGCAGCGCGCCTGCTCGAGGCTGCGTACGTGGCCGACGTGCAGCCAGTCGAAACAGCCGTTGGTGAACACGACGCGCTCGCCGCGCCGCTGTGCGCGGCGGCTGCGCCTTCGGGCCTCGTCCATCGACAGCACCTTGTCGCGTGCGCGAATGGGTCGGGTCACGAGCCTCCTCCAGCCGGCGGCGGGCTCGGGGAACCCGCTGCGGCGCCGTCGTCGCGCGCCGGTTGCGAGCGCGCGCGGTCCGCCGGCTTGCCGCCGAGCATGCCACGCAGCGCGTCGAAGGGCGCCCGCAGCACCGGAGGCAGAGGCAGTCCTTCGGCCAGCGACTTCATTGGCATCGCCTCGACGCGCGGTGCGTCGAGTGGCCCGCTCACCTGGAAGTAGGCGCCGAGCAGGCCGCGGTGCCCGCCGGGCAGGATCAGGTTGACGAGCGGGATGTTGCCTAGCAGGCGGTCCGCCTGGCGCAGCAGGAACAGGCCCACCGTGGCCTCGACCGGCGCATCGGGCTGGCGGAAGTCGATCTCGCCGACCGCGAGCACGCGCAGCGGCCCCTCGAGCGCGATCCGGTCGCTCCGGACGAGGCCGCGTTCGAACTCGATCCGCGCGTCGATGCGCTCGTAGCGCAGCGACTCGCTGGCGCGCGTGGGGCTGAGCCCCTCGCTCGCGTGCGCGATCGCCGCCAACAGGGGCACCGTCTGGCGGATGCGCCCGTTCGTCGCGGCCACGTCGATGTGGCCCTCGAGTTCGCGGACGAGATCCATGCCCGGATGCAGCGGGGCGCGCAGGCGCGCCTGCACGTCGGCGCGACCGCTCGCGAAGTCGGGCGCGAGCCCGAAGAACTCGGCGACCCGGCCGGCGAGTGCGCCCGCGAGGTCGACCGAGACGGCGCTCGGCACCTCGTCGGCGCGGCCGAGGCCGAAGCTGCCGGCGCCGGTGAGCGTGCCCCCACCTCCGAGGTCGGCGTGGACGTCGTCGAGCAGCAGCGTCTGGCCGCGCATTTCGAAGCCGCCGCGCACGCTTTCGAAGCGCAGCGGGCTGCCGTGTACGCCGGCGCTGTGGAAGCGTCCGCTGGCCCAGGTCCCGGGGTCGTCATGCGTGGGCGGCGGCGCCGCCGCGCTGCCCGCCGGGTCGGGCGCCGACACCTCGAGCTCGATACGCAGCCCTGCGTCGTCGCCGTCACCGCCGACCGTGGCGTGGCCGCGGACGGGCGCGCCCGCCCAGTAGCCGCGCCGGATCGCGACCTCGATCTCGGGCTCGCGCGGGTCGATCTCGATTCGCGCCCCTCGCAGCGGCCAGCGCAGTGCGGGGTGGTGGAGGGCGTCGAGTTCGACCTCGATCGGCTGCGGCGGCGTGCCCGGGTCGCGGTCGCCGTCGTCGCGCAGCACCTCCCACAGTGTTGCGAGGCCCGGGACGGGGCGCGCGCGGCCGGCCAGTCTGTCGTCGTCGGGCGCCGCGGCGAGCAGTGTCGAGACGCCGTCTACGGCGAGGTCGATGCGCGGAAGGAAGTCGCCGTTGAAGCGGGCGCGCGTATTGCGCAGCTCGAAGCGGTCGCCGCGCCATACGACCTCCGCGCTCAGGTCGGAAAGCGTGTCGTACTCGCTCGTGCCGACGGTGACGTTGCGGATCCGCGCGCCAAGCGACAACGAGGCCGGCAGCCGGGTCTCGCGGCCCGCGAACAGGTCGCCGATGTCGCGCAGCCGCAGGCGGCCGCGCGCCGTGACGGCAGGAATGTCGGCGCGGCGGACGCGCTCGAGCAGGCGCAACAGCGGCCGGGCATCCGCGCTCGGCAGCCCTGCGGCGAGGCGCCGCAGGTCATCGAGCTCGATGCCCTCGAGCGCGACCTGCAGCGTCGTGTCACTGCCGGGCCGCAGCGGGCGGCGAAGCGTCCCGCGTGCTCCGATCGCGAGCGAGGGGCCGGACATCTCGAGCTTTTCGACGCGGAGGCGTCGCGGGTCGATGTCGACGCGCGCGCGGACGCCGACCGCGGGCGAGGCCAGTTGCAGCGGCGACCGTCCGAAGGGGATCGCAGCTTCGAGGTCGCCGACCTCCCAGTCCAGCTCGACCCGGCCGCGCCGTGTTTCGGAAGTCGTGATGCCGACGACGCCGCTGAAGGTCCCGGCCAGGCGCCGACCGGCGACGTCGTCCGGGAGGTAGGGCCGGACGGCCCGCAGGTCGAACCCGCTCAGGGCGAGCGAGAGCACCAGCGGCTCGTCCCGGTGCATGCGTCGGCCCACCATCTCGAACGAAGCGCTCTCGCCGCGGCCGTGGACGAGCCGGCCGCGCAGGTCGACGTCGCTGCGCCCGCGCAGCCACGTCCGGTCGAGTCGACCGTGGATCTGCTCGAGGCGCAGGTGGACGGCGGGCGCGCCGTCGCGGCGGGGCCGGGCATCATCGAGGGCGATCCAGCCGTCCTGCACCGAGATGTGTCGGGCGATCTGCTGCTCCTCGAGCAGGAAGTGCGCCGTCGCGACCAGGTCGGTCGACCAGCTGACGAAGCGCTCGTACTCGCCGCGCTCCTCGGGCGGCTTCTCGTCGTCGCTGCGCTTGCGGAAGTAGGGTGGGCTCCAGCGCTCCTCGGGGTCGGCGTGCAGGTCGAGGCCGAGTCCCGTGACGTCGAGTGTGTCGAGGAAAAGGCGGCCGACGAGCAGATGGGGCGTGTCGAGCCGGGCGACCACCTCGCGCGCGACCACGGAGCCCGGCGGCCCTCCGCTCGAGGTGGGTGGGTAGTCGACGCGCACGCGCGTCGCGACGAGTTCGACGCCGTAGCGGATGCGCAGCTGCACGCCGCCGATCTGGCAGCGCCCGCGCATCTGCTTCGAGAGCTGGGCCTCGAGCTCCTCGCGCAGCAGCGTTCGGCCGAGCGTACTCGACAGCAGGTAGCCGCCCCCGGCGGCCAGGGCGAAGAGCAGCAGCACGATGGATGCGCGAAGCGCCGTTCGCCGCACTGGCCGCTCCCCCCGTCGTCTCCCGGCGTCCGGACGCGCGTGCGCGCGTGAGTGCCGGCGGCACGCTAGCAGGCGGCCCGTTGCGTCCCGCGCTGCCGGTGCGCTGCCGCTTCGCGAACCCTAGTTGAGCTTCGTTTCACTCCATCGGGCCCCGTTCGCGTGCGACTGCGCGCGCAATCCGGCGGCCGGCAAAGCGGATCGGCCCGGCCCGCGCCGGTGCGTCGGCCCGGCCCGCAACGTCCCACTTTTCCTAAAGAAAGCGGCGCGGTGCCCCGAATGTGGACAGGAATTTCGAATGCACTCCGGAAGGGACTTCCGGAGCACGGACCCCCGGGAGTCAGAGCGAATGGATTCGATGGGCAACACCGGCAACGAAAACGGATTCTCCGCACCCCCCCCCTCCAGGCAGAACCGGGTGCGCGAGTTCCGCGAGAACAAGCTCATGACCCAGGCGCAGCTCGCCCGCAAGGCGAAGGTCGCGCTGCGCACGATCCACAGTGTGGAGAAGGGCATGAACTGTCGTATGGACACCAAACGCAAGATCCTGCTCGCGCTCGGCCTGCGCTTCGAGGACAAGGAGCTCGTGTTCCCGAGCAACCCGTCCCCGCTCGTCGCGGCTGCGCTCGACCGCTCGATGGGGCACTGAGCCGCGTCGCGCAGCCGGCTTGGCCGGAACCGTCCCGATCGCCTACGTTTCTAGGACCGCCGACCCGCAGCCGCGGACGGCGGTCCTGGTGTGTCTGCCCCGGGCCTGGGGAGGCCGGCGGGTGGAAGGGGCGTGACGGCATTCTCGATCGTGTGTCACTCCTGTCGGACGTCGCCGAGGTGGTTGCGCGCTCGCACGACCTCGACGAGACGCTCTGCAACGTCACCGACCTGGTGGCGAAGCGGCTCGATGCAGACGTCTGCTCCATCTACCTGACGGACGCCGGTCGCCAGACGCTCACGCTGAGTGCCAGCATCGGCCTCGACCCCGAGAGCGTCGGCCGCGTCCGCCTGGCCGTCGGCGAGGGCCTGGTCGGCCTGGCTGCGAAGCGCGTCGAAGCGATCGCCGTCGAACGCGCCAGCGAAGACCCGCAGTACCGCTACTTCCCGGAAACGCGCGAGGAGCGCTTCGAATCCTTCCTGGCCGCGCCGCTGGTGATGCGCGATGCGGCGGTCGGCGTGCTCGTCATCCAGACGGTCGAAGCACGCCGCTTCGAGGTCGAGGACATCGAGCTGCTGCGCACCTGCGCGCAGCTGCTCTCGCCGGTCGTCGTCAACGCTCAGCTGCTCTCGATCGTCGCGCGCAGCGACGACGAACGGAGCCGGGTCGTCGATATGCTGGCCGACTCGGGCCTGACTCTCGGTACCGAGTCGGTCGAGGTCCGGCAGGGGATCCCGACTGCGCGCGGCGTGGCCATCGGCTCGGTACACCGGCTCGACGACATCGACCTCGACCAGCTCGAGTACGAGCCGAACAGCGACCCCGACCAGGAGCGCGCCGACCTGTTGCGCGCGCTAGGCGAGGCGCGGCGAGAGCTCGACGACGCGCGCGAACTGACCGGCGAGCGCTTCGGCCCCGAGTTCGCTGCGGTCTTCTATACGCAGATCCAGATGCTCGAGGACAAGGGTTTCACGGGAGCGCTCGAGCAGGGCGTCGAGGAGACCGGCAACGCACTCGTCGCGCTGCAGCGAGTGCTGGCGGACTACCGCAGGACCTTCGAGAAGATCGAAGACCCCTACTTCAAGGAGCGTGGCGCCGACGTAGAGGAGGTCGGGCGACGCGTGATGAGCCGGCTGCTCGGCGTGCGCCACCACAGTCCCGATCTCCCGCCCGGCGCCGTCGTCGTCGTCGACCAGGTGCTGCCGGGGCTGTTCGCGCGTCTCGAGGTCGACCGCATCGGCGCGCTCGTCTCCGAACACGGCGGCGCCACCTCGCACGGCGCGATCTTTGCGCGCACGCTCGAGATCCCCGCGGTGACCGGCGTGAGCGGGATCCTGGCGAGCGCGCAGCAGGGGCAGACCGCAGTCGTCGACGGCGGGAGCGGCCGCATCTTCCTGAACCCCGACGACGCGCTGATCGCCGAGTACCGCCGCGCGCAGCACCGCTACGAGGTGGCCGTCGAACACCTCGATGCGCTGCGCGAACGCCCGGCCGAGACGCTCGACGGCCGCCGCGTGCAGCTGTCCGCAAACCTCGGGCTGCTGAACGACCTGCGTCTGATCGAGCAGCACGGCGCCGAGGGGGTCGGCCTGTTTCGCACCGAACTCCTGGCGCTCGCGCGACGGGGTTTCCCGACCGAGGAGGAGCAGCTCCAGCTCTACGAAAGGGTCTGCTCCGTGATGGCGCCGCGGCCGGTCACGATCCGGACGCTCGACCTCGGAGGCGACAAGGGCCTGCCCAACATCGGCCTCGACGACGAGGAGAACCCGCAACTCGGCTGTCGTTCGATCCGGCTGACGCTCGTGAACCCGCGCGTCTTCCGTGAGCAGTTGCGGGCGATCCTGCGCGCCAGTTCCGCGGGCAACGTGCGGATCCTGCTGCCGATGATCTCCGGCGTCGAGGAATTGCGCACTGCGCGCCGGCTGCTCGAGGAGGTGAAGGCCGAGTTGTGCGCCGAGGGCGCGGCCTTCGATGAGTCGATTCCCGTCGGTGTGATGATCGAGGTGCCGGCCGCGGCGCTGGTTGCCGACGCGCTCGCCAGGGAGTGCGACTTCTTCAGCATCGGCACCAACGACCTCACGCA
>Ga0114931_10007906_pt1 | contig 12937 bp, 20 predicted proteins | sample 2SBtaG_FD_89579 | JGI IMG/M metagenome (GOLD analysis project Ga0114931, IMG submission 89579) | Deep subsurface microbial communities from Kolumbo volcano to uncover new lineages of life (NeLLi) - 2SBTROV14_V59a metaG | ecosystem: Environmental > Aquatic > Marine > Volcanic | place: Kolumbo...
CGTTTCCTTCGCAGAGGCAAAGACGGCATTTTTCGATGAAAATGCACGAGTTATCGCTGACCCTGATCACTCCGATGAAGAGGATCGCTTTATACTTCTAGGCTTGAGCTCGCAATTGCGACTTCTTGTTGTTTGTCATTGCTATCGAGAAGACCAGGATACCGTTCGAATCATCTCAGCCCGTAAGGCAAATCGCTCTGAGCGGCATGAATACGAGGGCTTTCGAAATGCGTAACACCTACGATTTTTCAAAATCTAAGAAGAATCCCTATTCTTCTAAACTAAAAAAGCAAATTACTATAAGGCTTGATGAGGACACTATTGCTTACTTTAAAACATTAGCTGAACAGAAAGGAATTCCATACCAGAGTCTGATTAATTTGTACCTTCGAGATTGTGCGGAGCAGAGTAGAGATTTGAAAATTAAGTGGGCATGATGCACATAATCGGGTAACCGGGGGTCTCTAACCCCCAGTCCCCACAACACCCTGCATGCGGCTCCGCACAGGGCGTTTCATTTAGGGAACGTCTGATCTATTCATGCTGATCACAGGATCTCGATGCATTTTTCATTGAACCCAAAAATCGAGTGCCGAATTGACGGTATCCGATCCCGCTGGTTACCAAATTTTGTCGTTTTCCCCGATCTTATGACCCATTGGCGTGCTCCAGACGCACGTCTACAATGTGGTTCGCAACAACCATCTTAGTTAAAGAGTTAAAGGGGACGGAGGGATTAAATTTTGTACAGCTGTTGGTATTTTAATCCCTCCGTCCCCTTATGGCGGTCCCCTTATGACGTTAAGCGATCCGCTGCCGGCACCGGATAACTGGTTTGTCGATCCCTTCCTCGATACGCCGGCTTACCCCACGGCGTGGTAATAATTGCCGAGCGCGCTGATTCAGGCTGTCATAGCTTTGCCAAAAACCGGTCGAGTTGATTGGCGAAGGTCTGCCGGTCGCGTTGGTTGAGGGTGTTGGGACCGCCCGTCTGAACGCCGCTGCTGCGCAAGCTCTCCATGAAATCGCGCATCGACAACCGCTGACGGATATTGTCCAGCGTATAAAAATCCCCCCGCGGATTAAGTGCATGCCCACCTTTTTCGATCACCTCTGCCGCCAGAGGGATGTCGGCTGTGATAACGAGGTCTCCGGGCTCCAGCCGCTTCACGATTTCCTTGTCGGCGACATCGAATCCGGCTGCCACGCGTAGCGTTTTTATGAGGCGAGAGGGCGGTGCGCTCAATGTCTGGTTTGCCACCAGCGTCATGGGCACCTGGACGCGCTCGGCAGCGCGATAGAGTATTTCCTTTATGACGCCGGGACAGGCATCGGCGTCGACCCATATATGCATGTGGCGGACCTGATTAGCGGATGAAAGGCATCGATCGATGATAGTCGGGAATGGGCGTACACGCAAAACGATGGGATATAAATGGCCGTGAGATCTCGATCCGGCGATTGGGAAACGATCGCTGCACCTATAACAGCAAGTTTTAAATAGGCAGCCTTGAAAGATTTATGGATATAATCGGAAAGACGCGGTCGGTGAGGTATATCATGGCGTCTGACATTGACGTCAGTGAACACGGAGGGTCGTCTCATGGATTTGGACTTCGTAAAGCAGGTTCAACGGTCAACCGAGAAGTCTTTTTCGGCTGGTCTTTATTGTGCTGAAAGCGTCGCACTCGCGCTGGCCAAGGGACAGGGAATCGAAAACGAACTGTTCCCTAAGGTGGCCACGGCATTTTCCAGCGACATGTCGTGTACCTGTGGTACATGCGGGGCCCTCACAGGGGCGATAATGGGGGTTGGCCTCGCGCTTGGCCGCGAAAAGATCGGGGAATCGGTACAAGACTCCTATGAAGCTACGCAAAAACTTGTACGTGACTTCGAGAAAGAATTCGGCGCTCGATACTATCACGACCTACACTCGTGGGGGCTAGAGTCGCGCCATGACGTCGTCCAGTTCGCGGATCATCCCTTCGGTTTCCGCAGTTAATGGATTTCCGTCGATATCGACCCGTTCCAGACGGAGATTCCCGGATAAGTCGAGTTGAGAAAGGTCGTTATCGCTAAGACGCAGGTCAACGAGTTCCGGATTGCCGCTCAGATCGATGGAATCGAGGTCGTTCTTACTGGCGTAGAGATCGGTCAGGCGCGGATTCTGGGTGACATCGAGTGCAGTCAGTTCGTTGATGAAAACCTCCAGGTGGGTCAAGGCTGCGCAACCGTTGACGTTCAGAGAATGCAGTTCGTTGTTACCTAGAAATATTTCCTCTAGTAATGTGTTGTTGGATAGATCCGCAAAGCTCAAATCGTTCCGGGTCAAATCGAGCAGGCGCAGTTGGGTCAGATGCTCGATCCCGCCGATATCCTCGATACCTTGTCGGCGGCAACGCAGTTCGGTGATTTCGTCGCCATCGTCCTTGCCGGAGGCCAGTACGCAAGCCTTGAACGCCCCGTCGTTGAATTCAATATCGGTCAGTTTCATGCTGTCTTCTCTCTGGATTAGATGTCACGCTCAGGCGGCTTTGGCCGCGATGGCCAATAGTGCGGGTTTGACTTCGGCGAGCCAGGTTTCGAGGCGCTCCGGAGTCTGGCCGGACTGATTGTCCTGATCAAGAACCAGTCCGTAAAAGCGGCTGTCCAGTTCCCCCATGGAAATTTCATATTCGTAGCCGTCGTCCGGCCAGCTGCCGATGAACTCGGCGCCCTGTTCAGCCAGGGCGGCATGCAGTAGGCCCAAACCATCGACAAATTCGTCGGCATAGCCGACCTGGTCGCCCAGTCCGAAGAGGGCAATCGTCTTCCCGCTAAGGTCCATTTCACCGAGCGCGGGCAGGAATGCGTCCCAGTTCTCGGGCAACTCACCTTCTCCCAATGTCGGGGTCCCCAATATGAACGCGTCATACTGAGTGAACTCTTCGGGCTCGACCTTTCTGATCGGCTTGAGATCGATCTCTTCTTCGGTGAAGAATTTTGCGATCTGCTTGGCGATCTTTCGGGTATTGCCGGTATCCGAATCGTAGAACAACCCGATCCTGGCCATTTTTCACCTCCAGTTTTGTAGATTGATTTGGTGCGCATCGTGCACGACCGCAATGCCCTCAGACCGTTGTCGCAAAGTCAACAATCGTGTTCCGCTTTTGTTTGAATCCGTTCCTAACAGCCCTCGCCGGAACGCGATTTCGGGCAACGAGAGGTCGCATGCTTCGCCCTTGCAAGCCTTGCGCCAGCTCGGTGGAAGCGCTGGTAAAAATGAGATTTCCGGGACCTGGAACGATTCCTGCTTTATGACTGGCAATCCCAACGTCTGTGAAGGGAGATCCCATCGAAACTTGTATGAGTCATGCCATGACAGAAACCGCGAAGGTAGATGACCTGTCGGCCGCGCCGGCCGTCGACCTCCGTGTGGCTTTCGCCACTTCGGACGGTGAAATCGTCAATCAGCATTTTGGTTCCACTCGGGGCTTCATGATCTATACCGTAAGCGGGGCTTTGTCGGCGCGGTATTCGGCCAAGGAATTTCCGGCGGACAAAAGGGACGGCAACGAAGACAAGCTTATACCGCGTCTGGCCGGGCTGAACGGTTGCGATATCGTCTATTGCGGATCGGTAGGCGGTTCTGCGACGAAGCAACTGCTCGCGTTGGGCGTGCATCCGGTCATGGTCAAGGAAGGCCCGGAGATCAGCGAATTGATCATGGCATTGCAGGAAGAACTCAACGGTACGCCGTCAGCGTTGGTCGAGCGGATACTGCGGAACAAGACCGGCAAAGACGACGACCGTTTCAGTGACATGGAGGACGATGGCTGGGAGGAGTAATTCACTCGGTGTCACGAACTTTTTAACCCCTTTCTATCCACCAACCAAAAGGAGTATGTATGTCGATTCAACAGATTGCGGCCTTCGCAGCCAAGGCAAAGACCGATGCGGAACTCGGTGCGCAGCTCAAGGCCTGCCAGAAGCTCAAAGAGATGTTTGCCCTGGCGAGAGAAAACGGTTTCAACTTCTATGAAGATTCCCTTTATCCGCCCAACGAACCCCAGTTCACCGAGGACCAGCTCTCCGAGCGTCTGATCAAGGCCTTGTTGCGGGTCTGAATGATCTGAGCCCGGAACCCATCTCAAATACAGGGAACGTTTATTGAGATGGGTTCCCTAATTGAGATGGGCTTTAGCCGCCTAACAGGTATTCGTAGGCGCGCCGTAACAGTTGCAGTTCAGGAGTGGGGAAGGTCCGGGCCTCGGGCAGCTCAACAAATCGGCCGCCGACCGCCAATGCGGCCGCGAAGGGCGGATCTTCGGTGGTAAATCCCGCCAGGTAAACTGAGATCGGTCCGCCCGGAACATCCACTTGGGCATGAAAATCACCCATGGCCTCCAGGCTGCCCGCGGGGAGCCCCAGCCGGTTCTCGGCGCTATGAACCAAACTGCCGGGGTGGAACGCTACCGGCTCCGAAGCCGCCGGTGGATCGTCCAGGACTTCGGCCAGCTCGGGAAGGGGCTCAAAGCCGCAGACCGTCCCGCTAGGGAGGGACAGAAACCTTGTCCGGGCACTGGTCTTCTGTTTATGAAACATGATCAGACGCGGATCGCTTGCTTTTGTCATTGTGAGTGACCTCTGGATAGCGTGTATTTGTGTCTACTTAGCAAGTGTCGCACCAACTTTTCGGTTTCTATATAAAACAAAGAGTTAAAATATTCCCACCTAAAAACTCCCGACTATTCTTGTCGGTAATCGCACCAAGATTGTTCAAGCTGTTACAGCCGTGTTCCATTGTGGGCGGGCCGATGCAACAAAGCTAAGTTAGGGACATACAGTGCACCGTTTCGGGGCCATTGTCGTATTTCGCACATGCCAGACATCGTTCGTATAATATATTTTCCATTTAATTCAATATGATAAAAACAAACCGCCGATTGGCGCAAAGATTGCTTAGGAGTGATATCAACAGCGCATAAGGGAGCCTATATTGAGTTATCAAGACATCGACGTCACCGAACTGGGTGACCTGCTATTGCACGAGGACCTGGTCGTGATCGATTGTCGCGACGAAGAGACCCGTAGCCACGGCCAGCTGCCGGGAGTTCTTCCGGCCAGCGATGCCATAATCCAGGGCTTGATAAGGCAACGCCGCGCCAATCCACCAATCCTCGTTTATTGCTATCACGGACATGCCAGCCGCGATCTTTGTGCCTTCATCACGCAGTTCGGGCTCGACCGCGTCTATAACCTCAACGGGGGTTGGTCCGCGTTGGCGCAGAGCAGGGCGGGCGCGTGGCTAGATTCTTCCATTCATCAACCAGCGAGTCATATTCAATGAAGACGACAGATCAGATACGACAGCAAATCAAAGAGCACACCGTGATCCTCTATATGAAAGGCACCCCGGCCGAACCCAAATGCGGTTTCTCGGCCAAGGCCGTCGCGGCCATGTCGTCGACAGGTTTCGATTTTGCGTATGTCGATGTACTGGCGTCACCCAGGATCAAAGAGGCCCTGCCGGAGGTCTCCGACTTCCCGACCTTTCCGCAGTTGTTCATCAATGCCGAAATCATCGGCGGCAGCGATATCATCGAGGCCATGCTGGCCAGCGGCGAACTGATGTCGATGCTCAAAGAAACGACGATAACCCAATGAAAGAAGAAGATATCCGCAGGCGTATAAATCCGCTTTTCCCGGATGCGGTGCTCCATATCTACGGCCAAGACTGTAGCTTTGAGTTACAGGTCATCAGCGAGGCTTTTGCAGGCCAGCGCCCGCTGAAACGGCAACAGACCATTCTCGGCCTGTTCAAGGACGACCTACAGAGCGGGACGTTGCACCCGCTTTCCGTAAAGGCTTTTACCCCTTCCGAAAAGGCCGCCCTGGGAGACGGGCTGGTCCGGTTGACACTTTGAGGCGTCCCGGATGACCGGATTGAATATCGACCGTGAGACAGCGCTGCGTATCGCCCTCGCGGCACGTACGTTGCCGGATGTGGATCTGGCAACCCTGATCGAGGTATTGAATCAACGTCTGGACGCCCCGTTGACTCTGGAAAAGCTCTCCAGAATCACGGTAACCGACCTCAAAACCGGGATCGGCAGTCTGGATGGCGAAGAGGACGGCGAGGATATCGGCGGACGGACCGGTCTTGAGCCTATCAAACTCGCCGTACGGATACTCTGGGGCGAGACCGCTGAAGACGACGGATTGCCTACGCCAATTCCGTATGCCGATGGCGATATGCCGGATTCTATCCGAGTGGCAATCGCGTCGAACAGCGGCGCTAATCTCGACGGTCACTTCGGCTCCTGTTTGCGTTATCTGATCTATCAGGTCTCTTCGGACGAGATTCGTTTCATCGATAGCCGTTCGGCTGTCGAGGCCGATTATTCCGATGATCGCAACGGCTTTAGAGTCAAACTGATAGACGATTGCCAGATGCTTTATGTCGTTTCCGTGGGCGGCCCGGCGGCGGCCCGCATCATTCGCGCCGATATCTATCCGATGAAGCGTATCGAAGGTGGCGAGGCGGAATCGATTCTTGCGGAACTACAAGGGGTTATGCGCGGTTCGCCACCGCCTTGGTTGGCCAAGATCCTGGGGGTCTCGAACGCGGACCGGTTCAAGTGTTACAGCGGCGTGGAGGAGGCCTAAGACCGCAAATACTACAACGCGCCCGGTCGGTCGGTGCGATCCCGTAGGACATGCCAAAGCGATGTGACGTCAGCGCGCCACTGCTTGATGTTGTATGTAATCAGCATGGCTTCGATATTCGTCAGCACAACCGCGACCATCGCAATTTCGAGGGAAAGTGTCCAACCTACACCGATCAACGCAATGACCGCGATAAAGACAAGCAGCCAGCAAGTCTTGGCCGCGCGGGTATGGTAACTCGGCCAGCGGCCAAACTTGCGCCAGGACAACAACACCGAAATCATATAGCTCAAAATGGCGGGTATGATCCAAACGAACTCGTCCACCAACAATGCACCGCGTAACCAAATCAGCCCGAAGAGCAAGGCCGCATAGAGCGCCGCGTCGGCAAAGGTATCGAGCCGGGCGCCGAATTCCGTGCACTGATTGAGCTGGATCGCCAGTTTTCCGTCGAGCCAATCGGTCAAGGTGAGCAGAATATAGAGTAAGAGAAACATCGGTTCGCTGCCGGCAACGGCAACTCCCGCCAGGACAAAGGAGCCAAAGAACCGAGTCAACGTCAATAGATTGGGTATCGTCAACAGGCGTTGCTTGTCGTCCTTCCTGTCTCGCCCCTGTCCGCGTTTATCCGTCATGAAAGCGCCATCTTATTTTAGCCAGAGCACGAAATAGACAAAGGCGGGCGCGCTCCAGGTAAGACTGTCGATACGATCGATAATCCCACCCATACCCGGCAGCAGATTGCCGCTATCCTTGACGCCGCAATCCCGTTTGACGGCTGACATATTGATATCGCCGAAGAAGCCGCTGATCACGATGACCAATCCGGCGAGCGTCGGCATAAGCCATGGGCTCTGAGTTAAAGCAACCCCGTCGCCGGTATCCAGGGTTGTCATGACCGGCGCCAACAGGATGGCGAGAACGACCGTTACCAGCGTTCCGCCGATGAGTCCCTCCCACGTCTTGTTGGGAGAAATGACGGGTGTTATCAGGTGGCGCTTATTGACGCCGAAACGTCGTCCCACCAGTGCTTGAGCGATATCGTTCACCTCGGTCAGAATGACGAGATAGAGCACCCAGCCCATGGCGCCAGCGGGTCCTAGGGCAAAGGTGTCGTCACCAAAGGGCAGCAGTGTATGGGACAAACCAAACACCAGAACGATAACGCCCCAGTACAAGCCGCCGACATGCCGAATATAGTCCTTGGGGCCGCCAGCGCTCAGTATGACCCCAAGGGCGATCAGGAACAGGCCCCAGATCGGTAGCAGGGTAAAAAACCACGCCCAATTCCCGAACAGAATCGCCGCAAAATGCGCCAACGCCAAGGCATAGACGAGTAGGGTGGCGTGAGGGCACTGCTGTCTAAGACCGGTGAATCTCAGGTACTCCATAAGCGCCAGGCAGGCGGCCAATGCCAGCAGCAGCGTCAACCCGCTGAATCCGCTGTAGATGGCCAAACAAAACATTATGCTCAACAACCACCACGTGAAAAGACTGGCGAGCCGCTTCCGGCGCAGTTCGGAAGGCGCGCCGCGCAAGGCGAACAGACGCACCGCTGAACCTGCCAGGAGAGCGATCGTCAGGCCGAGGATCAGGCCAATCACGAGTTCGGATGCCGGTGTCGTCATGGCGTCAGCCCATCGATCAATGCGGATGCCGGGGAAATATGTGACGACTCAGCGTCGTGAATTCGCCAAGTCGTTCGTCATGGATATAGTGTTCGACGTCGATTTCATTCGCCCTGATGTCGAGGATATTGAGCGTATTCTTCTCGCGCTCCCGCCCGATGCCTCGCCGTGACGTCGATGTCCCGCATTGCACGATGATAATGCCGCGATCGCGTTTGTTGCGCGGAAAGAAATCAAGCGAATTGCCAACATAGGCCCTGTGCAGATGCCCGCCCATGATGACCTCAACGCCCAGATCGACAAAACATTCCATGGCCCGTGTCGCCTTGGGCATGACCATGTCCCTACGGTAATCCGGAGCGGGCGCGAAATGATGATGGGCTACAACGATACGTGCGAGCCCCGGAGGCGCATTGTCGAATCGCTGCCGACAGAACTCGAGCTGATCTTTATGAATACGCCCGTTGACGATGGTGCGCAGAGGAGAGGTCGAATCGAGCCCGACGATAATGGCATCATCGAGGATCAAACTCGTATTGGTTTCGGGGTTGATATATTCCCGATAAAGGCCAAGGGGGTCGGTCAGGCGTTCAGCAACTCGATATAAGGGCACATCGTGGTTGCCGGGCACAACCAGTCTGGGTACCGCCGGCAGGCGATCGAGAAACTGTCTAGCGGCCGCAAACTGCGCCCGTTTGGCGCGTTGTGTCAGATCGCCACTCACGACCAGCGCATCGATCTCGGTCTGTTCGGCTAGCCGTATGATGGCGTCTCCGACCTTTGGGTCGAATGGTGGGCCCAGATGCAAATCCGATATGTGTAACAATCGACTCATCAACGGATCTCCGTCACGCCCTTTATTCTACCATGACGCATTGAAGAATACAGGATTAACCCCATAGTAGGCTCTATGAATAACACCTCAACCACCAATGAACGAACGATATGGAACCGTGGGTTCTACATGCTGATGTTCGCCATCCTGTTCTGGGTGGCCAGGGTCGTCGGCTAGTTCTATGCCACCAAAGGTGTCGGTGCCCTCTATGTGCGCCACGGCACACCCATCCAGCCGCTCCTGGTAGGCGCGGGCCATGAGCATGGCCTGCGACCGGGCACCGAGAACGTGCCCGCCATTGCCGGCCTGGGTGAGGCGGCCCGTCTGGCGACCGAGCGTGGAGCGAATGAGATGCTGCATCTGCGTGAAATGAGCGATGCGCTACACAGACAGCTTGCAGAGGCCGTTCCCAACCTCCTGTTGAACGGCCATCCCGAGCAGCGCCTACCCAACACCCTCAACCTCTCTTTTCCCAATGTGGACGGCCGGGAACTACTGGCCCATGCCGCGGATGATGTGGCGGCCTCGGTAGGTTCCGCCTGTCACGAGGAGGACGAGACGGTCAGCGGCGTACTGGGGGCGATGGGAATCACTGCGCAGCGGGCACGCGGTGCAGTGCGACTCTCCTTGGGCGTGCATACCACTGAAGAAGAAATCGACCAAGCCGCCAGGGCGCTGATCACTGCGTGGCAGGATTGCGCGAAGCGCCGATGACTCAACTCATGGGGAGGTTCATTGACCCGGCAGCCTACGAGGCCTGGTATCGTACACCGCGAGGTGCCTGGATCGGGCCGGGCCGAGTTCACGCTGTTAATGAGACTGCTGCGCCCGACATCCGGCGACACGCTGCTGGATGTGGGTTGTGGCACGGGGTATTTCTCGTGGCGATTCGCCGACACAGGTCTGCATGTCACCGGCATCGATCCAGATGCAGCCATGCTGGCATTCGCCAACTCGCGCAGTGCAAACGTTCAGTATATGCAAGCGTCCGCGCTTCGCTTCCCTTTCAGAGATCATGCCTTCGATTACGCAAGTGCGATCACCAGTTTGTGTTTTATCGAACCGCCGACGCTGGCCATTGCGGAGATGCAGCGCGTCTCCCGTCACGCAGTCGTGCTGGGATTACTCAATCGTCACAGCCTGCTGTATCGCATCAAACATGACCGGGGTGGGTACAAGGGCGCGCGCTGGAACAGCACCAGAGACGTGAGACGATGGCTTGAGCCTTTCGCCCCAACCGTGGAAACCGAAATCCGCACCGCCATTTTCTTTCCCGGCGGCAATTTGTTCTCTCGCACAATAGAACGGTGCTTGCCGACCCGTCTCCCTTATGGAGGTTTTCTTGCAGTAAAAATCCAACGCCGGTCATGACGGCCACCCCAAAACCAATCGCAAGATACCAGCCGGGGTTTGTTGTTTATTTAGCTGTTGTTTATTTAACTTGCCCGCCGCCTGGTCGATCGATAGAATCAGCTTATGATTAGAAATCCATTATTCCGTCGATTCGTCGCTGCAACGGTGATGATTTTTGGACTGTTTACGCAGTTCCAGATGGTGTTCGCCTGTGAATTGATGGACGGCAAGGTGCAGTATGTCTGCTGTTGCGACGAGCCGGGATCCATGGGTTGTGCCATGGGCGGTGGTTGTCATGATTCGCAGGATACGCAGACGCAGAACTGCTGTGCAGTCTCATACGAGCCGATGCCCAATGCTACGGCGATCGCCCCGGAATCCCATTCACTGCAGGTATTGTTGCTCGACGCCCCCCAGCCACCGCCCATACCTGTTTCGTTCGATATTCCGGAGTATTCTCCGGCCAATCACGCCCTTCGTTTTACCCACGCCTTAGCTCCTCATGTTGCAGGCACAGACACGTACCTGCTGACCAACCGCTTCCGCATCTGATCACACCTTCGTTCGCCCTTTAGGGCGTTTTGTCGCGTTTGGGTTCGCACCCTGGCGCTTGCCGTGCTGCGCGCGTCTCGTGGCCCGGACTTGTAAGCAACTCACAACGAAGGTGTTTTATGGACAACAAAATATTGCTCTGGTGGCTCCGGCCCGAGATCGTCATGGCGTGCCTGGCCTTCGGCTGGCATACCGTCATGGCCGCACCTGTGGACGATGGTTTTAACCGTGAACCGCAATTGACATCGGCACGGCTGGTAGACGCCGTGCTAAACCGTAACCCGGATATTCCCGCCATGCGGGCGGCCTGGGAGGCGGCCCAGGCTCGCATTGAACAGGCCGGGGCGCTCAATGACCCCATGATGTCCTATGCCTTCGCCCCGCAAACCGCGGGGGCGAGCGGCATGGACTTCGGACAGAAGCTCTCGATTTCGCAACACCTCCCCTGGCCTGGTAAACGCGAGCTGCGCGGCGATGCCGCCCGCTTTGAGTCCGAAGCCGCACATGAAGGGATCGAACAGACCCGGCTGAAACTCACTGAAGCGGCCAAATCGGCCTTTGCCGACTGGTATTTCGTGCACGCGGCCATCCGTGTCAACGCGATCAACAAGTCGCTGTTGCAAGAATTCCGCAACAACGCGGAGATCAAATATTCGGCGGGCCGGGCCTCGAAACAGGATGCCCTGCGCGCCGAGGTGGAAGTCGCGCTGCTGGAACACCGTGACATCGTACTGGAGCGCCACCGCCGTGAGGTGCTGGCGGTATTGAATACCCTGTTGCAGCGCCAGCCCGATGCGCTGCTACCTCCCCCGTCGAATCTGCCGGATACCGGCGTCCTGCCGGCGGTGGCTGAGCTGCGCACGGCGGTGCTGGAGGTTCACCCCGAACTTCGCGCCTTGGCTGCGCGCCTTCAGGCAAGCCGGCAACAGGTGGCGCTCGCCGAACGTGAGTTCTACCCCGATTTCCGTCTGGCCGCCGAATACAACAGCCTGTGGATGCGCGATGAGCAGCGTTTCACCGTCGGTGTCGGTATCAACATTCCCCTCCCGGGCAAACACCGCGCGGCGAAGGACGAGGCGCAGGCCATACTCATGGGTTTGGATCTCACGCGGCAAGCCAGGATGTCCGAGATCATGGGCCAGGTGCAACAAGCCTATGACCGGGTGCGCGAGAGCGAGCATGTATTGTCCCTGTACCAAAACCGGCTGCTGCCCCTCGCCGAGGAGAACCTGGCGGCCGCCCGCTCGGATTACGAGGCCGGCCGCGGTAATTTTCTCGACATGATCGGCGCGGAAAAAAACCTGATGCAGGCCCAACTCCAACTTGAGCAGGCACGAACGGATCACCACCGGCGGCTGGCGGCGTTGGAACGCACCGTGGGCGGGCCGCAGGCCCTGCAAGGCATTCAATCCTGGGGTATCAAACAATGAAACGCAATAATCTGAACAGTCTGATTCTGGTAATGTTTTTGGTTGTCACCGCTGATGTGCATGGCGCAGCCGAAAATACTGAATTTTTCGATGCCGGTCCGTTCAAGGTGCGGGCGGAGATCAATCCGGAAACGCCGAAAGTCGGCAGGAACCGGATCACGGTCTGGGTGCAAGACAGCGCCGATAACCCGGTGGGTGGCGCAAACTTGAAAGCAGTGGCGGTGATGCCGGCCATGGGCAGCATGCCCGCCATGTACGCACCAGCGGAAATGACCGAGGCAGAGCCCGGGCGATACGAAGGTGAATTCGAGTCCTCCATGGGCGGCGAGTGGCCGCTGACCATCGACATCGAGACGGATGCAGGCAAGGGCAGTGTCACCTTCGACCTGGCCACCGGCCGCAAGGGGCTGCGTTGTGCCACCTGCGGCGGTGCGGGTGCTGATGTCCCCGGCACGGTGCGGGTAGACCCGACCCGCCGCCAGCTCATCGGC
>Ga0114931_10007907_pt1 | contig 12937 bp, 10 predicted proteins | sample 2SBtaG_FD_89579 | JGI IMG/M metagenome (GOLD analysis project Ga0114931, IMG submission 89579) | Deep subsurface microbial communities from Kolumbo volcano to uncover new lineages of life (NeLLi) - 2SBTROV14_V59a metaG | ecosystem: Environmental > Aquatic > Marine > Volcanic | place: Kolumbo...
CCTTCCTGCGCACCTGGGTGCCCCGCGAGGGGAGCCCAACCTCAGGCCCCACATCGTTCAGATTGGCGAGGAAGTTCTTGTTCTTCCAGCCGTGAGGGATGGAAACGTGGCAGTAGCTGCAACGGAAGTTCAACACCTGCTTTTCCTGGGCATGGCCGGTATGCAGGTTCACATTGGGCACGTACAGACAGGCGGCGATGCCCAGAGCCGGATCGCGACTGAACCCGCTCTTCTGAGTCTGGTTGCTGCTGATAACCCCGGAGGGAAACTCCTTGCCATAAAAATTGTAGTTGTGACACTTGAAGCAGAGGCCGTCGGAAGGCGTGTTCTGACCGGTCTGGTCACTCCAGGTGCCCTTGAGCAGGAACTCGTTGTCCGAACCATGCGGGCCCCAGACATTGCCGTTGGGCTGCTGCAGGCGTGGTACGGCGGTGCCCTGGACGGTATCCGAACCGTGACAATCGGTGCAGTACATGGTCTGCACCCCGACAGCGGCATTGAACGGCTCGTGCCAGTCATTGGAGTCGGCGCTGCGCACCCCACCACCGCCGGGCACGGCAGTACGACCGGTAGGCTTCATCACGGGATGCCAGGAGCGGTGGTTGTCAGTGACGAAGTTGACGCAATTGTTCTGCGGGTCACGATAACCGGCGCGCTTGATGATAGTGTTGTAATCGGGCTCGACGGCCGTGTTCAACGTGCCTACGTTGACCTCGGAACAGTCACCCACGCTCCCCGCCGCGTAGGCACCACTGGGCGTGCTGGGTGTACCTTCACCACTATGGTCATCGGGTGACTGATACTCCATCCCCTGGTTGGTGTACTTGTACAGGGCGTTTGTCCCGGGCGGCGTACCCCCGGCATGGTTGGTCCCCAGCGGCGGTGGCGAATCGTAACCATAGTTAGAGTGACATTTCATACAGACCTGGTACTCGCGCGTCACGTAGGGGGCGCTGACAGCGGTGCTGCCGCCTACCACGGCGTCACCGCGCTTGACATCGAAGGAGACCGGATTGCTGCCAAATTCGGTACTGGCCCAGGCGGTGGGCTCTACGCCGAAGGCACCGCGCAGCACACCCGAAGCGATGTTGGTGTGCATCCCCTCCGGTGTATTGGCGATCTGGGCCATGGTGTGATTGTGAGTCCCCTCGTCACCGGGCACCTTGGGATCATCGTTGAAGCGTCGGTTCCTGATAACACGATGTGGATTATGGCAGTCGGTACATTCGGCATGCCGGTTGCTCAGGTCACCCTTGCCGAGCCGCTGGCGCGACTCCATGAAATCCTTGCCGTTCTGCGCTGCCGGATAGGTACCGATGGAGTGGCGCTCTTCACCGGCGGCCTGGTCTTTGCTGGCAATGGGCATATGGACACGCATGGTGGTGAAGTCGCCCTTGATGTCCGGCACCTGAAACACACCCTTGTTGCTCTGTCCCTGCAACACATTGCCGTCGGTGGAATGACAGGCATAGCATGTCTCTTCGATGGCCGGCTTGCCGCCCTGCTTGACGCGAATGGTGTCACCACCGGCACTGACCAGCTGGCCGGCATCGTCGGTGCCTTCACGCAGCAGACGCCGTGACCCCTGCACCGTATGCGGGTCATGACAATTGAGACAGGCCGCCTGCCAGACCTGGGTGTTCTTGGCGAACTCGCGCACTTCGGCCGCAGCGTCGGTGTACTTTGTGTTGGCAACGTTGGGATTGGCGTGCGCCGAATCCACCCAGCCCGACTTTTGGTGACAGGCCAGACAGAGAATATCGTTGGCCCTGTTGAAAGCACCCTCCACCGGCTGGGCCACCTGAAAGCGGTTCACCCGCAGGAATTTGATATTCTCCCCAGTGGTGCTGCGGATATGGGGGTCGTGACAGGTAACGCACTCTATCTTGTTGTCTTCCAGCGGCAGGGTGGGCTTGTGGCCCCCGGGGCGACGTTCGCCAACCGTGGTTTGTGTATCAGGATTACGCAGCTCGCCGTCACGCATGGCCTGGGCGGCATCATAGGTGAACGAGATGGGGTGATCGTTGGTCAGGTCCGTTCCCAGCCGGCGGGTAAAGCCACTGAGCACACCGCGGCCGGGGGTCATGGTGCCGTCGGGAGATGTCCCCTGCATTTTGACCTGCGCATCTTCGACGCGATTGAGCACGTTGACCGAGCCGATGGCCAGGGTCCCGTCATGACAGGAGAGGCAAAGCTTGGATTTGGTATTGGGCTGACCCAGATCAACGGCATCGATCGAGGTACTGGTATAGGGGGTATAGGTCGCGCTGGAGAGCTTGCGATTCCAGATCGGCGCCCGCCCTTGCTGGGTACCCTTATGCGGGGTATGACAAAAGGCGCAGATCTGCGACTCCGATTGCGCATGCGTCGTACGGCTGGCGCCGTCCGGCAGGGAGGGCACGAGAGTGGCGGAGAAATTGTGTTTGGTATTGCGGATATCTGATATGACTTCGGCCCGGGCACTAACGCTCAGCAGCGCCAACACCATCAGAGCCGCTGCCACCGGCAACGTCCGACGCATTTCCCTCTCCAAGGTATTTAAAAATCATTACGCGGCCGTTAAAGGTATCCGCGACGTAAACTAAATCCTTATCTACCCAAACCCCCGCCGGCAGATAAAACTGACCCACCTCCTGGCCGGTACCGCCAATTGGCAATAATAACTCACCCTTACGGTTAAATATTAACAAATAGTCGTAGAACGATTCTACCACATAGATCATACCGTCTTGGCTTACCGCCACGCCCTTGGGACGGGGCAAATCCCCCAAAACGAGCCCGCGATGGCCGAATTCAGAGAGAAACTTACCTTCGGGTGAAAAAACCTGTATCCGCGAGTTGAGCGTATCGGTGACATAAAGACGGTTATCGCGCCAAAACATGTAAGTCGGACCGTTTAGCAGCCCCTCTTTCTCACCAAAGCCACCGAACTTGAATTGCAGCTTGCCAGCATCATTATAGACCTTGATCTCATTGCTGCCGCGATCCGCCACGTAAATGCGTTTACTGACAGGGTCACGAGCCACTCCGGTGGGATGCTTCAGCTCATCGAGTCCGAAATAGCCCTGCGGCTTGCCATCCGGCCCCAGGCGGGCCACCAGGTGCAGTGCGGCATCGGTGACCAGCACACCGCCATCCCCGGTGGGGGCAAGACCAATAGGCAGCTCAAAGCGCACCCCTTTGGCGGCATACTGCCAGACTTTCAATTCAGAGTTCCTGGTGTCGAACATGAAGACCGCCTGGCGGCTGACATCACTGACAAAGATCCGCCCCAGACCATCGGTGGCGACGGCCTGGGGGCGCTGCAGGATCACCGGATGTTCTTTATGGCCGACCAGCCCCACCACCCAGCGCAGAAAACGGGTGCCGAGATTGAGCTCTTCTTCACCTGGACGGGGGAAATTCGCTGCACCGGTCAGCTGGCCCGCATATCGATAGCGGGCCTGTTCAGGAGGAGCCGGCCAGACTTGGTCAGGATTGTTTGCGTCGGCGGGATGTGCATCGAACTCAGCAGGCAGCTGGGCACAGCCGGAGAGCAGCAACAGCAGCGAAACGCAGCTCAGCGCCGCCGACAAGCGCCTGGACATAATCATTTGCTGTTATCAGGAGGAATATTTTCTGCAGTGGGTTGTACAGTTGTGTCAGCGCCTTGCTGGGGAGCCGGTTCCACGGCTTTCGGCTGTTCCGGCGCGGGCTCAACTGCCGGCTCCACTGCATCAGGCAGCGGTTCAATCGTGAGACCCGAAACCGGCTCAGGCTTGGCCACGGAGTCGGGAGAAAGCTGGGCCACCTGGATGCGGCCATTGAGGCTGTCCACGATATAGAGTCGGTTACCGTCCAGCCAGAGGTCGGTAATACGTTTGAATTGGCCCGTACCGTTACCGAAACGCCCGATGGTGCCCACCAGACTGCCGTGGTCAAACACCTTGATAGTGTTGTCCATATAGTCGGCCACATAACTGCGGTTATTGCGGTCGACCACGATGGAGGCGGGGAACACCGCCGCCCCTTCCTGAAAGGCATACAGATAATTGCCATCACGCCCGAGAACCTGTAAATGCCGCCCCACGCGGGCACCGACATAATAGCCGTCAGGCCCCCGGGTCATGGTGGTGATATTGAGGAACTGACCAACACCCTTACCACGACCGCCATAGGCCGCAATCAGTTTGCCCATACTGTTGAACTGCAACAACTGGTCGAAATGGCCGTCCGCCACCACCACGTCACCATTTTCCAGTACCGTGACGGCCGTCGGCCAGACCAGGTTGTAGTAATCACTGAACACCTGCAGGACATCGCCGTCACGATCATAATGAATCACCCGCGCCCCGGCAGTGTCGGTGAGATAGAAGGAGAAGTCCTTGTCGACATAGATGTCATCAACCTCGCCCTTCACCTCCGCCTTCAGGTCCAGCAGTGACTCGAGCCGGCGGGAAGCCATATCGAAGCGGTACAGGATATTGGCCCCGGCATCGACCACATAGAGATATTCACTGCGCACGGCCACGGCAACCGGGCGTTTAAAAGCGTGCTGCTCCACGCCGGTAAAGAAATTGCCCACTGGTGCCCCGTCGATAACGCGCCAGTTGAAGATACGAACATTGGCCCTGGCTTGTGGTGAGGGCAGGACAGGCTTGGGGGAAGTGGCGGCGATCTGACCCAGGACATCGCCGGACTGGTCGACCACATCACCGGGTGGCTTCTTGGCGGATGAAGCTGCGGGAGCCTGCTGCGCAGTTTCCGCCCGCTTGCCGACAGCAGGCTTTTCTGGAGTTTCCGCGAACAAATCCGCAAGCTCGGACGCCGCCTGGTCATCCTTCAATGCAGGTGAAGTAGCCTGCCTGGACGTGGCGCAGCCAACCAGCTGAGCCCCAGCCAACAGACAAACGATTATTTTATACCGACAGTGTCTCGTGCTACTGAATGGCATCGACCACAGTTCTTGGTTGGAGGAAAGGCAACTTTACCATGACACACACCACAATAATTGCCCTGTATGATCCCTGACATGGTCACTGGATTACCCCCCCTCTGGGGCAGAAAGATCTTGGGGTGACAGTTTCTACAAGTCAGCCATTCAGTATGCGGGCGATGCGGGAAACGTACATAGGGCATGGAGCCGGTCTTTTTGAAGATAATGTCGAAATCGGCCACGAACATTTCTTCTTCGCCGTGCAGCCCCTTTCGAGGGTTGATGTAACCCTGCTCTATCGCCTGCACCCAATCGACAATGCCCGCCTTGTCACGAGGGAAATTCTCCATCGCCTCGACCGGCTCCTGGAGCACCTTGGTCGCCTCATTGGTGGGGTCGTGGATACCATCTTCATAAACAGGCACCACATCGCCTTCGAGCTGGAAATGGTCACCCCGGTTCCAGAACTCACCCTTGAACTTGTCCGGTTGTTGTTCCTGGACATAACCCGGGCGCGGCAGCAGCAAGGCAACGGAGAAAGCCGCCAGGATGGAAAAAAACTTTTTGTGATGCTTAAGACGCAACATAATTAATGATTTTTCTCCGCGCCACGAAATCTGAAGCGACTGCCATCTAAACCGATGGCAGTCGTAGCACTATACACAAAGGTATGGCATTAAGCCAATAACCGAGGATCGCCCCCTGTTATACCACAGCGACAGCGCTAGTGGACCCCGGCCATGCGCAGCGCGCGCTGCAGATTGGAGGTGGCAGCCTGCATGGCCATGATCGCCATCTTGTAATCCCCCTTGGCGGCCACATCCTGACCTTCACCCTTGATCTTGTCAGCCTTTTTCACGAAACTGTTGATCAACTCAATGGCGCGCGCAGAGGGCTGTTTCTGCTCGATGGCGATAGGGATCAGCTCATCATAGCTTTCCAGCCGCGCCAATTCGTATTCGTACTCCTCTTTGGGCGTCTCGAACTTCTTGTCGTAGGTGACGGTCTGGGCGTGCAGCATATCCGTCAGCACGGAGGTAATCATGCTCTGAGCCTTTTCCAGCGACTTGCTGGCACCGGCATAATCTTCCTTGCCCGCCAGCGCATGCCCCTCCTTGACCAGACGCCTGTATGCCGCCTCGTCCAGCTTGCTCTTGAGCGGCTTCTTGGCACGCTTAATGTGGCGCTGGTAGGATTTGTCATAGTTTTGCAGCGACTTGGTCAACTCGCCATAGCGGGCTTTATAGTCAACCCCGGACATTTCACTCTCGGAGGTGATTTCCCTGGATGCCGCAGTCACCAGACGCAAACCTTCATTGACCTACTGCATCGCGGTTTCCAGCTGACCAGCTCCCAGTGAGGCCTTGGCAGCACCAATCTTGCTGCGGGCATTATTCAGCACACCGATGGCATGACTGTTGCCACTTGCTTCCACACGCTTGGCGCTACTCGAGCCAAGCACCATCTGGGCATAGCTCAGTTTTTGCTTCACGGAGCTCTCGCTCACCTGGATTTTGCGCTGCCTGGACACCCCTTCATCAACCTTGGCGTCTACTGCAGCCTTCACCTTGGCCAGATCCTCGCCCTTGTCCAGGACATAGATCTTGCCACCCATGTATTTGTGGTTACGGCATTCGTAGTAAAGCAGGTCCGGGGTCTTGCTGGTCGGCTTGAACGTCACCGCCCCCTTATAGATGAACTGCCCTGTGACACCATCGGTATAGGTCCCCGCCCCCCAGCCGGCCGGACTGGTGGTGAGATAGAAATCATGCTGCACACCCGTATCAACGACAAATTTGTAGGTCTGGCCACGGGTAACCACGATATCACGCCCCGGCACGCCGTTGACGTTGAAACCGATTTCCTTCCCACGCCCGTAATTGGGGTGCTGGTGGGTCTTGGTTGATGCAGTAATCAGAAAGGTATTGGGATCGGTGGGAATCTTGAGCACAGGCTTGGGCGCCTCCGCCGCAGGTGCCGGTTCGGCCGCGGGCTTGGCGGCGGCCACCGGGGCCGGCGCAGGAGCCGGCTTCGCTACAGGGACCGGCTCCGGGGCGGCGGCAGGCTTGGACGCGGGCGCCTCGGCCGAAGCAACAGGCATGGGTTCGACAGGCTTGACTTCAGGTGCAGCCACCACTTCCTTTTTGGCTTCGGCTGGCGGGGCTTGCGTTTCCACAGCGGCAGGCTTCGTCGTCTCCGTGGAAGCCATTTGATCCCTCTTTTCGGCTGTTCCGCTACAACCTGCCAATACTGTCGTGACGGCCAGCGCCACAAGCGTATACCTTGGTTTCATCATCAATCACCCTTCAATAGTAAATTACGGAATTCACCGGCCGGCACAGTCCATTTGTTCACCGGCCCGAGCTCACCAATCCCTAGCCCGCATTTCTCACCATCCTTCTACTACGACGGCCCAATGGCACGCCCTGCTTGAACCGTCTCGCTACGAACGGTGGTGAGAAATGCGGGCTAGCGAACCCGCCTCACATTCGCATCACCAGAATGAGAAAGCCGCCCTCAGGCGGCCTTCTCATCCCACGTCGTGAGCGTGAGACAGAATCACTATCAAATAGCGGTTATCGCCATGGATTCTTTAGAGTGGCCTCACTCAAAGGCGGCTGCCAATCAGCCGGCTTAGGCTTGGAGTGACACTTCTTGCAGGACTTGGTGGTAATCGGGAATGAAACCTTCCCGTGGCAAACGCCACACTTCTGCCCCAACAGGATGGCCGACATGTTGATCTGGTTGGCACCCTTCTGCGGAATGAAGATAGCCGGGTGGCAGTTGGAACATGCCAGCCACATGGTGTGCTGACGGTGCGGGAACACCACGTCAGGCACCGAGGCCTTTACCGGACGCACGATATTCAGGTCCATGACGAAGGGTTCGGCGGTCGAATCGACACGGTCCCAACGCGGATTCAGCTTCTTCTCATCAAGCGCCTTGACCCAGTCAACGAAGTTACCGAAATTGCTGGGCGGCAGACCCGCAAATGCCTCGCGGGGCGGCTGCAGGACGAATGTACCCTCATTATCAGGATCGTGGATACCGTCCTCCGGGGGCGGAGGATTCTTCGTTTTCTGCTTCTTCAGGTTGCGGTTGAAGGTATTGGCACCCGAAACCTGGGCGACGCGGATCACCTCCTGATCGGACTGCGTCATCTCATTAACCGGCTTATAAGTAGGCGCATAGTCCAGCGTCTTACTCGGAACACCACCGGAATGGATCTCGGTATACCCCTGTGAGGAACAGGCCGGACCCGAGACTGCCAGCGAAAGGGCAAATCCCAAAAACAGGCTCTTTTTGCTACGTAAATTCATTACACCCTCCCCCTACCGCTTCTTGACTGGCTTGTACGCAGGAGCAACCAGACGCTGCACCGTACTGCCATGAAAATGGGTGGGTGTGCCGGGGATACCGGACTAACACATGGCACAGTTTTCCACCGACCAGGCAATGTCACCGTTATGACACGCTCCGCAGAATTTGCCATCGATGATCTTGGCCATGGTGATCTTGTTGCCGCCTGCCTTGAATTGGAATCCCAAATCAGCGTGACACACCTTGCAGCGGAAACGGATACGGTGGAACCAGTGAGGGAAGACCACTGGGCGAATACCGGCCGCATCGGCGTAATTATTGATTACAACATCTGCATATTCAGCATGTGCCGACTGAGGCAGACTGAACGCGGCCAACCACGTAATCGCCCCGAGCAGAACATACCTCCACTTACTATGCTTGGTCACACGTGACATAGTGAAAGCTCTCCTCAAACAAAAAAAATCCCGATTAATTATTGTTTTAAACCCAAATTCTGACGTCAGAAGCGGCGCATAAGCCGAAAGTATAGCAAATCATAATTGCGACTGTCAGTCTCAGTCAATCGATAACTTGCACTTGTTTCCAGTTTCCCGATCATATACGAAAGGCGGTTCTCCCAATCCTGGCGGTCAATCGCCCCGTCGGTCGAGATGTTGGACACCATGAAATCGGAGGCAAATTGCAGTCTCGGCACCCCAAGCAACTGATAATGCTGGAACAAAATCCGGCCAGTGGAGGTGGTCGAACCGGTCACCGTAGACGTTGGCGCAGCACCGGCCGCAAGCGCCACATCATCCTTGACGCGCACATACTGGACGGTGATATTGCCCGTGATCGAACTTCTGCGCCCCAGATCCTGATCCCTACTCAACTGCAGGTTCACCAGCTGCTGCTCGGATTTGATCTGATTGTTGTAATCGGCGGAATCCAGATAGCTGGAAAAGATACGCGAATCGGAAACCGTCAGCTGGGCCAGACTGTTCCCTCCCCAGGCACGCTGATTGAATGCCAGCGAGGCCGAATGATCCAGCTTGAGGCCTGAGCCATTGTTCGCACTCAGATCGCCCTTGGAACCACTATAACCGAGCGCCTGGTTCAGATTGAAGCGCAGCGAGGTGGTGGAGGTTTTCTCTGCCGGCCACCAGGTACGGGAAATCCCGTGACCGGCGGTCAGCGCCCAGTCATAGACTTCGTCGTCCACATCGATGCGATGGCCCAGGTTACCATCCAGGTAGGCGCGATATGTGTAATGGCCGAACTCTTTCCAGTCGGTCTGATAGAGGAAGCCCCCGTTCTGGGTATGGACATCTCTCTTGACGCCGTCGACCTTACCAAACAGGGAGGTGAAGCTGCCGTCAAGACGCAGATTCTGATTGGCCTGATAGTACATCCCGCCATTCAATGCCACATGGTCAACCGTGTTGCCCGAGACCGAACCTGAATTGCCATCCACGGCATAGAGCCGCGCGCCGAGCGAGACAGTGAGCGGATGGTGCGCGGGGCGCCAGAAGGCATTGCTCGAGACCTGGGCCATGCTCAGCGTGGTTAAACGGGTATCAGAAGCAGTAGGGTCCAGGAAGGAACGGTCGTAATTGTAGTAACTGGCCTTGCTGTCGAGTCGGAAATTTCGCACCGGGTAATAGAAGTGGTCCAGGTCAAGCAGCAGGGTTTCATTCTTGCGCTCGGCAACCGAATGTTTGTTAACGCTGTAATTGGCCCGTCCCAGGAAATGATTGCGTGGCGCACGCAGGTCGGCATCGAATCCCAGCGCTGTATCGGTGTACTTGGCCGTGCGCTGGGAATCCCAGCTGCGGTGATCATAACTGGCCTGGTAGCGCCCGCCGTTGTCGGTCAGATAGGACTGGCGCAAACCGAGATACTGGGTACTGTACTCGTCATCGACAAAAGTGATCGGTATCAGGCCGGTGCCCGTGGTATCCACCTGGCTGTCGGTGGTCTGCAGCTGGAGATTAAACGGCGTCTTGCTCTGGGGCAGGATGTTCAGGCCGAAATCCCCGGTGATCAGCTGGGTATCACTGGTGGTGGTGGAACTGCTTTCAACTGTCTTGGACGAATCCTGGGTCAGACTCAGGGAAAGACTGGAGGTGGCCAACCAGGGCTCGCCGAAGAAGGTGGAGGCATTGACCGTCCCCCCCAGCTGCTGACTGCTGTTCTTCGGCCCGTTATCCTTCTCGGCCAACGAGCGGTAGTAGTAGGCGAGATTCCCGGACGTCTCGATCGGCCCGATGGCCGCCGCCAGGGTAAAATCCGGCGCCATGGCCACGACCAGGCCGCCGCAGACAGCCAGGCCCAGCACAACCAGTCGACGGTGACTCACCCCCCACACTGCCCAGCCACTCCATATTTATCATTATTTTTGGACAACGTCCGCCCTTTGCGTCCAAATCATTGTCGCTGTTGTTTTGCTATTCATTATCTCTATCTTCGCTTTGGCGCGCAGCGACTGCAAAAACGACTGCCAGGCCTTAGCGGCCTGCTCGCGCCGCCACAACCCCTGGGCGCGTTCCCTCACCCGCTCCAGCGGGTTTACCTTCGCCTCCTGGCGCTGATCAACCTTGAACAACGCCACTCCCTGTAGCAATGCCACCGGCGCCGACACTTCCCCCGGCTCCAGCTTGTCGACCGCCTGCTGCGCATCACGGGACAACATCCCCTGATGCACAAAACCAAGATCTCCACCCTTATTGGCCGAAGGATCCCCCGAATGAAGCCTCGCCAGATCGGCAAAGTCAGCCCCATTCTCAATCCTGCCGCGTATTCTGCCGGCCTCGTCTTGCGCCGCCCTCCAGGCCGCTGCCGGCGCGGACGGAGCAACCTTCAACAAGATCACGGAAACCCGCAATCTCGGTGGTGTAGTAAATTTATCAAGATTTTGTCGATAAAACAGCTGTAAATCTTTTTCCGCCGGTTTTCCAACCGCCTTGACCTTTGTTTCAAGCGCCTCAACCAGGGCCTGTTCAGCTGAGCGGCGCCGCAATTCTTTCTCGATCTGGCCACGATGATTGGCCGGCAACGCAGCCAGATTGTAACTTCGCCGCAAGCGCTGATAGTGGCGCTCTTCAACGTCGGCAGCGGATTTCAGACCCTGCGCTTTGGCCTCTTCGAGCAACAATCGCCTGTCGACCAGCTCGCCCAGCACTTCGGCACGCAAGGCCTGGAAGCGCCTGTCGTCCACCCGGCCGTGATAAAAACGCTGTCTGGCCGCCATATAGACCGCCGAATCGAAATCCGCCCGGGTGATGGCATTCCTGCCATCAATTCGCACAACCACCTCATCAGGCGCCTGCCCCCAGGCCACGGCCGATACCAGCGCGAACAAGAAACAACAAACCCCCCTCTTCAGCCTCCAACCACCTCGGGCCATGAGTCACCACCAATGTTATTTGTTATGACAGGTCAGGCAGACTTGGCTACCAACAGGATCAATACGTAAAAAGGTGGGATTGTAATCGACATGCGGATCATGGCACGAGGCACACTCCACGTATGGCTGCGGCTCGCCGGCAAAAGCGCCACGGGTACCCACCCGGGTATACAACTTCATGTCACTCTTTTCAAAACCGGCCGTCCCCCCCGGCGCCGCCGAATTCACCCACCAGACCCGACTGGTTCCCTGGATCTTGGACGAGGCGGGATTAAAATCCTTGTCATGGCTAGGGCCTGCGGGGCTGGTCAGCGAATAGCCACCGCCAGCGAATTGAACCCCCACCGGATGGTCATTGGTCAAATCCTTGCCCAGATTGGTCACCGTCCCCGGCGGGCCGATACGCCCCTGCACCGTGGCCGCCTGACCCGACCAGGTACCGCGCGAAAACCCCGGCACATCACGCCCCGAGCCCGGTTCGTTCAACATGGAATCCATTGCCTGGGTACCATCATGACAGGAGAGGCAAGCCAGCGAGACTGAGCCCACCGGCTCGATACTGGCATCCAGGGTGGTCGTCCCCATCTGGTCATAGGTGGCAAAACCGGTGGGGTCCAGGTGACGATTCCAGATAGGCGGCGCCGCGGTACCATCGCCACCATGGGGGGTATGACAGAAGACGCAGATCTCGCGCGTGCCACTGAAGTTACTGGCCGCATTGAGACCCGTAGCACCCAGATTGTGTTTGGTATTAAAAATACCTGCCTGGGCATTTGCCGCAACAAACAACAGCATGCCTGCCAGCAGGTAGGATCTCTTCAATCTCATTACCACGATTCTCCGCCCGATTGTAAAGATTTCTAACACAGCGACAACAAAACTGTCAAACAAAACAAGATGTTGTTATACAGGCCCAATACCCTGTTTTCAGCCACTTAACCCGCATTTCTCACCACCGTTCATAGCGAGACGGTTCAAGGAGGCGGCCTGCCTGGCGTTCGTGACAGAGGGTGAGCTGCGAATAGCAGCGAACGCCCGGCCAGGATGGCTGGGCTTTGGGCGAAGCAAGGATAGCGCAGCCCAAAGGCGCAGGCATACTTGACAGTCTGTCGAACACTCCGACCGAGCGAACGCCAGGCAGGGCGTGCCATTGGGCCGTCGCAGTAGGAGGGTGGTGAGAAATGCGGGTTAAGGAACCTCTGATTAATTCTGGGCCGGATGGATGGCGAGATGAAATTTTCCGGATCAAGGCGAAAAGCGCAGGTAATAGCCAGCTATTGCCAAGCTTTTCAACACAGAGCCGGGGAATTTCA
>Ga0114931_10007908_pt1 | contig 12937 bp, 6 predicted proteins | sample 2SBtaG_FD_89579 | JGI IMG/M metagenome (GOLD analysis project Ga0114931, IMG submission 89579) | Deep subsurface microbial communities from Kolumbo volcano to uncover new lineages of life (NeLLi) - 2SBTROV14_V59a metaG | ecosystem: Environmental > Aquatic > Marine > Volcanic | place: Kolumbo...
GCCTCGCTGACGGTGAGAAAGCGGAGTTTCAGTTGCGGATGGCGTTTGGCCAGTTCTTTGACGAGCTTTTCGGTTTCCCGGGAAGCAGTCCCGTTGCCGATGCTGATCAGAGAGATACGATGGGTTCGGCAAAGCACAGCCAGGCGTTGCAGCGACTGATCCCATTGTTTCCTGGGTGGATGAGGGTAGATGGTGTCGCTTTCGAGAACCTTGCCGGTGGCATCAATGAGGGCCACTTTGACCCCGGTGCGCAGGCCGGGATCCAGCCCCAGGATAGCGTGATCGCCCGCTGGTGCTGACAGCAGCAGATCCTTGAGATTGGCGGCAAAGACGTTGATGGCGGCTTCTTCCGCTGCTTGCCGCAGGCGGGTTTTCATATCCAGATCGAGACGGGTGAAGAGTTTGACCTTCCATGTCCAGCGGACCACCTCCTGGAGCCAGGGGTCGCCGGGTCGGCCATTGGGCCGGATTGCGAACCGCACCGCGATTCGCCGTTCGGCAGGCGGCGGTGCGGGAGCATCTTCGTCGACCACCAGATCCAGTGCCAGAATTCCCAGATTCTGAGCCCGGAACAGGGCCAGGGCGCGGTGGGAAGGGATGCGAGCCACAGGCTCCTGGTATTGGAAGTAGTCTCTGAAGCGGGGGGCCTCGGGATGGTTTTCCTCCAACAGGCGGGTCCGCAGCATCCCTTGTTGCCAGAGATAGTCACGCAATTGTCCCACCAGGTCGGCGTCTTCGGCGAAACGTTCCATCAGAATCTGTTTGGCGCCTTCGAGCGCCGCATCGGTATCCGTAACGCCTTTTTCCGGCTGAACGAACTTCTTTGCCAGGGATTCCGGTGCCTGTCCGGGGTCTTCCCAGAGACTCAAGGCGAGAGGTTCAAGGCCGGCTTCCCGGGCGATTTGGGCTTTGGTGCGGCGTTTTGGCTTGAATGGCAGGTACAGATCCTCCAGGCGAGCTTTGGTATCGGCAGCGCGCAGGGCCTGTTCCAGTTCGGGGGTGAGTTTGTCCTGATCGCGGATGGACTGGAGGATGGCTTCCCGGCGTTGTTCCAGTTCCCGCAGATAAATCAGACGTTCTTCGAGGGCCCTTAGCTGAGCGTCGTCCAGACTGCCGGTGACTTCCTTGCGATAACGGGCGATGAAGGGAACCGTCGCCCCTTCATCCAGGAGTTGGATGGCGGCGGCAGCCTGTTGGGGTCTGATATCGAGTTCGGCAGCGATTCTGCTGTGGATCTGCATAGTGTTACCGTGTGAAAGTTTGTGTGAGTGCCGGGGGCTTGTCTTGAACACCCTTCAGTCAGGCCCCAGGCACCCTCGTGATGCTTTCAGTTTCCGGGGTGAAGACGAGCGCTTCATGAGAGTCACCGGTAGTCAGGCAGGTTCAGGACAGCCACCAGCTGGCCATCCCCAGGAAGGCCATGAAGCCCACCACGTCAGTGACGGTGGTCAGGAGAACGCCCCCCGCCAGGGCGGGGTCGATCCCCAGTTTGTGTAACAGCAAGGGGATGGTCACCCCGGCCAGGGCTGCGCAAAGCAGGTTGATGATCATTGCGCTGGCGATCAGGATCCCTATGTGAAAGGCCTGGAACCAAACGGCAGCGATCAGTCCCACCACCACGGCCCAAAGCACGCCGTTGAGGAAAGCGACCGCTACTTCCTTGTTGAGCAACACCAGGAGGTTGGTGGTGCCGATTTGTTTCAAGGCCAGCCCCCGGATCACCAGAGTCAGGGTCTGGGTGCCGGCGATACCGCCCATGCTGGCGACGATCGGCATCAGCACCGCCAGCGCCACTTCCTTCTGGATCGTGTCCTCGAACAGGCCGATGACCCATGCCGCCAGAAATGCCGTCACCAGATTGACCCCCAGCCACACCGCGCGCCGTTTGGCGCTTTCGCTGGCCGGCGCCATCATGTCTTCCTCTTCGCTCAAACCGGCCGAACTCATGAGGGTGTGATCGGCTTCATCGCGGATGACGTCCACCACGTCGTCGACGGTGATGCGGCCGAGGAGCCGCCCCTGTTCGTCGACCACCGGGGCCGAGACCCAGTCGTGATGTTCGAACAGCATTGCCACGTCCGATGCCGGGAGGCCGGCGGGAATGGCCTCGATGTCGGTGACCATCAATTCACGCACGGTTTTATATGGGGAATTGGTCAACAGCACCACCAGCGGCAGCACACCGATCAGATGGTCGTCGTTGTCGACCACGTAGAGACTGTCGGTCAGATCCGGCAGTTCGCCCCGGCGGCGCAAATACCTCAGTACTACGTCCAGGGTGACATTGGGGCGCACCGTGATGGTATCGGTGTGCATGAGGTTGCCGGCCGTGTCCTCGGGGTAAGAGAGGACTCTTTCCAGACGGCTGCGGTCATTCTGGCTGAGGGTGCGGATCACCTGCTCGCGAATCTTTTCCGGCAGATCCTCGACGATGTCAGCGAGATCGTCCGGGTCGAGGCTGACTGCGGCATCGGTCAGCTCCTGGGAACTCTTCTCGTCGATCTGCCTGATCAGGGAATTGCGGGCTTCTTCCCCCAATTCCACCAGCACTTCCCCGGCGCTTTCGGAAGGTAGCAGAGACCAGACCACCACCCGGTCAGGAGGCTTCAAGGCTTCGAGCAGGTCGGCGATCTCACCGGGGGTCAAGGCCATCAGCAGGCGTTTGATCTCAGCCAGCTTGCCGCTCTCGAGGTCCTCGGTGAGGGTTTTCAGGTGTTTGGTGGTCGACTCGTGATCGGTACTGACAGGCATGGATGGTTTTTCCTGATCGGGGCGTGCAAAACGATTCATTCTAGCAAACAGATGTGGCTATTCCTGCCGATTTTCAAGATACTTTACTCCCTCTTATCCAGTGACGAGGATTTCGTCTTGAGCCGCAGACTGTTCAGATCCACCGCCATCGTCGGCAGTATGACTTTGATATCCAGGGTGCTGGGTTTCATCCGGGATGTGGTGATCGCCTTCCTGTTCGGGGCCGATGCGGCCACCGATGCTTTCTTCGTGGCCTTCAAGATACCCAATTTCCTTCGTCGCCTGTTTGCCGAGGGTGCGTTTTCCCAGGCCTTCGTCCCGGTGATGGCGGAATACAAGGAACAGCGGGGCAGAGGGGAACTGAAACACTTGCTCGATCGCACCGCGGGATCTCTGGCGCTGGTGTTGATGGCCGTGACTATCCTTGGGGTGGCGGGGGCTCCCTGGGTGATCCTGGTGTTCGCGCCGGGTTTTGCCCGGCATGGCCATCAGTTCGAGATGGCAGTGGATATGCTGCGGATCACTTTTCCTTATCTGTTTTTTATTTCCTCCACCGCCCTGGCGGGGGGGATACTCAATACCTTCAATCGTTTCGCGGTGCCGGCTTTCACCCCGGTGTTGCTGAATATTTCCCTGCTCTCCGCCGCTTTTCTATTGGCGCCCAAGTTGCCTCAACCGGTGATGGCTTTGGCGTGGGGGGTGTTTGCTGCAGGTGCATTGCAGTTGGTATTTCAGTTCCCCCCTCTGTGGCGGATGAAGCTGTTGCCGCGCCTGCGTTACGGTTTCCACGATCCCGGGGTACGCAAGATTCTCAAGTTGATGTTGCCGGCTTTGTTCTGGGTCTCGGTGACCCAGATCAATCTCTTGATCGACACTTTGCTGGCTTCGTTTCTACCTCACGGCAGCATCTCCTGGCTCTATTATTCCGACCGGCTGGTGGAGTTTCCCCTGGGAGTGTTCGGAATCGCCCTGGCGACGGTGATCCTTCCCAACCTCTCCAAGGACTGGTCCGCAGGCCGCCACCAGGCATTTTCTTCCTCCCTCGACTGGGGGCTGCGCTGGGTGATGCTGATAGGCATGCCGGCGGCGGTGGGGCTGTTCGTTCTCGCCGAACCGATTCTGGCTACTTTGTTCCAGTACCGTTCCTTTGGCGTCCACGATGTCCACATGGCTGGAATGAGCCTGATGGCCTATGCGGTCGGGTTGGTGGGTTTCATCCTGGTCAAGATCCTGGTGCCGGGTTTCACATCCCGGCAGGATACCCGGACCCCGGTGCGTTTCGGGGTCTATGCGATGGGGGTCAACCTGGTTCTCAATCTGAGCCTGATCTGGTCGCTGGCCCATGCGGGTCTGGCGCTGGCGACGTCCCTCGCCGCCTGTGTCAATGCCGGGTTGTTGTTGCGGGGGCTGCGCCGCGAGGGTGTCTACCGGCCCGCTGTCGGGTGGCGCTTGTTTCTGCTCCAGGTGATTCTGGCCAACGTCGCGATGGGGGCCGTACTCTACCATTTCACCTGGCCTTTGGACTGGAGCGCCTGGGAGATGCAGGAACGGCTGCTGAAGCTGCTCCTGTGGATCGCCATCGGGGCGGGGATCTATCTGGGAACCCTGGCCCTTTCGGGAATCCATCTGAGTTTGCGCAGACCCCGGTAAAAGGTACATTCCATCTTATACTGCAGGTGACAATCAACCAGCCGGCAATAGTTCGGATGTAAACCATGGAGAAGACTATCCATGAATAACAGGCAAGGCATGGGGGACTGGGTTCCGGTGCTGGCTTATGGGCTCTTGCTGGTCTACGGCACCCTGTTTCATCTCGAGCCCGTCGCCTGGGATATGCCCGTGGATTTCCACCAGCTTTTCGACTGGGAGGCGGCCCGCAAGAACCTGTCCATGTCGGACATTCTGGTCAATCTGCTGGTGTATCTTCCCTGGGGGTATTTGTTTTGTCGCGCCCTTTTGCGGTCCCATATCCCCCTGGCATTGATTTTGACCTTCGTGGCGGGAACGGCTCTCAGTTTTTCCCTGGAATATTGCCAGCTGTATCTTCCTTCCCGGGTGGCTTCTGGCAGCGATATTTTCCTCAATGCCCTGGGAACCTTCCTGGGCTCCCTGGGAGCCGGGGCATTCCACCATCCGGCCATGGGAGCCTGGATGCGTGCGTGGAGAAGGCGTTTTTTCATTGCTGGTGGCGTGGCAGACCTTGGCATTGTGGTGCTGGGGGTATGGGCCCTGTCTGAACTGACTCCGCTGGTCCCTTCCCTCGATATCGGCAATCTCAAGCATGGGGTCAAGCCCTTGTATCTGGCGTTGAGCGATCCCGCGAGAATCCAGTGGGGCAAGTTGGTTGGCTATGGTCTGAATCTGGTTGCCCTGGGCTTGATACTGCAGCGAGTGCTGAGGCCGACAGTGCCCCGCTGGAAATTCTTTCTGCTCCTGTTTGCAGGGGTGCTGACATTGAAGATTCCGGTCGTGGGACGGCAGTTGGGACTGGAAGCCTGCGTTGGCTTGTTACTGGCAGCCCTGATACTTCCCTTTTTGTGGCGGAGCAGAGATGGCCAATGGCCGCTGGTGATCGGCATGATCTGTGTGGTGACGGGCAAAGTCCTGGAGGGGCTTTCCGTGGGTGATGGCGCCAGTCTGACCACCTATGCCCTGAATTGGGTGCCTTTTGCCGGCCAGACCAATGGGGTGATCGGGCTCATCGATATTCTGTTTGCTATCTGGCCCTGGCTGGCCCTGGGTTTTTTTGCCGTCTCGTGGCTGGGAGTGGCCTCGGGAGGAATGCGGTGGTTCGGGGCGCTACTGGTCTTCGCCCTGGCTTTCTATCTGGAATGGCGGCAGCAGTGGATACCGGGACGCTATCCCGACGCCACCGATGCCTATTTGGCTGTGGCGGCATGGCTTTTCGCCTGGCATTATGCCGGCAGGCAGCCCTCAAATCCACCGCAAGAGCGGTATCCCGACAGGCACGAATCAACAAAGGCCCGGATTTCCGGCTGGGTGGTGGGAGGGGGTGTGCTGGTCCTGGTGGTGGGTATCAGTCTGCTGGCATTCCAATTCCAGACCGCCAGGGTTCAGCTGGAAAATCAGGATCAGGATCTGATTCCCCGGCCGGATCAGCTCCCGATCCCTTCCTTGCCCCACTTCAGATATAACCATCCCCGACTGCCCGCCCCCTCCGCAGCCGAGATCCTGGAAATTCAAAGGTCCCATTCCCGTTATCTGCAGGAACAGCGGAAAAGAGCCCGGGGAGGGAAAGGGCGATTCTTTTCCATCGCCCTGAGCGGGCGCGTCGATCCCGGCGACATCGATTTTGCCCAAGTGACCAGGCGTCTGTTGGAGATGAAATATACCTGGCGCGGTCACGGACAGGGCATGCCGATGGCCCTGATCTATGACTGGCTCTATCCCTATTTCACGCCATCCCAGCGCCGTGCCCTCCAGGACAAGCTGGCGGAGGGTTGCGCCTATCTGATAAATTTCATCCGCAAGAACGCGCTTTCCCCGTACAACGTGTTTCTCTACAACAGCCCCTTCCAGGCCCTGATGGCGGTATCGATCGCCCTGTATGGTGACCATCCCTACGGGGATCAGTGCATGGCTTTCACCTACGATTTCTGGAAACACCGGATATTGCCGGTATGGCGCCAGGTGATGGGCAAACACGGTGGCTGGCACGAAGGAGCGGAATACGTCGGCATCGGTATCGGCCGGGCGGTCTACAGCCTCCCGGCGATGTGGCGCAGGGCGGCCGGGTAGGATCTGTTCAGGACAGAACCCGGGATCAGGGGTTTTCTGGATTTTCTCGTCTACCGCCGGCGTCCGGATGGTTACCATCTGCGCTGGGGGGACGGCAAATACTTCGACAAGTGGGTGCCCGAGCGGTTTGCCCTGGCGCTGGAGTATCGTGACAGGGCTGCCTATGGATTCTTTGGTTGTCCCCGCCGCTTCCAGCCCACGGCCTGGCCGTGGGGGCCCTTGCCGGACCGAAGCCTGTGCGATCGGAAGGCCTACCGAAGTCTGCCGCTGGAGAAATTTTTCGACGGCATCGGGATGCTGATCTCCCGCAGCGACTGGAGCGAGGATGCCACCTATGTCGTTTTCAAGACCGGTGACAACTTCTGGTCCCATAGCCATCTAGATCAAGGGGCTTTCACCATCTACAAGGGGGGGCCATTGGCCATCGACAGTGGTTTCTATGGCACCACCTATGGTACCGACCATCATCTGAATTACAGTTATCAGACCATTGCTCACAATGTCATCACCGTGACCGATCCTGAAGACACCGCCAGGTTGCCGGGGAAGAACGACAAACCTCCCCGCCCCATCGCCAACGATGGGGGGCAGCGCCGGGTCGGTTCCGGCTGGGGACGGCCGGCACCTATCGACCTGAAGCAATGGCAGTCCCGCTACACCACATACCATACCGGTCGTATCGCCCGTTATTTCGCAGGGGACGGGCTGGTGGTCGCGGTGGCGGAATTGACCCCGGCCTATAGCAACGAATATTGCGGCCAAGGCAATCCTTTGGATAGGACCTGCCGGGTGGCGCGTTACTGGCGTACATTTATCTACGACCGCGCCGAGGATGTGGTGGTTGTGTATGACGACGTGACAGCGGTACGACCTGAGTTTATCAAGCGCTCCCTCATCCATTCCATCGGTCGGCCTCTCATGAAGCCAGGCGGTTTCGTCATCGAGACCCCTCCCAATCCCAAACTCCACCGCAAGGGGGGGCGTCTGGAAGTCGAGGTGCTGTTCCCCCGGGAGGCGTATCTCAATCCGCTGGGAGGCAGGGGATTCGAATTCTGGGTGGATGGGAAGAATTACGATGAGGGGGGTAAGGTGTGGAAGATGGTCAGGAAAATGCGGGTTCCCCGGCCGGAGCCGGGGAAGTGGCGGGTGGAAGTGGTCCCGCCGCAAGCAAAGTTGCGCGATCGCTTTCTCATGGTGCTCAAACCCTCTCTTCGAGGGGAAAGCAACCCCACTCGCGTGGTGCCCCTTGAAGAAAGGGATTGGGTGGGGTGCAGGTTATTGGGAGGTGCCCGGACCCTGAGGCTGAAATTTCCCCGCGACAGGGACGGGGTGGTGGTTGGGTTCGAGAGTGGCCGCCGGATCGATTTGACGGTGGAGGCCACGAAGTGATGGCACGTCTGCTCCCGCTTTTGAAACAGAGCCCGGAAAAATGTCCGCCTGAGCGGATGGAAGCTATTTCCCATGTTGTTCCGCCAGTTTTTTCTGGATCCCTGGGGACACAGGTTCGTAGTGGGCGAATTCCATGGTGAAACTGCCCTGTCCTTCGGTCAGCGATTTGACGCTGGATTCGTAGTCCTGCAGCTCGCTCAAGGGGACTTCGGCACGAATAAGGATCCAGCCACCGGGCAGGGCCTCGCTTTGGCTGACCCTGCCCCGCCGCGCCGCCAGATCTCCGGTGATATCGCCCATGTGTCCCTGGGGTGCGGTCACTGAGATTCGCATGATGAGTTCGAGCACGATGGGTCTGGCCTTGTCCAGGGCATCCTGAAAGGCCTTTTTGCCCGCCGCGACGAAGGCCACCTCCTTGGAATCGACGGGATGATGTTTGCCATCGTAGACAATCACCCGCACGTCCTGAATCGGGAAACCGGCCACGGAACCTTCCGCCATCGCCTGGCGAACGCCTTTTTCCACCGCTGGAATGAACTGGCCCGGGATGGCGCCACCGACTACCTTGTTGACGAATTCAAAACCACCTCCCCGGGGCAGCGGTTCGACCTTCAGGAACACTTCGCCAAACTGGCCGGCCCCCCCTGTCTGCTTCTTGTGGCGGTGATGCCCTTCGGCCGGACGGGTGATGGTCTCGCGATAGGGGATGCTCGGAGGGTGGGTGCTGACCTCGATGTTGAACTGGCTCTGCAAGCGTTCCAGCACCACTCGCAGATGCAGACCTCCAAGCCCCCGGATCACGGTCTCGTTGGCCTCCGGATCGTGATCGATGGCCAGACTCGGGTCTTCGGCTGCCAGTTTGTTCAGGGCATCGGAGAGCTTTTGTTCGTCCCCGTGGCGGACTGGCCGGACCGCCAGTCCCACCATGGGGGTTGGGAGCTGGATAGGTTGCAGATGAAAATAGTCTTCGTCGTGGGAATCGTGCAGCACCGCATCGTAATGAATCGCCTCCACCTTGGCGACTGCGCAGAGGTCCCCAGGAATGGCGTGTTCGATTTCCGTCTGTTGCTTGCCCTGGAGACGGAACAGATGGCTGACCTTGAAGGGTTTGCGGCCATCACCGATGAACAACTGACTGTCGCGGCCGATCTGTCCCTGGTGGATCCTGAAGATGCCCAATTTGCCCACGAAAGGATCGATGTTGACCTTGAACACATGGGCGATGATATGACGGTCGGGATCGGGAGCCACCTCGACCGGCTGGGCCGCTTCCCCCTCTCCCAAATAGAATTGGGGTGGATTGCCTTCGCAAGGATTGGGCATCAGTTCGGCGAAGATCCGGAGTAATTCGCCGATGCCGGCCCCGCTGCGGGCATAGACGAAACACACCGGAATAAGATGGCCTTCGCGCAAGGCCCGTTCGAAGGGGGCGTGTAATTGTCGGGGTTCCAGCTCCTGTCCCTGCTCGAGATAGACCTCCATCAGAGCTTCATCCACTTCGACCACCTGGTCCACCAAGGCAGCGTGAGCCTCTTCCACCGACAAGAAGTCGGTAGTTTCCCCGCCGGGGTGGAAATAACAGTCGACCACCTTGCTGCCACCGGCGGCGGGTAGATTGAGCGGCAGACATTCGCTGCCGAACTGGGCCTGGATCTGAGCCAGGACTCGCGAGAGCTCGGTCCCTGCCAGGTCGGTCTTGTTGACGATCACCAGGCGGCACAGATGACGTTGCCGGGCGACCTCCATCAGTCGCTGGGCCACGGTTTCGGGGCCCTGGGCCGCATCGACCACCAGCGCGGCGGTATCGGCAGCCGGGAGCACGCTCAACGTTCGGCCGATGAGATCGGGATATCCCGGTGTGTCGATGAGATTGATTCGCATGCCTTGGTGTTCCAGATGGCACAGGGCCGGGACCAGGGAGTGGCCAAGCTGTTTCTCAACAGGGTCGAAATCGCATACGGTGTTGCCCCTGGCGACTTCCCCCCGCTGAGGAATGGTACCGCTGTGATGGAGCAGGGCTTCGGCCAGCTCGGTTTTTCCGCTCCCCACATTGCCGATCAGGGCGATGTTGCGCAGGGATTGAGTGGTGACTTCGGACATGGCAATCTCCCCCTCAATGAAGTCTGACTCAATGCATTTTACGCAGATCGGGAAGGGATTGGGGAGTCCGGTATCTTCTCCCGCCCTGATGGAGCTTAATTTGCTAAAATGCGCGATTTGGCGATCCAGATGGCAGCATGCAGTTAATCCAAGGTCTAGGCAGGATTCCTTCCCGGGGAACCGTCGCCACCATCGGTACTTTCGACGGGGTTCACCTGGGACATCGCTATGTCATCGACCGCCTGGCCGAGGTGGGAAGTACCCTGAAGTTGCCGGTGACGGTGATTCTGTTCGAGCCGCAGCCGAGGGAATACTTCACCGGGGCTGCGGCTCCGGCGCGCTTGAGCCGCCTCAGGGAAAAGCTGATCCAGCTGCAGGCCATGCCAGTGGAGCGGGTGTTGCTGTTGCGTTTCAATCGCCAGTTGGCGGCGCTTCCGGCCCAGGATTTCATCGCTCAGGTCCTGGTGCGAGGGCTGGGGGTCAAATATCTGGTGGTGGGGGACGACTTTCGTTTCGGGTGCAACCGGGAAGGGGATTTCCACGCCCTCCAGACTGCGGGTCGGCGATTTGGCTTCGATGTGGTGTCCACACCGACCTTTACCATGGACGGGGTTCGGGTCAGCAGCACGCTGATTCGCGGGGCTCTGGAAGGGGGGCAGCTGGAACGGGCGGCGCGCTATCTGGGACGGACCTACTCCATGTGTGGGCGGGTGACCTGGGGGCAGAAACGGGGGCGTGATCTGGGTTTTCCCACTGCCAACCTGAACCTCTATCGCCGCAAGAGCCCCCTCAGCGGGGTGTTCGCGGTCACCGTGAGAGGAGCCGCGGAAGAGCCGTTGCCGGGGGTGGCCAATGTGGGCGTGCGGCCTACGGTGGGGGGTGAACCCAAGGTGCTGCTGGAAGTGCACCTGTTCGATTTCGCAGGTGATTTGTACGGTCGTCTGCTGGAAGTCTTGTTTCAGCATAAAATACGCGAGGAGCGTCGTTTTGCCTCGTTTGAGGCACTACGTGAACAAATCCAGAAGGATGCGGCCAAGGCCCGCCAATTGTTGCAATCTCAGGAAAATACATGGACTACAAGCACACTCTGAATCTGCCCAAAACCGATTTTCCCATGCGCGCCAACCTGGCCAAACGCGAGCCGGAGCGGCTTGCCAAGTGGCAGTCGATGCAACTCTACCGCAAGGTGCGTGAGCACTCTGCCGACCGTCCCATGTTCATCCTCCACGATGGTCCCCCTTATGCCAACGGACCCATTCACATCGGCCATGCGGTGAACAAAATTCTCAAGGACTTCATCATCAAGTCCAAAGCCTTGAGCGGTTATGATGCGCCTTACGTGCCCGGCTGGGACTGTCACGGGTTGCCCATCGAGCTCCAGGTGGAGAAGAAGGTGGGCAAGGCGGGCCACAAGGTGACCCCGGCCGAGTTCCGCAGGGCGTGCCGCCAGTACGCCCAGTCCCAGGTGGAAATGCAGCGCAAGGATTTTATCCGCCTGGGCGGGTTGGGAGATTGGGAACATCCCTATTTGACCATGGCACCGAAGTTCGAGGCCGATATTCTCAGGTCGTTCGGCAGGATTCTGAAGGCCGGGCACGTCAGCCGTGGGGCCAAGCCGGTGTATTGGTGCACCGACTGCGGTTCGGCCCTGGCTGAGGCGGAGGTGGAGTACGAGAACAAGCGTTCCCCGGCCATCGACGTGCGTTTCCGGGTAGTGGATGAGGAGGCCTTTCTGGCCCGTTGCCACCACGTCCCCGATCACGAAGGGGCAGGACCGGTGTCGGTGGTCATCTGGACCACCACTCCCTGGACGCTCCCCGCCAACCAGGCCGTGGCCCTGCATCCCGAACTGGAATATTCCCTGGTCCAGTGCCAGGGCGAACAGGGACCTGAACGCCTCCTGGTGGCCGAGGGCCTGCTCAAGGAGGTGATGGCCCGCTATGGCATCGAAGACTATCGGGTGGTTGCCTATTGCCGGGGCAAGGATCTCGAGGGAATTCACCTCCAGCATCCCTTTTATGCCCGGGAAGTTCCCATTATCGTTGGCGAACACGTGACCCTGGAAGCCGGTACCGGAGCCGTGCATACTGCCCCCGGCCATGGTCAGGAGGACTACGAGGTGGGGTTGCGCTATCAGTTGCCGGTGGAGAATCCGGTGGGTGGTGACGGCCGCTTTCTGGCCAATACCGAACTGTTTGCCGGTGAGCATGTATTCACCGCCAACGACCGGGTGATCGAGATCCTCAAGGCCCGTGGAGCCCTGATTCACGAGGAGGTGATCGAGCACAGCTATCCCCATTGCTGGCGCCACAAGACCCCCATCATCTTTCGGGCCACCCCGCAGTGGTTCATTTCCATGGACAAAGGCGGTCTGCGGGAAAAGGCCATGCAGGAGATCGGAAAGGTTCGCTGGATTCCGGACTGGGGCCGGGCCCGCATCGAGGCCATGGTGGAAAACCGTCCCGACTGGTGTATTTCCCGCCAACGGAATTGGGGCGTGCCGATTGCGGTGTTCCTGCACAAGGAAACTGGTGAGTTGCATCCGCGCACCGCGGAGATGATCGAGGACGTGGCTGCAAGGATGGAAGAGCGAGGTATCGATGCCTGGTTCGAGCTGGACCCCAAGGAGTTGCTGGGGGGCGAGACGGAACAATACGACAAGATCAGCGACATCCTGGATGTGTGGTTCGATTCCGGCGTGACCCACGAGTGCGTGTTGCAAGCCCGGGAAGATCTCCACTTTCCAGCTGAATTGTATCTGGAGGGTTCCGATCAGCACCGTGGCTGGTTTCAGTCCTCCCTTTTGACCTCGGTGGCGATGAATGGCTGCGCTCCCTATCATCAGGTACTGACCCACGGTTTCACCGTGGACGAGAAGGGATACAAGATGTCCAAGTCGCGTGGCAATGTGGTCGCGCCGCAGCAGGTGATGGACCGC
>Ga0114931_10007909_pt1 | contig 12935 bp, 12 predicted proteins | sample 2SBtaG_FD_89579 | JGI IMG/M metagenome (GOLD analysis project Ga0114931, IMG submission 89579) | Deep subsurface microbial communities from Kolumbo volcano to uncover new lineages of life (NeLLi) - 2SBTROV14_V59a metaG | ecosystem: Environmental > Aquatic > Marine > Volcanic | place: Kolumbo...
CACCAACGCCTCGATCTGCTCACTCAGACTCTGCATGTCCACCGAGTCGCACATCCGGAGCGCGCCTTCAACACCACCCGTGAACGGTTACCCCATGACCAGTCGGCTTCTCCAGGCCCTCAAGGACAATGACCACCTCGTTGGTGATCGAGTCCTGTACTCCGAAGAGATGGATCAGGTGACGGCGAAGGTCATCCAGAGATGGATGGCCCGAGCCCAGAAGCGGGCGAAGCTGAAGGCCAATGGTGGCTTTCACATTCTTCGCCATACGTTCTGTAGCCACTTGGCGATGAGAGGAGCTCCGGCGCTGGCCATCCAGACCGTCGCCGGGCACCAGAACATGCAGACGACTCTCCGCTACATGCACCTCGCTCCTGGGGAGACCCATCGGGCGATTGCACTGCTGGAGGATCGGCTGCCCGTCGATCAGGTCATTGATGCCCAGAACGACGACTCCCCGAGCGAAATTGAGTCAGCTCGGGGAGAAATACGGGAGACGGCGACCAACGTGATCGCTTTTCCCAATCATGAGAAGTAGTTAAGCAGTGGAGGCGCCGGGAGTCGAACCCGGGTCCGAAGAAGCTTCCGAACAAGCATCTACGTGTGTAGCTGGCAGTTTTCGTTTTGCCTTACAGGGCGAGTGTCAGCGCCCTTCCTGTAAGGCTAGACCATCCTGAATTTCGCCGTCCGATCGATAGTCGTTATCGTGTGGCTAGCCTGATTGATGGCGGTGCTTCATGGGCTCCAGGCGGAAGCTCATGAGCACCGTCGCTGACGCGTTTAGTTACGCAGCGAGAGCAACAGCGTTATCGTTCGCAGTTGCAAGAGTGCCCGTTTTTACGTGGCCACGGGCGCCACGACACGCAGCTCGAACCTTGTCATCCTCGTCGAAACCAGTTCGCCCCCTTGTCAAAGAACCACTGCCCCGGCGGACAGTTCGTCCAATGTGGGGCCTGGGAGCGGCGCCGTCAAGGTCACGACCCCGTTTTTGCTGCAAACACGGGAGCTTGGCGCTCAATTGAAGGTGTCGCAGTCGGCGACGCGGCCGGTTTTTTGGCCTCGCTGGAACCAGTGGACGCGCTGGGCGGACGAGCCGTGGGTGAAGCTTTCTTCGCGCACGCGTTGGCCCGCGTTGTTTTGCAGGGTGTCGTCGCCGATGGCTTTGGCGGCGCGCACGGCGCTGTCGATGTCGCCTTTTTCCACCACCCCCTTTTGCCCGGTGGCGTTGGCCCAGATGCCGGCGTAGCAGTCGGCCTGGAGCTCGAGCTTTACCGACCAGCGGTTCTTTTCCGCTTTGGACTTGCCGCGTTTTTGGGCGCGCACCATGTCGCTGGTGCCGAGCAGGTTCTGCACGTGATGACCGATTTCGTGGGCGAGCACATAGGCCTGGGCGAATTCGCCGCCGGCGCCGAGGCGCTGCTTCAACACCAGGAAGAATGAAAAGTCCAGATAGACTTTGCTGTCCGCCGGACAATAAAACGGCCCGACGGCGGCGCGGCCGTAGCCACAACCTGCCGTTGGTGTGCCTCTGCGGTAGAGCACGAGCTTGGTCTTGCGATAGTGCTTGCCCATCTGCTGGAGCTTCGCGTTCCAGGTGGCCTGGGCGTCGTCGAGCACGAACGAAACGAACTTGACCAGGCGGCGCTCGCTGTCCTGGGCTTCCTTGACCGGCGCTTCGCTCGCCGACGTGCTGCCGCCGCCTTGAAACAAGCCGCTCACGTCGACGCCGAAGTAGGCGCCGATGAGCACGATCACCACGACCGCGATGCCGATGCCTTTGCCGCCGCCGGGAAAGCGGCCGCTGGCGCCGCGGCGATCCTCGATATCTTCGCTGGTTTTGTCCTGGCTCCACCGCATAAAGCAAGCTCCGCTCATCTATATATACCGGTCCAGTCAGCGTAGGATACGCCCTGATGGGATTGAAACGACGCCCCGGGCGGTTTGCCACCACCCCCGCGCTAGACGCTTTGTTTGCCCGCGGTTGGCCGTATCTGCGCGTGCTCACCGACGAGCCCGTGGACAAGCGCACGGCGCGCAACACCGCCAAAAAGGCACTGCAGGCGATCGATCCGCTGCTTTCGACCTACGTTCCGCGGGAGGTGGCGCGGCGCTATTTGCACGGCTACATCGTGCGCGACCCCTACAAGCACAAGGACCAGCTCAAACAGGCGCTCGCCGACGAGACGCCGGTGACCCGCGAGTTGCTCCACGCCATCCTCGACCGCAAGCTGGGGCCATCGCCGCATGCTGGCTACGGCGGCGAGACGTACGATTTTCGACTGGCCGAGATCTTGTTTTTGTTCGAGGCGTTTTTGGGCACGCCGACCGTGGTGGCAGCGCTGGTCGCCCACCTGGTCGCCGCGCGGGCGCATCCCACCTGGTGGGGCGATGAATTCTTCCGCGATCATGATCACGCCGAGGCCCGCCGGCTGGTGCCGGTGCTCGGCTGGATGCGCTTGCGCATGGACCCGGCCGCCTGGCGCGCGGCGGTTGCACCTCTTGCCGGAGACCAGCCGGCGTTGCCTGAGTTCGTCGATGACCTGGCGACCCTGATCGACGATGCGCATCCGATCGGCGACATCGCCAATCCCACCTGGATCGCGATGCAGCGACGCGACAAGGCGTGGTTGGGCGCGCACCTCGAACGCACGGCGGAGTTTGGCTACTGGGCCGATCCGCAGCTTTACTACGTGGTCGGCGCCGAGGCCCTCGACAGCCAGAGCGTGGCCAAGCTCACCCGCCTGGCAAAGTGGCAGCATCTGCGCATCATCGACGAGTTTGGCGTGATGCGCGCGCCGCAAGTTGTGCGCGTTATCCGGGCGTTGCTCGACAGCCGCTCGGCAGGGGAGACGGCGGCCCAGTGGTTGGCAGCGCGCGGGGTGTCGACGGCTGGGGCGGCGCCGGTTCGAACTCCCGCGGAGCTGAAGGCCGAGCTGGCGTCGATGTTCGCCCTGGCGGCCAGCCAGTTACGTGCACAGGGCGGCGACCGCGACAAGGAGCTGGCGTTGTTGCGCGGTATGTTCGAGCGCCACTGCGAGATTCGCGCGGCCCTCGATGATCCGATTCCCGAGGCGTATTTCACGCACAACTTGGCGGATGCGTCCGAGACCTGGGATGACGACGAGGACACCATCGGCCGCTGGTTCGATCTGGCGATCGAAGCCGCTTCTTCATAGCGCCGCCGGCTCGATGGGAGCACACTTCGCGTATGCGTTGGATCGTGCTGCTCAGTTCGTACCTGGTCGCCGCATGCAACGGCTCGACGGGGGTCAAGCCCCCCACCAAGACCGAGCGCGTCGCGACGAACAAGACGACCGCGCAGCCCGCCGCGGCGCCGCGTGTCTCGTGCATGGGCCCGGCGGTGCACGGGCCGGTTCGCTACGTGGCGATCACCGGCAATGATCACTCCGGCGACGGCTCGACGGGCAAGCCGTGGGCGACCATCGCTCACGCGATCAACACGGTCAAAGATGGCACCACGATTCTCGTCGGCCCGGGCACGTATACGGGGCGGGTCCGCCTGGACAAGCAGTTCGTCGCCGGCGTGACCATCCGCGCCAAGCCCATGTATCAGGCGCGCCTGCGCAATCGCGGCACGGTGGTCACCATCTACGAAGGCAAGGGCATCACCCTCGAGGGGTTCGACATCGCCCACTCGGGGCCCGGCGCCAAAGCGTTGGTCGTGCAAATCCAGGATCTCATCGGCGACGCGGGCGGCAAGGACGCGACCAGCCGCATCACCCTGCGCAACAACATCCTGCACGACAGCTACGCCAACGACATTCTCAAGATCAACAACGGCGCCAAGAACATCCTGGTCGAGCGCAACATCTTTTACAACCAGGAGGGCAGCGACGAGCATATCGACATCAACAGCGTGTCGAACGTGACCGTGCGCGACAACGTCTTCTTCAACGACTTTGCCGCCAGCGGGCGCAAGAACAAAAACGACACGTCGTCGTTCATCGTCATCAAGGACTCGAACGACGACGACGATTCGTACATGGGCGCGCAGGGCATCTCGATCCGGCGCAACGTGTTCCTCAACTGGCAGGGGAATCACGGCGAGAACTTCGTGCTCGTCGGCGAGGACGGCCAGAAGTACTACGAGGCGCGGCAGGTCGCGATCGAAAACAACCTGCTTTTGGGCAACTCCAAAAACTACATCCGCGCGCCGTTCGGCATCAAAGGCGCTCGCGACATCACGATTCGCAACAACACCATCGTCGGCAACCTGCCGGGCAACGCGTTTGCGTTTCGCTTCAATGTCGAAGGCGACAATCAGCCCAACGACAACATCGGCATCTACAACAACATCTGGTCGGACCCGACGGGCACCATGGCCGACTTCTCCGACACGCCCAAAGGCGAGACCAACCACTACGTGCTGGACAACAACCTGTATTGGAACAACGGCAAGGCCATCCCGAGCGACCCGAGCGACCTCATCAACTTCACCGATGACAAACACCGCGTAGTAAAAGACCCGCGGTTGCCCGCGCTGGGCCACATCACGCCGCCGTCGTGGGACGCCTCGGCCAAGAAGTTCCGCGACGGCTCACGCGATATTTGCGCCGCGTTTCGCTCGCTGGTGACTCGGTTTGCGACGCCTGGCGCGGGCAGCCCGGCCATTCATGCAGGCCGCGCCAATCAATCGCCGGCCGACGACATCCTGGGCAGGCCGCGCGGCAAGTCGCCGAGCATCGGTGCGTTCGAGCGCCAATAACCGGCTGGAATCGCCCGTAAAACGAATCTGTCGCTTGGTGGCGCGGAATATTCGTTGGGCCCGTTGGGTCTAACAAGCTAAACACCGCCGGGCGCGGCGTGTGTGTCATACTGCGCGCGTCCGTTCACCAGCAATTGGGGATTTTGCATGAAGAAGAAACTCGCTCTGTTCGCCGTCGCCGCCACGTTTGCCTTTGTCGCCGTGGCCCAACCCCGTGTCGCCCACGCTCAAAACAACCTGACGACCGCCAAGTACGTCGCCAGCCACATGTTGGTGCACGTGGTCAAGATGGCTGACATTCTCGACAAGAACGTCAACACGCCGGACAAGGCCGTTGCCGAAATCACCGCGTACTTCAACCACAAAAAACGCGTCAAGGAGTTCAAGGCGCTGGCCGCCAAGGCCAAGGGCATGACCCTGAGCAGCGCGGACAAGGCGGCGCTGAAAAAGTGGATGAAGGGCCGGAAGGAACTCAAGAAGGTCGAGACCTCCTTCAAGAACTTCGCCAAAAAGAATCCGCAGGCGCTGCAACAGTTGCTCGGCGTGTTCATGAAGCTGCAAAAGCTCATGCCCATGTAAGCAGCGAGCTGCCTCGCACCCTTCCTCCGACCGACGACGGCGGCGGCTCTTGGATCTACCGACCGGGCGTGGTACAGCGAGCCATGGCAACTGACACGCAGGTGGCTGACAAGACCGTCGTCACGATTCACTACACGCTCAAGAACTCCGACGGCGACGTGCTCGACTCTTCAGTTGGGCAGGATCCACTGTCTTATCTCCACGGCGCCGGCAACATCGTCCCCGGGCTCGAGCGCGAGCTCACCGGCAAGAATGTTGGCGACAAGGTAGCGGTCGTCGTGCCGCCGGCCGATGGCTACGGCGAACGCCAGGGACCGGAGCCGCAGAAGGTTCCGCTGTCCAGCTTCCCCGACGACGCCGAGCTCGAAGCGGGCATGCAGATCGTTGCTTCTGGGCCCAATGGCGAGATGTTTCCGCTATGGGTCGTCGCCGTCGCCGACGATCACGCCTTGCTCGACCACAACCATCCGCTGTCGGATGTCACGCTGCACTTCGATGTAGAGATCACCGACGTGCGAGCGGCCACGGACGAAGAAGTCGAACACGGCCACCCGCACGGTGCCGGCGGTCATCACCACCACTAGCGGGGTGTCCCTGAAACTCGCTTTCGCCCGCTGAGGTCAGCGGAATCAATGGCGAGACGCGAGGAGGGAGTTAGCTCGCTTCGCTCGCGTGGCGCGGCTGGAAAATTCCACTTCGTGGAATTTGTCCGGCGACGCGAAGGGTGGATCCCCAGCGACCGACGAGCAACGAGCAACGAAGCCAGTGGTTTCGCGGGGCCAGCCGGCGGAAGCATGTATTTAGGGACACCCCCTACTCCTAGTTGAGCCAGCGGGCCAGCCGCAGCTGCGGCGGCTCGCGCACCTGCTCGTATTCACCCGCCGGCTCGATGCCTAGTCGCTGGCGTACTTCGTCCAGCGGCAGGGCTAGCAGCTGTTCCCATGGTTGGTCGGGCAGCCACGCGGCCTTGCGGCCTTTGCGGAACCCCTGCGCCACGAACCGGCGGTGTTTGGGGCTGCGGCCGAACACCATGCCGAGCCCGGCCAAAAAGCCGACGCCCGGGTGTTTGGTCTGGGCAAAACTGAACGCCAGCACGCCGGCTTCGCCGAGCAGGTCGCCCCGGTAGCCGGTGAGCGTATGCCACAAATCGTGCTGGTCGCGGATGCGCTCCTGTAAATAGACCAGGTCGGGATCGTCGTAGTCGTAGTAGTCGGCGGCGCCCTGTTCGCTGGCTTCGACCAGACCGGCAGCGCTGATGCCTTCGGACTCGAGGAAGTCGAGATAGGCGCGGCCAAAGCTGCCTTCGGCCCAGTTGCCGGTGATCTGCTCGTCGGTGAGCACGTCGAGCAGACGGGGTTTGTCGCGCAGCAGCGCCTCGCCGGTTTCGCTGCGGCGGACGCGGGCGAGCAGTCGCTCGGGGGTGTTGAACGACAATGCCTGGGCGATGCGGAACGCCTGGCTGGTGTCTCCCGGGTTGCGCAGGGCGATTTTCGTGGCGTCGGCGACGGTGCGCAGACGGTCGATGATGGGGGAGTTGCGGGTCGTATTCATAAGCCACCTCTCGGTTGGGTATTGCGCCGTTACTTACAATACTGTAAGTAGTGGGATGCGAGCTGTCAACGCCTGGTTTCGAACGAGGGTGGCTGTGGGTTTGGGCACAGCCGCCAATCGCGGTAAGCTGCCGTACTCATGGGGTTCAAGCGACGCAGGCGCAGTGCCGAAGAGGCGCAGGCGGCCATTTTGGATGTGGCCGAACACCATTTGATCGAGCGGGGGCCCGACGGTTTGCGTTTGCAGGACATCGCTCGCGAAATCGGCGTGTCCCACCCGGCGATTCTGCATCACTTCGGCAACCGCGACGGTCTGGTCAAGGCCGTGGTGGAGCGCACGTTGCGGCGGATCGAGGCCGATGTGGTCGCCACGCTCACCAGCGGCGATGTCGATCTCGAGCTGGCGTATCAGACCCTGGAGAGCGTGGTACGTGCCCTGGCCGACAAGGGCGCGGCGCGATTCATGGCGTGGCTGATGCTGTCGCGGACCGGCGCGCCGGACCCCATTGGTTACGGCTCCAAGCTGCTGACCATCGCGCAAATGATCCATGCGCGCCGCGTCGAGCAGGCCAAACCGGGGCCGGCGCCGAGCTTCGACGACACCCTGTTTACCGTGTTGCTCGCCGGGCTGGCGCTGTTCGGCGCGGCCATTGCCGGCGACGCGTTTCATGCCAGCGCCGGGTTGCCAACCGACGACGAGTCGCGCGAGAAGTTTCTACGCTGGCTCAGCGAGCTGTTGCACAACCACCTGGACACCCAGGCGAGCTGAGGCGACCGGCCGAGGCGATTTGTCGTTTACCGGCTGGGATGAGTGTGGTACATAATCCGAGTAATTACTCGGATACAGTGCACAGTACGCAATATTTCAAGGAGTTAACAATGAAGATTCCGGCCAATGGGTTGTCTCGCGATGAAGTGATGAAAAAGCTCGAGGGCTTTGGTGCAGCCGACGCATCCATGCGCGACGGCAAGGCGTTGGCCTATGTGTTTCACGCAGACGAGGAGACGGCGGTCGTGGCCGAGCGCGCCTATCTCATGTACCTGTGGGAAAACGCGCTCGACCCGACGGTGTTTCCCAGCGGCCTGAGCTTCGAGACCCAGGTGGTCGCCATGGCCGCGGCGCATCTGCGTGGCGACGATCAGGTGGTCGGCAACTTCACCAGTGGCGGCACCGAAAGCGTGATGCTGGCGGTGAAGACGGCGCGCGATTACGCCCGCGCTCACAACCCGAACCTGGGCCGGCCGAACATGGTGCTGCCCAACACGGCGCACCCGTGTTTCTTCAAAGGGGCGCACTACTTCGACGTAGAGCCCATCGTGGTGCCGGTGGATCCCAACACGTGCAAGGCCGACGTGGCGGCGATGCGCGCGGCGGTCACCGACGACACGGTGCTGCTCGTCGGCTCGGCTACCAGCTATGCCCACGGTGTGGTCGATCCGATCGCCGAGCTCGGCCAGCTGGCCCTGGAAAAGAACGTGCTGCTGCACGTGGACGGCTGCATCGGCGCTTTCTTGTTGCCGTATCTGCGCGAGCTGGGTGCCGACGTCACCGACTTCGACTTTACGGTGCCGGGAGTCACGTCCATCTCCATGGACCTGCACAAGTACGCCTACTGTCCCAAGGGTGCGTCGGTGGTGCTGTACAAGAACGACTCGATCCGCCGCTATCAGATCTTCAGCTACTCGGCGTGGCCGGGGTATTCGCTGGTCAACTCGACGATTCAGAGCAGCAAGTCGGTGGGGCCGATCGCCGCGGCGTGGGCCACGCTGCATTACACGGGCAACGACGGCTACACCAAAATCGCCGAGCAGTTGCTCGAAGCGCGCAAGACGGTCATCGACGGCATCGCCGCCATCGACGATTTGTACATCGTCGGCGAGCCGGAGATGACCCTGTTTGCGTTCGGCTCCGACACGGTCAACCTGTTCCGGTTGTGCGACGAGATGAAGCGGCGCGGCTGGCTGTTGCATCCGCAGCTCAAGCTGGGCGCGCTGCAGCCGACCATTCACATCAACCTGGTGCCCAACAACCGCAGCCAGCTCGACGCCTGGTTGGGCGACTTGCGCGATGCCATTGTCACGGTCAAGACGACGGCGCCAAGCGGCGACATGGCTCAGCTCGAGCAAGCCCTCGACAGCATCGATCTCACCAAGCTCGACGACAAGGGCATCGAAATGCTGCTCGAGTTTGCCGGCCTCGGTGGCGGCGGGCTGCCCGGCGGCGAGCTGGGCGAGCTCTGGGAGGTGCTCAACGAAATCGACGCCGAGGTCAAAGACCACGTGCTCACGGTGTACTGGAACAAGCTCAACCGCTACAAAGGCTAGGCTATGCCCCAGCGCCGCCGCACCCCGCGCCAACAGCGAGCGAAACAGAAAGTCGCGCGCATCCTGGACGCCGCCCACGAGCTCTTGCTCAGCGACGGCGCGGCCGGATTCAATACCAACGCGCTGGCGGCGCAGGCCGGGGTCGGCGTCGGCTCGATCTACGAGTACTTTCCCAACAAGCAGGCGATCGCGGCCGCGCTGATCGAGCGCCTGTCGGAGGCCGAGACCGACGCCATGCTCGAGCGCTTCGGCCGCGTGCAAGCGCTGCCGCTGGCCGACGCCGTGCGCGTGCTGGTGGCCGCGCTGTTTGAGCTGTACCGGGACAACCATGCGCTGTACCGCCAGCTGTGGGCCATGGCGTCGGCGCCGCGACAGGTGGGCCATCGTCCGGGCGAGCGCATGGTGATGAAGCAAATGCGCCAGCGTCTCGAGCCGCTGGCCACAGAGCTCGGCATCGTCGACCTCGACCTGACGGTGTTCACGGCGTTTCATCTGGTCGAGTCGCTGTGCGAGCGGTTTTGTGCCGACGGCATCGACCGGTTTGGCGCCGATCGCTGCATCGACGAGATCGCCAGCGCGGCGCTGCGCTATCTCGGCCTTACCCCGTAGCCGCCGGCTGCTGTGGGGCAACGGGCAGCGTGAAGTGCACGGTGGTTCCGCCGTCGGGTTCGCGGCTGGTCCACATGCGGCCGCCGTGGGCCTCGACGATGCCCTGAGCGATGGCCAGTTGTCGCCGGGCCGCTTTGTCCGCTCTCCTGGTCGCTTGCCACAAGTCGTCGAACAAGCCCGCGAGCTCGTCGCTGCTCAGCTCGAAGCCCGTATTGGCCACTGACAGCTCGACGTTGGCATCGCCCCCGGTCATGCCGATATGTACGGGGCGTTGCGGTTCGGCGGTGACGATCGGCACGGCGACCAAATGTCCAGCAGCTGCCACAAGCGATCCAGGTCGGCCCATATTTCGATGTCGTTTTGTGGCGCGTCCACCTCGACGGGGATGGAGTTGACGAAGGTGGTGCGCGCGTTTGCGTAGTCGCGAACGAGTTGCACGGCCGGGACGCGGTCGCGGTGCACAACCATGAGGCCGGCCTCGGCGCGAGCGAGGTCCACCACATCCTGGAGCATGCGGTTCATTCCCTCGGTGGCCTCTCCGATGGCCTCGATGGTGCGTTGCGCGCGGCCTCCTTCGCCGGCGATGGCGCGGCGCAGCAGCTGCGTTTGCAGCACGATCGCGTTCAGTGGTGCGCGCAGATCGTGGGACACGGTCCGGAGCATCCCGACGCGCGCACCGGCGGCGTCCTGGACGGTGGTCGCCAGCCGGTCGTTTTCGAGCGACAGCGCGGTCATCCAGGCGAGCTCGGCGGCGAGCTGCAGGTCGCCGGCGGCGTAGGGCGCGTGCGCGTTGAACACCGCCAGCGACAGGACGCCCAGGGTTTGGTCACCTGCGCGCAACGGGGCTACGATGACCGATGCCAGATCGAGCGCGCCGCGGAGCTTGGGGTCGCCGCCGTCTGGAGGCAACCCCACGATCGCCTCCGGGGGCGGCGCCTGTGCCAGGACCGGCTCACTCGACTGCATCACTGACCACGTGAGCAGCGGCTGGTCGCGGTCCAACGGGGTTTGTGTCAGTGCCTCGCACAGCCAGGCGCGCGTCGGGTCACGGCAGGTGACGGTGACGCGGCTGGCTCGCCCGCCGCAATCTGCGACGTCCACGACGCACAGGTCGGCGAAGCCCTTGGTAGCAGCCGCGGCAACTTCGGACAGCATCTCGGTGGTGTCGCGGGCAGATGTCAGCGCGGCTCGCACAGCCGCGCGCAGGCGGTGTTCATCACGATCGTGTTCGCGGGGGAGGCTCGGAGAAGGCATGCGACGGTTAGCCACGAATGCAATCAGCGCGCCAGGCGCCGGCCGATGACATTCCAGACCCATTGGAGATGCGTCGTTCCTTTATTGCGGTGCATGCCGGGCTCGACGCAGAATTTTCCGAGCCCTTCTCTATAGGGCCGGGGCAGTTCCTATAGGATGGAGGCCGTTATGGATTCGATTTCCGAAGCTGCTTCCCGCCTCGAGATTCCCGCAGACTGTCTGATGCCGTTCGGCGACTTCGCCGTCAAGATCGACCCCAAGCTGCTGTTGCGCCGGCGCAGCCAACCGGGAAAGGCCAAGCTGGTACTGGTTACGGCGATCACGCCCACCCGTGCAGGCGAGGGCAAGACCACCACGACCATCGGCCTGGCCGACGCGCTCAACAAGCTGGGCGAGAAGGTTTGTTGCGCGTTGCGCGAGCCGTCCCTCGGGCCGTGTTTGGGGGTCAAGGGAGGCGGAACCGGCGGTGGGCGCGCGCAGCTGACGCCGTCCGATCGCATCAATTTGCACTTCACCGGGGATTTTCACGCGATCACGTCGGCGCACTCGGCTATCGCCGCAATCGTCGACAACGCCGTGCATTTTGGTGGTGCGGGCATCGACTCGCGCCGGGTGCTGTGGCCGCGCGTCGTGGATATGAACGATCGCGCGCTGCGCAATGTCATGGTCGGCCTGGGCAAACGAAGCGACGGCATGCCCCGCCAGGCCCATTTCGTGATCACCGCGGCGTCCGAGATCATGGCGATGCTGTGTCTGGCCAGCGACGTGGAGAACCTGCGCAAGCGCATCGGTCGCACGGTGGTGGCGTACAACCACGACCGAGAGGTGGTCACCGTCGATCAACTCAAGGCAACGGGCGTGGCGCTGGCGTTGATGCGCGACGCGGTCATGCCCAACCTGGTGCGCACGCTCGAGGGAACGCCGGCGCTGGTGCATGGAGGTCCGTTCGCAAACATCGCTCACGGTTGCAGCAGCGTGCTGGCGACGCGCACCGGCATGCATCTGGCCGACTGGGTGATCACCGAGGCGGGGTTCGGCTCGGAGCTGGGCGCGGAGAAATTCGTCGACATCAAGTGCCGCACCGCGGGGTTGGAGGTGGCCGCGGTGGTGGTGGTGGCGTCGGTGCGCGCGCTCAAGCTGCACGGCGGTCACGACGGCAAGGCGCTGGATACGCCGGATCCGGCGGCGGTCGCCCGCGGTCTGGCCAACCTCAACAAGCACATCGAGAATGTTCGCGGTTTTGGTCTGGTGCCGGTCGTCGGCCTGAACCGTTTCGGCAGTGACACCGATGAAGAGGTCGCGGTCGTGCGCGCGCACTGCGACGACATGGGCGTGCCGTTCGAGGAAGCCACGCACTTTGCCAACGGCGGCGACGGCGCTCTCGAGCTGGCGAAGTCGGTGATGGCCGCGGCCAAGCCGATGGCGCCCACCTACAGCTACGAGCTCAAAGAAGGCATTCCGGAAAAAATCCGGAAGGTGGCGCAGAAGGTCTACGGCGCCGACGACATCGTGCTGGCCGATACCGCGCCTTCGGATCTGCGCACGATCAAGCGCCTGGGCTACGACCACCTGCCGGTGTGTATCGCCAAGACGCCGGCGTCGTTGTCCGACAACCCCAAGCGCCTGGGTCGGCCGCGGGACTTCAACATCACCGTGCGCGAGATCCAAATCAACGCCGGCGCGGGATTTTTGGTCGTGCTGACGGGCGACGTGATGCGCATGCCCGGGCTGCCGCGGGCGCCGCGCTCGGAGGTCATCGACCTGGTGCACGGCGAGGTGGTGAATCTGGCCTAGTCCCAACGCCGGTCAGTAAGCGAATAACGTGGGAATCTCGAGCGCTTGGCGACGGCGTCGGTATTGCGGGCGCGGCGCTGGGCACAACGTGTGAGACG
>Ga0114931_10007910_pt1 | contig 12935 bp, 8 predicted proteins | sample 2SBtaG_FD_89579 | JGI IMG/M metagenome (GOLD analysis project Ga0114931, IMG submission 89579) | Deep subsurface microbial communities from Kolumbo volcano to uncover new lineages of life (NeLLi) - 2SBTROV14_V59a metaG | ecosystem: Environmental > Aquatic > Marine > Volcanic | place: Kolumbo...
GAATCTCCTACGCCGGAACAAATCCTGCAAACTCGGCGTCAAGGCCAAGCGACTCAAGGCCTGCCTGCAAGAACAATACCTGCTCGATCTCCTGGCTGCGGAGATTTAGATGCGATTGCCCTTGATCTGTGCCAAACAGTCGGGAAGCTGGATTGACGGTCAGCGTGCGTAATGTTAACTTGGCTGATCAGCGCGCCCACTTCGCTTCAGCGGCGGCGAGTGCCGTGTTCATGGACTTTTCATGGTTCGGAATCGCGTAGGAACGCGACGCGGCGAGAGTTGCGCGGGCGTTGTCCGGGTTCCGAAACTCTTGCCGCTTCCTGCCTGGCGGGATAATGTAGAATCGTCGGCGAGTCCGGTTGCCGGGCGCGCCGCCGCGGGATTTGACCGGTTTTCCGAGACAATTTGCGAGAACGCGAGGGCGCGGCGTGAATAGAGACCCCGTTTTCCGTCGAATGTGCAAGTGCCGCACCAAAAAGAACGTAGCACCGAGTCCAGGTCAATAGTTCAGGTCAAATCCGTGCTGGAGAGGTGTCCGAGTGGCTTAAGGAGCACGCTTGGAAAGCGTGTGTACGGGAGACTGTACCGCGGGTTCGAATCCCGCCCTCTCCGTTACGAGACGTGCCGCGTGACAGAATCCGCGGTAGATCGAGCGCTCGCCTCGGCGGTGTGCGGCGCGACGGCGAAAGTGGAGAACTCCGCATGTTCAGAATCGTGGCGCTCAGCGTCCTGGCGAGCTCGAGCCTGGCGTCCGTCGGCTGTTCGACACTGGCCAAGCAGGTCTACTATGGCGTGCGCGGCGCGAGTGGGAAGTTCTACGAGCTGAACATCGTCGACCCGCTTCGCCTGGCGACATTTCGCGCGGTTCAATTCGCGCCGTTCGAGAACGCGTTGGGTGAGCGCGTGCCGGCGGAGGTGGTCGCCGCCGTCGACGAACATGTTCCCGAGGTGCTGGCGGACTCGCACCTGTTCTTCCCCGATGGAAAGCCGCTGCGGATCGAAGGCCGCATTGTTCACTACACCGGCAAGTCCGGCCTGATCGGCGCGCTCAGCTCGTTTCTCGGCGGACAAGAGTGCGTCTCACGCGTTCGGCTCGTCGACGCGGATACAGGCGAGTTGATCGGCGAAGCGATGTGCTGGGGTTCGGTCAAGTCGGCGGTGCGCCAGGGGCCCGAAGAGTTCGGCAAGGGCGTCGGCAAAGGAATCGCCAAGTGGATCGAGGATCGCCTCCCCGAAGACGTCGTCGAGCAGCGCCGCGAGATGAACTCCGATCAAAGCGAACAGTAGCTGTTCCCGGCATGCGCGTAATCCGCATCAGACGCGGCCGCTTTCGGCACGATCGGCGGTGTCCGCGTATAGCAGCCAATACGCGACCGGAATCACGAACAGTGTGAAAACAGTCGAGGCGAGCAGTCCGAAGATCAGCGCCCACGCCAGGCCGGAAAAGATCGGGTCGAACACAATCGGCGCCGCCGCGAGCATGTCGGTCAGCACGGTCAACAGAATCGGCCGCAACCGCACCGAGCAGCTCAGCAGAATTGCGTCGAACAGCGAATGCCCGCGTGCCAACGACAGGTGTACGAAGTCGACGATGATCACCGCCTGCCGCGTGACAATGCCCGACAGCGCGATCATGCCGATCATGGCCGTCGCTGTGAAGAAAATCGGATCGGCATACGCGCCGACCTGACCGGCTGCGACCACGTTGAGCAGCCAGAAGCCCGGCATGATGCCCAGGATCGTCAGCGGAATCGCCAGCATCACCACCACCGGCAGCAGGAACGACGAAAACTGCCCGACCAGCAGGATGTAGATCGCCACTAGCGCCGCGGCGAACGCCAGCCCCAAATCGCGAAAGACGCGCAGCGTATCGTGCCATTCGCCCTCGCCCGAATAGATCACGTCGATCCCGTCCGGCGCCGACCACGCCACCCCGCCGCCGTTATGGACAAACGACCGCTCGGATAGCGGCTTGGGCTTGGCGTCGGCGATCCACCCGCTGCCGACGGCCTGCGCCTCGGCCGGCCGATCGCCCGCGTCGGCGCGATCCGCCAGCAGGTCCACCACCGCATCGGCCGGCGAACGCCCGACAACTTCAGCCATCACGTATACCACCGACCGCAGGTTCTTGTGATAGATGGTCTTGTCGACGGTCTCCTGCTCCCAGTGGCCGAGTTCGGCCAGAGGAACCATGTCGCCGCTGCGGCTCTTGAGATGAATCTGCGTCAACTCGTCCGGGCTCGAGCGCAGCGCCCGCGGCACGCGCAGCACGATCCTCAACGGGTTGCGCTCGTCCGGCACGCGCAACGTGCCGGCCGTGCGACCGGCCAGCGCGATTTCGAGCGTGTCGGTGATCTGCGCCTGCGTGATGCCGTTGAGTGCCGCCTTTTCCTTGTCGACCACGAACGTCCGGCGCTGCTGATCGGCCTCGATCGTATCGTCCACGTCGACCACGAACGGTTCGCGCTCCATCCGCGCGCGAACGGTGCGGGCCGCGGCGATCAGGTCGGCGTAGCTGTTGTCGTCGCGGCCGTAGACTTCGGCCGCGACCGTGCTGAGGACCGGCGGTCCGGGCGGGATTTCCACGATTTTGAGATTTGCGCTGTTTGCGTGGGCGATGCGCGTCAGGTCGTCGCGCATGCGCAGCCCGATCGCGTGGCTCTGGGCCTCGCGGCTTTTCTTGCCGACCAGGTTGACGCGTATTCCGGCGACGTTCGGCCCGCGGCGCAGGTAGTAGTGGCGCACGAGGCCGTTGAAATCCATCGGCGAGGAGTTGCCGACATAGCTGGTGAAATCGGTGACTTCAGGCACGCCGGCGAGGTACTGCTCAAACGCTCGCACGGCCGCGTCGCTACGTTCCAGGGTCGTACCCTCGTCGAGGTCGATCACGAACAGCAGCTCGTTCTTGTTATCCAGCGGAAGCATCTTGAGCGGAACCAGCCGAAACGCGCCCAGCCCGGTCGCGGCCAGCGTCAGCAGCACGATGATGCCCAGGAATACGAACGCCGTCCGGCGCGAACGCAATAGCGGCGCCATGAGCGGATAAAACATGCGATACAGCAGGCCGTCGCGGACCGCTGCGAGGTTTTCGGGGCTTTCGACTTCACCCTTCGCCTGATCCGCCTGGCCGCGCTGGTATGGGCCCTTGAGCATGTGGTACGCGAGCCACGGCGTGATCGTGAAGGCGACCAGCATGGACGCCAGCATCGTGACGGGCACGTTGAGCGCCATCGGCCCCATGTACGGCCCCATCATGCCGGTCAAGAAGAACATCGGCAGGAACGAGACGATCACGGCCAGGGTCGCGACGATCAACGGCGGGCGGATTTCGGCCACCGCCTCGACCACGATCTCGCGCGTGGCCTTGCGCCGCATTGCGAAGTGCCGCGAGATGTTCTCCACGTCGACGATCGGGTCATCGACGAGCAGCCCCAGCGCCAGGATCAGCGCGAACATTGTCACGCGATTGATCGTGTAGCCGGCTAACATGTTGACGGCCAGCGTCAACCCGAACACGACGGGAATCGCCAGCGCGACGATGATCCCGGCGCGCCAGTTGAGTCCCAGCGTGAGCAGCGCGATGACGATCAGGATGGCCACGCCGAGCGATTCGACCAGGTCGTTGACCTTGTCGTTGGCGGTCAGGCCATAGTTGCGCGTGATGACCACGTCGATGTCGTCGGGGATCACATCGCGCTTGAGCTTTTCGGCCGCGGCGATGATGTCGCGCGCCACCCAGACGGCGTTGGCGCCCTTCTTTTTGGCCAGCGCAATCGTCACCGCCGGTTTCGATACCGGACCGGACGAGCGCGCCGTGGCGCGCTCTGCGCCACCGATCAACGACCCGGGAAAGGACGGTTCATCTTCGAAGCCACGCGCCGGACCCCAACCGTGACGCGCGTAGTCGACCGCTTCGGCCGGCCCATCGACCACATCGGCCACGTCCTTGAGCAGCACCGGCCGCTTGCCCACGACGCCCACGACCAACTCGCGCACCTGGTCGGCGCGGACCAACGCCCGCCCGACTTCGACCTGAAATGCTGTGTCGTTGCGCGCGTATTCACCCACGGTGCGGCTGATGTTGGCCGCCCGAAGCGCCTGCTGCACCTGGAGCGGCGTGACGTGGTACGCCCGCAGGCGATCCGGCGTCAGATAGACGTACAACATCCGCGGCCGCCCGCCGACCGCATACGCGCGCGAGAGATTCTTGACCGCCGCCAGGCGATCGACCATCTCCTCGGCCACACGGCGCAATGCGGACTCGCCGGCCGTCTCGCTGGTGAGCGTCAGCGTGACGATCGGCACGTCGTCGATCTCGACCGGCTTGACAACCCAGCCGGTTACACCCGGCGGAATCACGTCGAGGTGCTCGTCGATGCGTTTGTAGAGCTTGACCAGGCTCCGCTCGCGGTCCTGCCCGACGTAGTAGCGCACAGTGATGATGGCCGCGTCGCGCCGCGACATCGAATAGACGTACTCGACCCCGTCGATCTCGTAGAGGATTTTTTCGAGCGGTGTTGCCACCAGCCGCTCGACCTCCTCGGCCGAGTGCCCGGGAAAGTTGACATACACGTCGGCCAGCGGCACGACGATCTGCGGGTCTTCCTCGCGCGGCGTGATCGTCAGCGCCGTGAAGCCGAGAACCAAAGCGAGCAGCACGAGAATCAGCGAAAGATTCGAGTGCAGAAACCTGCGTACGATCGCATTAGTGATCCCGTGTCGGCGTGCTGGCTCGGGATCGGGATTCCCTCCCGCGGGCGTGGTCCGCTCGTTCATCAGCGCGTCCCGTCCCCGCCTTCGGCGGTCGGGATTCTGACCTGCTCACCGACCCGCAATCCGGACAACACTTCGACATCGTCGCCGTAGGTCCGACCCAGTCGCACCGTCCGCCGGTGAAGCGTCTGCCCGTCGACGACGTCGACGATCGTCAGTTGGCCGACGCGCGACACGGCGCGGCGCGGAACGACCAGCACGTCGCGGTCGTCGAGCGGCACTTGAAGTCGCCCGAACATTCCGGTGAACACGCCGACGGGGCACGGCCCGGTGACTTTGACGGAGAAAGTCCGGCTCGAGGACTTCGCCTCGGGGACGATTTCGCTGATTTGTCCTTCGCATTGCAGGTCGAGCGCGTCGATGCGCACGCCGATCGACTGCCCCACGCGCAGCCGGCGTGTGAGCGACTCGCGCACGCTGGCGACGAGTTGCATGCGCGTCGGATCGTACAGCGTGAGCAGGACTTGTCCCGGCCGGGCCGTGTCGCCGACCTCGACACGCTTGTCGATAACCACGCCGTCGAACGGCGCGACGATCGTCGCGTAGGCGAGCACGGTCTTGGCTTCGGTGACGGCCTGTTCGGTGCGATGCAGTTCGGCTTGCGCGGCCTTGAGATCGGTCTGGACGCGGTCCCATTCGATCTGCGTCGCGACCGATTGGGCGAACAGGCGCTTCACGCGATCGTATTCGATCCGGGCCTGATCCCGCGCAGCGTTGGCCGCGTCGCTTGACGCTTGTGCCTGTCGCAGCCGCGCTTTCAGTTCGGCGTCGTCAAGCCGGACGAGCAGATCACCCGCGGCGACATGTTTTCCCGCCGTCACACGGACCTCGACGATACGCGCCAAGAGCTTGGACGCGATCGACGTCTCGTGAACGGCGTGGATGCTCCCGACCGACGACTCGATCTGCGGGACGCGAATCGTGCGGACCGTCGCCAGCGACGCGCCCGGGTCGAGACGGCGCGAGGCGGCGGCGGCGGCGCCCGGCGCATCGTCTATCCTTGGGTCGAACGCGCCGGCCAGCCACATCAGCAGCAACACGACCACGATTGAGAACGATATTCCCACCGCCGCTTGGCGCGCGATGCGCCATGAGCCCGCGGTCCAACGTATGTCGGGCATGAGCGGATCTCCCCGTGCGTCGCGCCCCGACGTCGGTGACGAAGCGCCGGCAGGCCAGTATATCGCCTCCGCATCCGGCTGACGCTGTGCGGCTGACTTTCAACGCCGCTCGGCGCTCGCTACGATACGTCCCCGACGAATGGCAACCTCGAACGGAACGACACGCAAATGCCCGATAGTGACGCCCCGAGTCCGAAGCGGAACTTCATCCAGGAAATCATTGACGCCGACCTGCGCAACGGCAAATGGGGCCGGCGCGTGCATGCGGTTTCCGCCCGAGCCGAACGGCTATCTGCACATCGGTCACGCAAGAGCATCTGCCTGAACTTCGGGCTCGCCGAGGAGTATGGCGGGGCGTGCAACCTGCGCTTCGATGATACGAATCCGATTAAGGAAGAGCAGGAGTTTGTCGACGCGATCGTGGAAGATGTGCGCTGGCTGGGGTTTCGCTGGCCCGAGGCGCGCGAGGACGACGCGCTCGCCGGCGTGCTTTTCGCGAGCGACTATTTCGAGAAGTTGTACGAATGGGCCGTCGAGCTCATCAAGAAGGGGAAGGCGTACGTCGACGATCAAAGCGCCGAGCAGATCCGTACGAACCGCGGCACGCTGACCACGCCCGGCAGCGACAGCGCGTTCCGCAAGCGCGGCGTGGATGAGAATGTCGACTTGTTCGCGCGGATGCGGGCGGGCGAGTTTCCCGACGGGTCCAAGGTGCTGCGCGCCAAGATCGACATGACCTCGCCGAACATGAATCTGCGCGACCCGGTGATGTACCGCGTGCTGCACGCCGAGCACCATCGCGCGGGCGCGGGCTGGTGCGTCTATCCGATGTACGATTGGGCGCACGGGCTCGAGGACTCGATCGAGGGGATCACACATTCGATCTGCACGCTCGAATTCGAGAACCACCGCCCGCTCTACGACTGGTTCATCGACGCGCTCAACGAGGGACGCAGCGAAGACGGAAGCGGCCCGTGGGGCGCTCCGCTCGCGCACCCGCAGCAGATCGAGTTTGCCCGGCTCAACCTGAGCCACACCGTCGTCTCGAAACGCAAGCTGCGCGAACTCGTTGAAGAGAAACACGTCCGCGGGTGGGACGATCCGCGCATGCCGACGCTCGGCGCGCTGCGCCGCAGAGGCTATACACCCGAGGCAATTCGCGAGTTTTGCATACGCGTCGGCGTGGCGAAATTCGACGGCGTCAGCGAGCTGGCGCTGCTCGAGCACTGCGTGCGGCAACACCTCAACCGCGTCTCGCCGCGCGTCATGGCCGTGCTGCGCCCGCTCAGGGTCGTGATCGAAAACTATCCCGAACAGCAAAGCGAGCGGCTCGACGCGATCAACAACCCCGAAGACGAATCCGCCGGAACGCGAAAGATTCCGTTCTCACGCGTGCTCTACATCGAACGCGACGACTTTATGCTCGAGCCGCCGAGAAAGTTCTTCCGACTCGCGCCGGGGCGCGAGGTGCGCTTGCGTTACGCGTATTTCATCACCTGCCGCGAGGCGATCCGCGACGATGCCGGCAAGGTCATCGAGCTGCGCTGCACGTACGACCCCGCGACGCGCGGCGGGGACGCGCCCGACGGGCGAAAGGTCAAAGGTACGCTGCACTGGGTCAGCGCGGCGGAGGCGCTGAAGTGCGATGTACGGCTGTACGACACGCTGTTCTCGACGGCGGACCCAGAATCGACAGAGAGCGGTTCGGGGGGATCCGACTGGACAATGAATCTCAACCCGGATTCGCTTGAAGAGATAGAGGCGTTCATCGAACCGTCGCTCGCCGCCGCCGAAGCGGGGGCGCGCTACCAATTCGAGCGACTCGGGTATTTCTGCGTCGATCCGGATTCGACGCGTGAACGGCTGGTGTTCAATCGCACGGTTTCGCTCAAGGATCGCTGGAGCAAGCGCGTCAAGCGGTAGGGCGGGTTCAACCCGCCATCGCGGGCGCCGCGCGGGCTGTATGTCCGAGGCAACATTTCCGCGCGTCTACGGCCGGCGAGGCGCCCGGCGCTACAGCGTAACGCGCGTCGAGCTACGCGGCGGGTGGGGCCCGCCCTACGTCGGGGAATCCGACTTCGGTTTTTTCGCGCGGTCGCGTTTCGGTCGTGGCGGCTTTTTTTTCTTCGGTGGCGACGGCTGGAACATAACCGGATGCTTCTTGTCTTTGCCGCGCGAGCGCGCCTTGGATTGCTCGATCCACCAGTTCAGCACGCCGGTCAGGTCGCGCTGGTCGACGAACCCCACGCCGCGGTCGGCGAGTACGCGCGTGTAGGCGCCCTTCGGTCCCAGCCAGAGCACGTAACTGCCCGCGGTGAGCCAGCCTTTTGGCTGCGCGCTGCTGTATGGGTCGGCGGTGTAGAACGGAGCGGGGCGGCGAATGACGTGCGTGCAGCCCGGCGCACACGCGAGCACCAGCACCGAGCCGACGATCGTGCGAAGTCGGACGCTGGTCGCATGGGGCATGGAGCGCACAAGTCGTTTCACAAGTAGCTATTGCCGCGCTGTTTGAGCGCTGTGCGAAACTCGCCGCGACTTAATCAGGTGGCTTCCGAGCCGGCGGTCGCGGGTTCCTTCTTTTCCTCGGCCGGCGGATCGACGGACACGCCTTCGAACACGAGCTTCTTGTCGTCCTCGTCGTCGGGGTTGGTCTTGACGCTGACACGGATGGTGTTTTTCCCGTCATAGTTGCTGCGCAGCAGATCCTCGCTGAGCGGGTCTTCGATCAGGCTGGAGATCGTCCGCCGCAGAGGCCGCGCGCCGAACTTATGGTCGGTGCCCTTGCCAATGACGAATTCGCGTGCGTCGCTGTCGAGTTCGAGATGGAGCCCATGCTCTTCGAGCCGCTTGCAGACCTTTGCGAGCTCGAGGTCGAGCACGTGCAGCAGATCGTCGTGCGTGAGCTTGTGGAAGCAGACGACCTCGTCGACGCGGTTGATGAACTCGGGGCGGAAATGCCGCTCGAGTTCGCTCGTGAGCATGTCCTTCATCTTGTCGTAGCTGACCGCTTCGTCGCGCTTGGTGAAGCCGAACCCGTCCTGGCTGATGATGCGGTCCGCGCCGATGTTGCTGGTCATGATGATGATGACGTTTTTGAAATCGACATGGCGGCCGAACGAGTCGGTCAGCCGGCCCTCTTCCATGATCTTGAGCAGCATGTTGAAGACGTCGGGGTGCGCCTTTTCGATCTCGTCCATCAACACGACGGCGTACGGACGCCGGCGGACGCGCTCGGTCAGTTGCCCGCCCTCTTCGAAGCCGACGTAGCCGGGGGGCGCGCCGATCAGGCGGCTGACGTTGTGCTTCTCCATGTACTCGGACATGTCGATCGTGATCAGCGCTTCCTCGTCGCCGAACATGAATTCGGCCAGGCTCTTGGCCAGCAGCGTCTTGCCCACGCCCGACGGTCCCAGGAACAGGAACGAACCCATCGGGCGGTTGGGGTCTTTCAATCCGCTGCGGCTGCGGCGGACGCTGCGCGCGATGGCGCTGATCGCCTCGTTCTGGCTGATGACGCGCTTGTGCAGTTCGTCTTCGAGCTGAAGCAGCCGCTGCGCTTCGTCCTTTTCCAGCCGGGTCAGCGGAATGCCGGTCATCATGCTGACGACTTCGCCTATGATGATTTCGTCGACCACGCCGTCCACTTCCTTGGCCCGCTCGCGCCAAGCCTTCTGCATCTCCTCCTTCTTCATGCGGAGGGTTTCGGACTTGTCGCGCAGCTCGGCGGCGCGTTCGTAGTCAGCGCCCTTGACCGCTTCGTCCTTCTCACCGGCCAAACGCTCGATTTCGCGCTCGATATCGGCGAGGTCAGGCGGGAGGGTCATGCTCTTGATGCGGATCCGCGCGCCGGCCTCGTCGATCACGTCGATCGCCTTGTCAGGCAGCACGCGACCGGTGATGTAGCGGTGCGAAAGCTCGACGGCGTTGGTGATCGCGGCGTCGGTGATCTGGACGCGGTGGTGCGCCTCATATCGATCGCGGAGACCCTTGAGAATCTCGAGCGTGTGCTCGGTCGACGGCTCGTCGACGTGGATCGACTGGAAGCGGCGTGCGAGGGCGGCGTCCTTCTCGATGTATTTGCGGTACTCGTCAAAGGTCGTCGCGCCGATGCACTGAATTTCGCCGCGAGACAGCGCGGGCTTGAGCACGTTCGACGCGTCGATCGCGCCCTCGGCGCCACCTGCGCCGACGAGCGTGTGCAGTTCATCAATGAAGAGGATTACGTTCTTGACGCGGCGGACTTCGTTCATGACCGCTTTGATGCGTTCTTCGAACTGGCCGCGGTACTTCGTGCCGGCGACCATCATCGCCAGGTCGAGCACTACGATCCGCCGGCCGTGCAGAATCTCAGGAACTTCGTGGCTGATGATCTTTTGCGCGAGCCCTTCGACGATGGCGGTCTTGCCCACCCCGGCCTCGCCGAGCAGCACGGGATTGTTCTTCATGCGGCGACAAAGGACGGTAATGACGCGCTCGATTTCCTTGGCTCGGCCGATAACGGGATCGAGCTTGGTTTCGCGGGCCAGCTCGGTCAGGTCTCGGCCGAACGAATCGAGCGCGGGGGTCTTGCTCTTGCCGCCTTTCTTGTGCTCGACCGCGCCACCGCCGGCCGCGGACGATTCCTCGGGTTCGACTCCCGCGCCAAGCAGGTTGAGGACTTCTTCGCGGACGTCTTCGAGCTTGAGCCCGAGATTCATCAACACCTGCGCTGCGACGCCGTCCTGCTCGCGCAACAGCCCGAGCAACAAGTGCTCGGTTCCGACATAGTTGTGGTTGAGATTGCGGGCTTCTTCGATGGCGTACTCGATGACGCGTTTGGCGCGCGGGGTCTGGGGCAATTTGCCCATCGTGACCATTTCCGGACCGCTCTTGACGAGCTTTTCCACCTCGAGGCGGACCTTGCGCAAATCGACGCCGAGATTCTTGAGCACGTTCGCGCCGACGCCGGACCCCTCTTTGACGAGTCCGAGCAAGATGTGCTCGGTCCCGATATAGTCGTGATTAAAGCGCTGCGCCTCCTGATTGGCGAGTGCCATCACCTTGCGGGCGCGGTCGGTAAATCGTTCAAACATCTTTCGAGCACTCCTGTGACCACATTCCGCCGTGCGCCAGCGCCCCGAAAGCTCGACGCTTACCGGACGCAATGCCGCTGGATTCTAGCGCACTCCGCCGGCGCCAGCAAGCGTGCCCCGGCGGCTTCCACCCCTGCTATCGACCGAGATCGGTCGCGAGTCAATCAGCCTCGCTCCCCGATTCCGGCTCCCAGCGGTCCGGATCGCGCATCGCGCAACTGTTGCTCCAATTGGCGGATTTGTTCGCGGTAGATGTGGTGCCGATCGAGCTTGCGAACGTGCGCGAGCGCAGCACGGGCCGCGTCCACATCATCGAGGGCCGTAAGAATCTGAGCCACGCGATAGGCCACGGGAAGGTCGCTCTCCGCGAGCGGGAGCAGCGGCTGAATCGCACCCCACGCGACCCGCGGATTGTCGGCGAGCAGCGCCTCGCTTACCGCCCGCAGAGCGGCTCGCCGCAGGCCCGCCGCCGCTTGCGAAGCCCCTCGCCTCAGCACGCTTGCCAGACGCAGTTGCGCCCCGACGTACGCTCCGCCGGCGATGCCGATCCACAAGCCGCGCCAGCGCGGCGAGAGCTCTTCCGGAGCGATCAGCGAAGCGGCCAGTGCGATGTTGGCGCTGACGCAAAAAATCAGCCCGATCAGCAGCCCGCCCCAGATTCGTCCGGCCAGGATCAATCCGCTGCCCGGGGCCAGCAGGTTGACTGTGCCCCAGGCGGCGTGCGGGCGCGTCGCGATCGAGTTCATCTCTCACGCGCCTCCCGTCGCGGATGACGTGGACGCGGCCGAGCATGCCCCGCGGTATAGTTGGGCCAGCTCCGCGGCGCGGCTCGCGAGCGAAAACTCTTGCCTGGCGTAGGCCGACCCCGCACGGCCCATGGCGCGGATGCTCGGATGACCCGCCGCGCTGCGCGTAATGTGGTAGGCCAATTCTTCGGCATCGCCTTCGGAAAAGAGCAACGCCGTTTCGTCCTCAATGAACCATTCGGGCAGTTGATCGCGCGAGGCGATGACGATCTTTCCGCGACTCATCGCCAACGGAGCGGCGAGCGAGATGTCGCGTTCGCAAGCGGGCAGCACGAGGATGTCGGCTCCGAGCAGCGCCTGATCCCAGATGCCGCGCACATCGATCAGCGTCACGTCGTGCTGCAACTTCTTGGCGCGCACCATTCGCCACGTGCTGCGCGAATCGCGCCCGCTTCCAATCAACACCAGATGCAAATCGACCTGCTTGCGACGCACGCCGGCGATTGCATCGAGCAGCGTCGGCAATCCGCTCGCCGCGTCCATCCGCCCCGTCCAGAGCAGACCCAGCGTGCTCGGCCGCGCACCGCGCTCAGCATCGGGCCGCGCGCGGTGCAGAATCGCGGGCGTCGACAGGTGAATCGCGTGCGTCAGCGTCGGCCAGCGCTCACGCAGCGTTTGCTCAAACCGCTCGCACACCGCGAGCAGTTGCTCGTTCGGCGCCAGGCCGCGCGCTTCGAGACGCTCAACATCGGTGACGCTCGTACAGTGAATCAGCAGCGGCACATCGAATTCGACGGCCCAGTCCCTCGCCGCACGCAGACAATTCGTCGTCCACAAATGAATCGCGGACAACGTATCATGGAAGCGTGAACGCAAGTACTCGCGGTTGCGCCGTCGCGACCAACGCGACAGCGAAGCTACCAGACAATCCTCCATGGGAGTGCCGTCGAGTGCCGCGGCGGTGCGCGCGTCGTCGGTCAATAGTGAGACGCGCAGGCCCTCGCCGCTGAGCGCCAAGCCGAGTTCACGGTACATGCGGCCAAAGCGCTGGCAGGCATCGGTGTCGGCGACGTGCAGGACATGCAGGCTCCCCGGCGTCGAATCCCGGCTCGACGATTTCACGCTCTCAACCACCATGGCGTCAGCATATCGCCGCGCCCCGACGGCGTCAGGGCGTGCGCGGGGAGCTATGAGCTTTCAGCAATCAGCAATCAGCAATCAGC
>Ga0114931_10007911_pt1 | contig 12934 bp, 12 predicted proteins | sample 2SBtaG_FD_89579 | JGI IMG/M metagenome (GOLD analysis project Ga0114931, IMG submission 89579) | Deep subsurface microbial communities from Kolumbo volcano to uncover new lineages of life (NeLLi) - 2SBTROV14_V59a metaG | ecosystem: Environmental > Aquatic > Marine > Volcanic | place: Kolumbo...
CGGGCCGCCGCTACGCACGCCCGTCCAAAGGCGACGAGATCGTCAGTGCGGTGCCGAGCGGCGACAACGACGTGGTCGTGGCGGCGACGAAAAAAGGCCACGTGGTCTACTGCTCCGCCGAGGAGATCAACCAGCTCGAAAATCCGGGCAAGGGCGTCATCGTGATCAAGACCAGCGGCGACGACCGGGTCATCGGCTTCAACTCGGGCGGCCACCGCAAGGACGCGCTACTCGTAGAGAGCGCCAAGGGCGGCCGCAAGTTCACGCTCTACGCCGACCCCAAGAAGGTCAAGGGCCGTGGCGGCAAGGGGCTGCAGATCGTCAAACGTTCGACGCTCAAGCTCACCAAGACACCCGTTACCGTCGTGCCTCTGGCGACCGCCGAGGGTGGTGAGGAGGTGCACTGATGGCCGGCAAGTCCTACACCGCGAAAGACATCGACGTCCTCGAGGGGCTCGAGCCGGTGCGCAAGCGCCCGGCCATGTACATCGGTGGCACCGGCAACACCGGCTACCACCACCTGTTGTGGGAAATCGTCGACAACTCCATCGACGAGGTGATCAACCAATACGCCACCAAGGTGGACGTGAAGCTGCACGCCGACGGCCGCACCATCACCGTGGAAGACAACGGACGCGGCATTCCGGTGGACACCATCCGCAAGTTCAAAACGTCCGCGCTGGAGGTCATCCTCACCACCCTGCACGCCGGCGGTAAGTTCGACCGCGGCACGGCGTACGCCCACTCGGGCGGCCTGCACGGCGTCGGCGCGTCGGTGGTCAATGCCCTGTCGTCCAAGATGATCGTCGAGGTCAAGCGCGACGGCCAGAAGTACGTACAGAGCTACGTGCGTGGCAAACCCACGGCCAAGATCAAGAAGGCCGGCAAGGCACGGGGCAGCGGCACCACGACCACGTTCACGCCGGACGAAAAGATCTTCGGCACGCGCATGAGCTTCGACGCCAAGCTGATCGCCGAACGGCTCGAGGCCAAGAGCTACCTGCACCGCGGCGTCAAGATCGTGTTCCACAACGAGGCGGAAAAGCCCGCCCAGACGACCACGTTCCAGCACGACGACGGCATCCAGGCGTATCTGAAAACGATCATCAAGACCCGCGGCAAACGCATCGTGCCGGCCGGCCACGATGGCTTTTACATCGAGAAAGACGGCGAAGTCGTGGTCGAGGTGGCGTTCGCCTGGACCGAAGCCACCGACGAGTACATCAAGTCGTACGTCAATGGCGTGCCAACCCCGTCGGGCGGCACCCACGACCAGGGGTTCAAAGCCGGGCTGGCCAAGGCCGTGCGCAACTACGTGTCCACCCACAAGCTTGCGCCCAAGAACCTGTCGCTGCTGGCCGAGGACATCCGCGAGGGGCTCACGGCCGTGCTCAGCGTGTACGTGACCGACCCGCAATTTCAGGGCCAGACCAAAGAGCGTCTCAACAACCCGGAGGTCACCGCGCTGGTAGACGGTGCGGTGCGCCCGGCGCTGGAAAACGCGCTCAACGTCAACACCCAGACCGGTGAAGCCATCGTCGCCCGCATCGTGATGGCGGCGCGGGCTAGGGTGGCATCGCGGGCGGCATCTCAGGCGGTGCAGCGCAAGACCGCCGTATCGCACCGGCTCAATCTACCGGGCAAGCTGGCGGACTGCTCGTCCACCAACCCTCTCAAGAGCGAGCTGTTCATCGTCGAGGGCGACTCGGCGGGTGGCTCGGCCAAGCAGGGCCGCGACCGCAAGACCCAGGCGATCTTGCCCCTGCGCGGCAAGGTGCTCAACACCGAGCAGGCCAGCACCGCCAAGCTGATGGCCAACAAAGAGCTGCAGAACATCGTGTCGGCGCTGGGCTGCGGCATGGGCAGCAAGATCGACCTGAGCACGCTTCGCTACAACAAGATCCTTCTGTTGATGGACGCGGACGCGGACGGTCACCACATCGCGACCCTGTTGCTCACGTTCTTTTACCGGCACATGAGGCCGCTGATCGACGAGCGCCATGTCTATTTGGCGCAACCGCCGCTATACCGCATCGACATCGGCAGAAAGACGTTCTGGGCGCTCGACGATCTGCAAAAAGACGAGATCATCGACCGGGAGAGGAAGGGCAACGCCAAGCCCAACATCACCCGGTTCAAAGGGCTGGGCGAGATGAACCCCAAAACGCTCAAACAGACCACCCTGGATCCGAGCTCGCGCACGGCGCTGCGCGTGTCCATCCCCGACGGCGAAGAGCTGGCCACCGATACGATTATCTCGGAGCTGATGGGCAAGGACGCGAGCGCGCGGTTCCGGCTGATCACCGACCGGGCACACGAAGTCGACGACCTCGACGTGTGAGTGGTGATACCAGTCGGCACTGTGGAGAGCCGGCCCCCCAGGCGGGGGTGTTCCCCCGCTGTGGATAAGTCCTAAACTCAGCCACTTAGCCTGTGTGACCAGGTTGGCGTGCGCCTTGCTTTACTTGAGGGTGTGGACGAGGCCGACGTAATCGTAGCGGCCTTCGAGCTCTACCGAGCACGAAACTACGCAGGAGTCGTGGCCGCATGCACCAGTGCGGTCGAATCCAACCCCAACGAAAACCAACTGAGACTCATTCTCGCCAAAGCGCTGTTGCAGTTGCGGCGAGACACGGAGGCGCAACACCAGATCAGCGAATACATGCGACGCCAACCTCGATGTCCCGAGGCCTACCAAATGCTAGGGGCGCTGGCGTTGCGACGAGATGAGCTGAAATCCGCAGAAATCTTCTTTAAAGAGAGCCTACGGCTATCGCCGGGCAACACAGACGTCGAAGAGCTCTTAGCCATTGTAACGGCCTTGATTCAACCGATCGCGGCGGGGGAAAAACTCCCGGCGGCCCCCGTCGCGGTCGGTTGTACCTTCTCGAATGAGCGCGGCCCGCGACGCTCCCGGCGGCCGCGGCGGTTCCCGGCCGGCACGCTTGCCGACGACTCAACTGACTGAAACCGCTGCGAAACACGCGCGCTGGCGTCCCGGCGGGCGAGCCGTCATACTGTAGATGACGTGAGCTTCGGGCGCGCAAAACTCGCAGTGGCCGCGGCGCTGGCCACCGTGCTGGTGCCCATGGGGGCGCGTGCGGGGAACCTGTGGCACACCGGCCCGACGCTGGTGGACAAACCCACCGCGTACGTCGAGGCCCTGGCTGCCGCCGACCGCTACGCGATCGCGGCGGCCGAGCGCTCTCGCATCAACAATACCCTGCAGGCGTGGCGGTACGCGCGGCTGGCCGTCGCCGCCTACGACAAAGCCATCCGCGCCAACCCCAAGAGCCCCGAGCCGCATCTGCGCGCCGCGGTCGTCATCTACTCCCACTGGTTCTTGGGCGATCCGCTGCGCTGCCTGTCCAAAAAGCAGCTGTGTCTCGAGGCCATCGACCACTGGCATGCGTTCGAGAAGCTGGCGCCGCTGGACCCACGCATCAACGAGTACCTGTTTCAGCGCGCCCTGCTGTACACCACCCTGTACAAGCCGCGCTACCTGAAGAAGGCAATCGCCGACTACACCCGGCTGATCAACTCGACCCAGTTCGCCAGCATGGGCCGCGACCGCTCCACGACCATGGGCAATCTGGCCGAGGTCTACATGATGCTCGGCGATCTGGACAAAGCGATACCGATGTACATGCGCGCCGTCGCCGAGGGCAACATGCCGTTGCACGCCTACGGTTTGGCGGTGGCCCTGGATCGCGACGGCCGCGGCGAGAAAGCACGCGAGATCATGCGCAAGTTCGGCTCGGGCGACGTGGACCGCAGGACCGGCCTGCTGCGCTCCCTCTACCCGCAAAAAGGCGTGTTCTTCGTGCCCAAGGGCGAAATCAACTACTACCACGCCCTGGGGTTCGACGCGTTGGGCCAGCCCGCCATGGCCATCGTCTACTACCAGCGGTTCTTGCGCTCGGGCGCCCACCCGCGGTTCGCCCCGCGGGCCCGGGAAAACATCAAACGCCTGCGCAAAAAGGTGATGCAACAGCTCAAGAAAACGCGTCCCCCGGGGATCCTCACGCCGGTTGTTCCGTCTAACTGATCGCACGCATGAAAAAACTCGCCAGCCTCGCCCTGCCCCTCGTTCTCTCGTTGCTCTACGTGTCCGTTGCCCGCGCCGACGGCGACGGCAAGGACTTCGACGAAGACAGCGAAGGCCGCAGTGCGTTTTGGGAGCGGGCAATCCACCCGAACAAACAGCTGTACGCCAACCGGATCAAGCGCGCGCAGCGCTATCTCAACCGCTCGGACAAGCAGAGCCGGGAGCGCGCCGAACGCTTGCTGCGCGACGCCATCAAGCTGCAGCCGGACGCGCCCCTCGCCTACTGGTACCTGGGCGTGCTCCACCTGCGCAACGAGAACTGGAAGAAGTGCGCGGCGGTGCACGGCCGGATGATCGAAACGTATCCGCAGTTCAAGCCGCCGGTCGACCGGCGCAATCCGCGCTCGCTGGACATGAGCGTGGGCACCTGCGACGCTCTGGCCGGCAACTACGAGGAGGCGATTCGCCACTTCAAGCGCATCCTCGCCCGCGGCGACACCAACCTGTACGAGGTCCACTGGCGTCTGGGCGAAACCTACATGGCGTTGGGCCGACTCAAAGACGCAATCGCATCGCTCAAAAACGCCCTGCGCTTGCGCAGCGACCACATGGTGAGGTTCGCGCTGGCCGCGGCCTACGATCGCAACGAGCAACTCGCGCTGGCCCGCGAGCAGCTCAAGAGCGCCACCATGTCGAGCTACACGGCGAACAAGCAGGTCATCCCCGCCGAAGACCGCATCTACTACCGGGCGATCAAAGCTCAGTACCAGGGCGATGCCCGCAAGGCGGTGCTGTACTTCCGCGAATACCTGCTGCGCGCCAAACGCAGCCAGTGGCGACGGCGCGCCGAACACCATCTCAAGTCCCTCAAGATCAAAAAGCTGACCGTGAGCGATCTCGACCTGGACGGCACGGCCAAGCTCGACCTCAAGCTGCTGGCGACGCGCATCAACAAAGCGCAGTCCGCATTTCAGACCTGTCTGTCCCCGGCGCCGGGCTTGCTGATCAGCGTGCGACTGGTGACCAAGAAAGTGCCCGGCACGGCCAAGACCAGGCGGCGCTACTACCGGCGCACCTACGGTCACTATCGCTACCGCCGGCGCCACGGCTACTACCGGCCGCGCGCCTACTACCGCACGTTCCCGCCGGGAGCGACCGCCAACATCCTGCACCGCTTCGGCGTGGAGGAAGCCGCCGCGTGGGCCGCGGTCCAGTGCGTGCAAACCGTGGCTTCGAAGATCAAGCTGCCGCGCGTGACCGGCTCACCGGGCTCGTGGCGCAAGATCGTGTTCTCGGTGATCAAGCTGCCGAGTCGCTAGGAGCTAGGAGCTAGTCGAACACGCGGTTGGCGACGGCGCTGCGGGCGGGATCTGCGCAGGCGTCCTTGGCGCGCCGCGTGTTGATCAACGACATGGCGATGATGGGCCACGGCAACGCGATTATCTCGATGGCGTAGCGAGCCATGTCCTGATCGTCCAGCTTCAACGCGACCTCGTTGGGCAGCGTGGTCGCGGTGAACGCGATGTCTGCGGCGATGATCGCCAGCGCGAACAACGCGTAGATGGTGATGAACCGCGGCGCCAAACGCGAATACTTCACGCCGAGAATCCCGCCGGTGAGGTGCAAGCCGAACAGCGCGAGGCCCAGGATGCCGAAAATGATGTTCCAGGTGCCAAACGTGCCGAGCGCCGAGTAGGGAATTCCCTTCTCGTCGAGGATGCCGGTGATGCCGGCGGCGAGGGTGAACGTACCGAGCAAACCGATCACACTGAAGATGATCGCCAGGATGCCGATCACCCGCGGAATCGCCGAGGGCGGCGAAGGCGGTGAAGGCGGCCGATAGGGCACTTGTGGCGGCTGGTGGGCTACGTACGGGTCGTTCATGAGCGCCCCGGACCGTAGCAGCACACCACGTGGCATTCCAGGCTTTGCGGGTCACGCCCCACGCGAAGCCGCTTCAACATATCGATTCTGTTACGTCCGGGTTTCGATCGAGTACGTTTTTGCTTACGCGAGCCGCGACCGGCCGTTATAAATAGCCCGTTAGCGCATCGGTGCCTGGATCCTCGCGACCGGGACACGAAACCACGGTGCACCCGACAACTAGCACAAGAGAGAGAGGGCGGAATGAAGACCAAGAAGGTCACCATCCACACCTTGCAGAAGATGAAGCAGCGCGGCGAGCGCATTACGATGCTCACGGCGTACGACGCCACCTTCGCCAGGCTGCTCGACGAGAGTCGCGTCGACATCTTGTTGGTCGGCGACTCACTGGGCATGGTCATCCAGGGGAACGAGACCACGCTGCCAGTGACGCTGGACGACATGATCTACCACACGCGGGCAGTCGCCCGAGGCGCACGGCGGGCGCAGGTCGTGGGCGACATGCCGTTCATGTCGTACCAGGCCAGCATCGAGCAAGCGCTGGTGCACGCCGGGCGGCTGATCAAAGAAGGCGGTGCCTCGGCCGTGAAGCTCGAGGGCGGCGCCCAGCACGCCGAGCTGGTGAGCCGGCTGGTCGGCTGTGGCATCCCGGTGATGGGACACATCGGCCTGACGCCTCAGTCGTTCCATCAGATGGGTGGGTTCAAGATTCAGGGCCGCGAAGACGGCGGCGCCGAACGGCTGATCGCCGACGCCAAGGCACTCGAGGCCGCCGGCGCCTACTCGCTGGTGCTCGAGGGCATTCCCGTCGAGATCGCCGAGCGCATTACCGCCGAGATATCGATTCCCACCATCGGCATCGGCGCGGGCGCCGGTTGCGACGGCCAGGTTCTGGTGATCTACGACCTGCTCGGCATGGACGACGAGTTCAAGCCCAAGTTCGTGCGCCGCTACGAGCACCTGGCGATGCGCATCCGCACCGCGGTGGACGCGTACGTGGCCGACGTCAAGGACGGCACGTTCCCCAACGAGGCCGAGTCGTTCTTCCTCGACAAAAAGCGCAAGCCGGCCAAGAAGGCGGCGGCCGTGGCGGCCTTCTCCCACGTGGGTGGCTGCGCGCCGGAGCCGAATGTGGCGGCGCAGGGTACGCGCGGTGACGGCGGCGAGACCGAGGCCAAGCTCTACTCGTCGCCCAAGCGCGACTAGCCGACCCGTCCTGCGATGAGCCAGTATCCTTTCGAGGTCATCCGCGCCCGCGACGCAATGCGGGCGCGGGCCGAGGATCTGCGCCGGGACGGCCGGCGGATCTGCGTGGTTCCAACCATGGGCTTTCTGCACGAAGGCCACCTGTCGCTGCTGCGCGCCGGCCGGGCCCGGTCCGACGTGCTGATCATGACCCTGTTCGTCAACCCGACCCAGTTCGGCCCCAACGAGGATCTGGATCGCTATCCGCGAGACGAGCAAGGCGACCTGCGCAAGGCCCAGGAGTGCGGCGTGGACCTGGCGTTCTGTCCGACGGACATGTACCCGGAGGGCTACCAGACCACCGTCGAGGTGCACGAGCTGTCCAAGCCGCTGTGCGGAGCGGCGCGGCCGGGGCACTTTTCCGGCGTGGCGAGCGTGGTCACCAAGCTGTTTCACGTGACGTGTCCGCACGTCGCGGTGTTCGGCGAGAAGGACTATCAGCAGCTCGCGTTGATCCGGCGCATGGTCGCCGACCTGGACTTCGGCATCGACATCGTCGGCATGCCGATCGTGCGCGAGGCCGATGGCCTGGCGCTGTCGTCGCGCAACAAGTATCTGTCGGACGAAGAGCGCAAACAGGCGGTGAGTTTGTCCCGCGGGCTGGCTGCGGCGCGCGGCGCGTTCGACGCGGGCGAGCGTTCGGCCGAGGCCCTGGTCGCCGCGGCGAAAGAGGTCGTGGCCGCCGCACCGCTGGCGCGAATCGACTATTTGGAGCTGCGCGACGCGGCGTCGCTCGAGCTGGTGGACACGGTCACCGGGCCGGTGGTGATCGCCACCGCGGTGTGCTTCGGCAACACCCGCCTGATCGACAACACGGTGCTCACGCCGCCGAGCGAATGAAGTCGAGCTTGGCCGCCAGCGACATGCGATAGAACCGGCGCAGCTCGCGCAACATGTCGACGATGCGCCGCTCGCGCACGTAGCGCTGGTGCAGCGACGCGCTGTAGGCGTCCGCGTTGGAGTTGGCAACCTGATAGCGGCTGCGCTCGGCGTCGTCGAGATCCGGGTAGTAGTCGAAGTCGCGATACAGCCGGGTGCGCAGCACAGCGGACGCGCTCGCATCCAGGCCACCGGTGAGCAAACAGGTGACGTACTTGTCCACCTCGGCCTGCAGCTCCAGCTCCAGGGCGGATACCGGACGGTCCGCGCCCGCACGCCAGACCACGTAGACGAAGTGGCTCACGCCTTCGAGCGCGAACAGAAAGTCCTGCAGATTGCCGGCGTGCAAGCCGTCGGACGTCGGATCGTTGCGCTCGAGATTGCGCAGCGCCGACTGCTTGACGAACAGACCGATGCCCAGCTCGTCACCGCTGTCGTCCAGGAACAACTGCTCGCCCGGCGCGCGGCTGGCGCCGAACTTGCGGCGCGTGTCGTCGTCGATGACGAAGTCGTCGACGTCCACCTGGGTGTCGATGCGGTACAGCTGCTCCAGCCCGCGTTGCAGTCGCGACAGCATCAAAATAGAAGAGCGCAGGACTGTTCCAGCCCTCGCGCCTTTACTGGAGATAACCCTCGTCGTCGTCGGGCACGACCACCATGCCCATGCTGCGCAGGCGGCGCTCGATCCACTCACTGCGGGTGCGCAACCACTCCTGGTACAGCTCGACCACATCCGAGCCGACGAAGCTCACCTGGGAGCGCACGTCGACCAGCACATCCACAAACCGCGGAAACTTGTCGGCGAGCTCGCGGTAGACGGCAGCGACCGAGCTGTGGGTGCCGAGGCGGTTGGACAACTCCTGATAGGCCGTCTTGCCCAGGCCCATGTAGTAGCTCGTGTCCACCAGCTTGCGCTCCAGCGACTCGGCGAAAAAGCCGCTCACGTAAAGGGTCGTATCTCCGACCTCTTTGAGCGCCTTGACCCGCTCGCTGGGCGCCGACTGGGCACTCCCGACCAACAGCATCGACAGGGGCTCATCGGTAATCCGGGCCTTGGTGAACTCACCCAGCAGGCCAACGAGGTAGTGGCCGGCCTCCTCGGAGGCATCCAGATGTTGGTGGTCGAGGGCCTCCGTCAGAACGTCGTAAAAGAACTCACTCACCGAAGCATGACGAAGGATCTCCATACCTTTAGCTTCCGGAACACGCGCAGACTTTTCAAGTTACCGCATGTTTCCGGCAGGTTGCACAACGGGCAATTTGCTCCGGATCACGTGTGCTGCGATCGAGTGAGTAGACCTACCTGTGACTACATGTGATGCCAACGTAGTTTTTCTTGAATCCAGTTAATTACGGGGTTGCACCCCTGCGCACGAGTGATTAAACCGACGCTGTTAGCACTCAGTATTTGTGAGTGCTAACAAAAACCCGAACACAACCAACACGAAGCGAGGCTAGACCCATGAACGTCCGTCCACTTCAAGACCGGCTCGTCATCCGCCGCGTCGATGAATCGGAGCAAAGCAAAGGTGGAATCATCATTCCCGACACGGCCAAGGAGCGCCCGCTGCAGGGCGAAGTCATCGCCGTGGGCTCGGGCAAGCATCTCGAAGACGGCACCGTGGTCCCGCTGGATGTGAAAAAGGGCGATCGTGTGCTGTTCGGCAAGTACGCCGGCACCGAGATCAATATTGACGGAAAAGAGCACCTCATCCTCCGAGAGGACGAAGTGCTCGGAATCATCGAAACCGCTTAACCAGGAGTAGAAACGTGGCTGCCAAAGAGATCGTATTTCGAGAGCGCGCTCGATCCGAGGTGATGTACGGCGTGGACACGCTGGCAAACGCGGTGAAGGTAACGCTGGGCCCACGCGGCCGTAACGTCGTCATCGAGAAATCCTGGGGCGCCCCCACGATCACCAAAGACGGCGTCACCGTCGCCAAGGAGATCGAGCTGGAGGACAAGCTGGCGAACATGGGCGCCCAGATGGTCAAAGAGGTCGCGTCCAAGACGTCGGACACCGCCGGCGACGGCACGACCACGGCGACCGTGCTGGCCCAGGCCATCTTCCGCGAAGGCGCGAAGCTGGTGAGCGCCGGGCACAACCCGATGGAGATCAAGCGCGGCATCGACGCCGCGGTGACGAAGGTCGTGGAAGTCATCGAGGGGCTGTCCAAGCCAATCAAGGACCACAACGAGATCGCCCAGGTCGGCACCATCTCGGCCAACGGTGACGCCGAGATCGGCAAAATGATCGCCGAGGCCATGGAGAAGGTCGGCAAAGAAGGAGTGATCACCGTCGAAGAGTCCAAGACCATGACGAGCGAGCTCGACGTGGTCGAGGGCATGCAGTTCGACCGCGGCTATCTGTCCCCGTACTTCGTGACCGACAGCGAGCGGATGGAAGTCGAGCTGTCCGACGCCCTGGTGCTCACCCACGAAAAGAAGATCTCGAACATGAAGGATCTTCTGCCCGTGCTCGAGTCCGTGGCCAAGGCCGGCAAGCCGCTGGTCCTCATCGCCGAGGACGTGGACGGCGAAGCCCTGGCTACCCTGGTGGTCAACAAGCTGCGCGGCACTCTTCAGGTGTGCGCGGTCAAGGCGCCCGGCTTCGGCGATCGGCGCAAAGAGATGCTCAAGGATATCGCCACCCTCACCGGTGGCAAGGCGGTGACCGAGGATTTGGGCCTCAAGCTCGAGAATCTGACCATCAACGATCTGGGCACGGCCAAGACCATCAAGATCACCAAGGACAACACCACCATCGTCGATGGCGGCGGCAAGAAGGCCGACATCGACGCGCGGGTCAAACAGATCCGGGTGCAGATCGAAGACACCACCAGCGACTACGACCGCGAGAAGCTGCAGGAGCGACTGGCCAAGCTGGTCGGCGGCGTCGCGGTGCTTCACGTCGGCGCGGCCACCGAAGTCGAGATGAAAGAGAAGAAGGCGCGCGTGGAAGACGCGCTGCACGCGACCCGGGCCGCCGTCGAAGAGGGCGTGCTGCCCGGCGGTGGCGTGGCGCTGCTGCGCGCGGTGGGCGCGCTGGAGAGCCTCGAGCTCGCGGGCGAGCGCCACTACGGGGTAGACATCGTGCGCCGGGCCATCGAGGCGCCGCTGCGCCAGATCGCGACCAACGGCGGCTGGGACGGCTCCATCGTGGTCGCGAAGGTCAAAGAAGGCGAAGGCGCCTTTGGCTTCAACGCCGCCACGGGCGAGTACGAGGACCTGCTCAAGGCCGGCGTGATCGACCCGACAAAAGTAGTGCGCACGGCGCTGCAGAACGCCGCGTCGGTGTCGTCGCTGCTGTTGACCACCGAGGCGCTCATCGCCGAGAAGCCCAAGAAAAAGAAAGGCGACGACGACGGCCACGGCCACGGCCACGGCCACAGCCACGGCGGCGGCATGGGCTTCTAGTCCAACGTCATAGAGTCGTTCGACACGGTGCCCGGACCTCGCGGTTCGGGCACCGTTTTGTTTTGGGGTGTCCTAGTCCTAGTCCTAGTCCTAGTTGTAGGCGTAGCCCAGTCCGGCGTAGACCACCTGGCGGCGAAAGTGCAGCTGCTGGGTCGCGAACTCGTTGGTGAACAGGCTGTAGCGCGCCTCGGCGCTCCAGTGCTTGTTGAGCTTGCGCTCGACGATGACCTGGGCTGCGTTGCGGTTCTCGTCGTCGATGGTGACGAACGTGTTGGTGCGCTCGTCGCCGAGCAGCAGCGGATCGAGAAACGTGTTGAACAGGATGGCAACACTGGCGGTCACCGACAGCTTCTTGCCCAGCGCGGCCGTCAAGCCGAGCTCCAGTCGCTGCCGCGCCAGCGCGTGGCCGAAGCTGTTCGAGTCGTTGACCTGCAGCTCGTAACGCGCACTCCAGATGCGTGAGCCCGTGTTGTACGCCACGTCGACGGCGACCTGGTGGTTGAGATCAGCGCGCGGGATGTCGCTCGGCACGAAGCACGTGGGATCCGGATCGTTTGCGTTGGGACAGCCGTTGGTGAACGCCCGGCCGCTCACGTAGCTGCGCCGCCCGACCACGTAGCCGACGTTGATATCCACAGACGCGGCGTCCAGGTCTTTGTCCGGATCGCCGCGCCACCAGGTGGTCTCGAAACGCAGGCCGTAGTGGTCGCCGCGCCAGTCGAAATCCGCGTCGGGCTTGTACACGAAATCGCGGTAGCCGGCGTGCATGATCAGCCGGTGGCCCTTGGGACCGATGGCGGTGAGGCTGGCCTCGGCGTTGGCCATGGCAAAGTTGCGCCCCTGCGGAAGCACGTTGGACAGGCCGAGGTCGGCGGCGAACGCGTCGTAGTAGGTGCCGCGCACGCCCAGTACCGCCCCCCGCTTGCCCAGCGCCCACTCGTACTGGCCATCGCCGGCGAGCACCAGGACGTTTTCGCTCTGGCCCTCGGCGGTGGCAAACAACTTGGCCAGACCCAGACCGACGAAGCGCATGTGCTCGCCTTTGTCGCGCCGCCAGCTCGTCGTGAGCTCACCGCTGGTGCGCATCAACGGCGCGCCATCAACGGCGCTCTGCTGGTCGGCCGGGACTTCCAGCCGGTGGATGTTGCTGTCGTACTCGGCGCCGCTATCGAGCTTGAGCGTCCACTTGACCGGCTTGGCCCAGGCGCTGCTCAGCCACAGCTGAACCACCAGGACGGTCGCGGCGTAGCGGCGCATACTCAGACGATATCGAACTATCGGCCGCGACGGAGGCGGCGCGAGCGATTCATGATGCGCAGGCGCTGTTTGCGCAGCCGCTCCAGCCTGGCCTTGACCTGCTTGCGCGCGCGCTCGGCCGCGGCTGCCTTGACCGCCGGATCGTTGGAGGACTGAGCATAGCGCAGCGCATCCAGGGTGCGCGAGCTCACCACGTTCGCCAGC
>Ga0114931_10007912_pt1 | contig 12934 bp, 19 predicted proteins | sample 2SBtaG_FD_89579 | JGI IMG/M metagenome (GOLD analysis project Ga0114931, IMG submission 89579) | Deep subsurface microbial communities from Kolumbo volcano to uncover new lineages of life (NeLLi) - 2SBTROV14_V59a metaG | ecosystem: Environmental > Aquatic > Marine > Volcanic | place: Kolumbo...
TCTCAACCAGGCCTTTTACTTTGACCACCGGACGCAGGAACCGATTTATCGTACCGAAACAGACAAAAACGGATATTTCAAGCTGGAAAATATAGAGGAAAAAGACTACAATTTGCTCGCCTCCAAAAGCGGCTTTGGCTGGAAGGCCATAACAAATTTGCATGGCGGCGATGCTAAAGCTGCTGATATTGAACTCATGCCGGAAATAAAAATACAGGAAAATATAACCGATTATGCACTATGGGAAGCCGACCGCCATTATCTTATTGAAAAGGACATAACCCTTACCGGGAACGCAACCCTCATAATAGACAGGGGCGCCGTCATACGCTTTAGTCCTTTTGCGAACCTCATTGTAAACGGCGACCTTGAAGTGAATGGTGATAAAAACACCCCGGTTACTTTTACAACGAACGGCCGAGACCCGCAAGCCGGTTTATGGGGAGGCATAAAGACAACTGTAACCAATGCGAAAACCACCCTGAATTTTGCTAAACTAGAAAATGCACAATATGGACTCTCCTTAAAAAATGCAGGTGGAGATATTGGTAACTGTTTGCTAAAGAATGACGATTTTGGCATATATTGTACCCATTAAAGTAAGGTGAATGTGAACAAGAGTACTTTTGCGGGCAACGCAACAAACATTCACGTTGAAGCATTATCCAATGCACACATTGATGGAAATATGCTGATGGGAGATAACGAACCGCAAAGTGAAGACATTGGAATTTACACAAATAATTCTGCTACTCTAGCAGAAAATAATATCCTCACAAATCTAAATAAAGCTATTAAATTAGAGTATGACAGCGACGTGCAAATACAAAAAAATCTTTTTGATGGCAACGAATACGATGTAACAACATATCAAAATGGAAAAACAAGAATAGAAAAAAATACATTTTTGGGCACCAAGAACCCACAAATAAGTATGAATTATAGTATAGCTACTATAAATCGCAGCAATTTTTTTAGCACTTTACAAAATATTGCTCTTTATCTTTCCGGACGCGCAAGCGGGGATATAGATGCAAAAAATAATTATTGGGGTGTGGCAGGTGTTGAAGCCGCACAAAGGCGTATTCAAGACAAACGAGTCGATTCTAATCATAACACTACAAATTATAAAGTAAATATAGAACCGATTGCTTTGCAGGAATTTACTGATGCTTACCCGTACTAAACGAAGTGATAATATCCAAAATCTAATAATCACCAAATGCAATTTTTAACAGGCAACTATGAAAAAAGCACTCATCACCCTGATACGCTTCGCTACAGGGCAGGCCGGCATTACCGGCCCCCGATACGCTCCTTCGTCGCTACTGGGCAGGCAGGACGGTTCTTATCTTGCAGAGTTGCTGCTTGAAAAAGTTTACCCCGTTGAATCTTTCCGCTATTCAACAGGGGGCTATGAAGTGCATGGCATCATCAGGTTTATCCCGTGAAATAACTTTGTACCGACTTTAGCTGCAGCAATTATGTTTTGTCAAATGATTTATGGCTATCTTTTTTAATATTACTTTATTTTACGGGGCGCAGCAGTTCTTTCAATACTGGAAGAATAGACCATTTCTGGAACGAAGGCGTTATGGATAAGCGCGTATTCCTTTACCATGGCGATTGAGGGGGTTGGATAAATAAACATGCACATTCTGAAAAAGTTTTTCGTATAAAGATAATAAATTATAAAATCAAAACAGGAAACTTTTATATCCCACCCCCTTAACCGATTCCAGCAATTTGAACCAGCTGCTGGAAAAAATAAAGCCGGATGAAATTTATAACCTCGGCGCGCAAAGCCATGTCAAAGTTTCATTTGAAGTGCCGGAATATGCCGCTGATGTTGATGCAATGGGGAATTGCGGTTTTTGGATGCGATTAAAGAAACCGGTATAGAGACAAAATTTTACCAGGCTCTTTTAAGAAAAGCCAAAAATGACTTGAAAGTTCTACACATGTTTTGTAACTTTTGTTGCAAGCAATTAAATAGAGATGTCTTTAGGAGTGTTAAATGCAAGCAATTAAAGAGCAAGCGACAAAAATTAAAAAGAATCAGACGTCATTGCTGTCAGTTGTTATAGAAAGGAATGATGATGGGTTTTTGGCGATGGTACCTGGTATTCAGGGAGCATTTGCTGAAGGAGATACGGTAGAAGAAGCAATTTTTAATTGTATCGACGCTGTCAAAATAATTGCAGACTATCGAAAAGAAAGAGGTGAACCTACAGGACTTGACACTATAGAATGGTCACCTGAGACAAAAATTACTTTTGCTGTACCAGTGGGTGTAAACTAGTGGTAAAATTACGTGAACTGAGCACTCGAGAAGTTCAAAAACGATTAAAGAAATCAGGTTTCAGATTTTACCGACAAGGTAAAGGCGCGCATGAGATTTGGGTAAGAGATGAAGATGGTAAAATAATTCCGGTTCCATCATATAGAGGGAAAAATATCCGCAAGGGTACGATAGCTGCTATTATTCGTGAACTAGGATTGAGTGTGGAAGAATTTATGAAATTGTGATTTTATTAGAATTTCGCGTAACGCAAATAAACGTGTTCGCGTTTTAGAAGAAAAAGAAACCGGTTACCGGATACAGGACAAGGAATGAAACCATAGAATTTTATCAGGCTTTTTCACGCTTACTCTTATCTTAAATGTACGTTCTGGTAAAAACAGGATGCGGAGCGTCAGGAGAGGCATTCCCATCCGAAGGTTCGGGATGGGAACGAGATCAATGTTTTCCTATAGAGAAATGGATTAGTTGAGAAAAGGGTGCTTGATTTTAATTTTTTTGATGTATATATTAAGATGTTTAATGTACAGGAGATAAAATGCCAAAAGTTAATATAGATTTGCCGAACACTGCATATTCTGCTCTACGTAAGGATCCTAAAGATTTTGTTAACGAGATGCGGCTAGCAGCATCGGTAAAATGGTATGCGCTAGGTGAAGTTTCGCAGGATAAAGCAGCTGAGATAGCTGGAATAAGCCGATCTGAATTCCTAGGGGCACTGGCAAGGTTTAAAATTGATTTCATCCAACTTGAAAGAAATGAACTTAAAGATGAGCTATTAAATGCGCATTGAGAAGGTTATTGTAAATGCTTCACCAATAATTGTGTTATTTAAAGCTCATCTTGATAATATCTTACCCTTGCTCTTTAAAGAAATTCTCATACCAATAGCGGATGAATAAAGAAAATATAATCAAGCAACCCTCTATGCTGTTCGAAAATCAGGGGATGAGCGGCAGGCAATTTTTTTAAGGTGTTGTTGAATTGGGTTTGGAGGTTTTTTGGCAGGGCTTTGGGATGATTGAAAGTAAAAGCTCACTCACAGGTGGAAATAAGATGTAGCCCACCTAATGTGGTGAGTTGGAATGATATCAAACGGATTTTGCTGTAAAGACCGGTTGGGCAGTTTGCGTTGGAGTGAAAACACGATGGGGAGCGTGGGAACGGGATCGAAAAACAGAGTTTTTCGCACACGTTCCGACCCAAACAGGAGTTTGGGTCGGAGATTGAAAATGACTGTTAAAGAGATCGTCAGGAAAGTTAGTGCAGATTATCATATTGGTGAGGATGAGCTTTTAAAAAGTTCTATTCGGGAGTTTTTATTCAAACGTAAATATGAAATTGAAAAAGATATTATAGATATTTTTGGCCAATACAAGGTTAATGATTTGAAAGAATTGGAAGAAATTGTTGTATCTGAAAAAGAACATCCTGTATGGGAAGACCTGATTACAGTTGAAAATTTATATGAAAAGTTGAGCGAAATTAAAAGTGATATTGGCGCTTTATCATAAACTCGGCGAAATCGCCGATGAACACCTCATTGTCATTTCATCTAAAATAATCTGCTAACCCTCAGGGGGAACCACAAAAGCTTTACCCTGTTAAATAAATATGGAATACTCTTATTATTATGTTTATGTTCTGTATAGTTTAAAAGACAAAAAGTTTTATACAGGCTATACACAAAATTTGAGAAATAGGTTAAAAGAACACAAAAATGGTAAAGTAAAATCAACTATGAACAGAAGACCAGTAGAACTTGTTTATTTCGAAGGTTGTTTGAGTCAACAAGATGCAACAAAAAGAGAGAAATATTTGAAAACAACTTGTGGGAAAAGGTATATTCGGAATCGTATTAATAAATATTTAACAGGGTGAAGGATACTATTAATTGACGGTACAAACCTAGATGTTCGGTTTTCATTGAGCGGAAAAATTTCCTATCATTGGGATCGAAGAATCATTGAAAAGGGAATTTACAGATTCGACAATATCATTTCCATCATGAAAATGAAAACAATGTGATTGATAGTTCTCTTCCTCACAAGCCTGAGGAGGCTATTGTTTATGTACTCGAGTTCGCTACATCAATTATTGCAAAATAACCGAGTGAAAACAGGCAAAGATCGTCATTAGGGGAAGGGCAGCAGGCAATTTTTTGAGGCGCTGCTGAATTTGAAACTTTTAAATACTTTATTATTTATGAGAATATACCTTGACAACTGTGTTTTAAATCGTCCTTTTGATGACCAAACTCAAGAACGTATATATCTTGAAACCCAGGCTTTTTTAATTTTGCTAAAAAAAATTGAAGATAAAGAAATTGAAATGACAAATTCAGATGCTATCCAATATGAAACTGATAGACTAACGGAATGGGAGAGAAAAGAAAAGATAATATCTTACTTGAATTTAGCAAAAGAATATATTTTTTCAAGTAAACAAATTGAAGAAAGAGCATTGGAAATTGAAAAACTAGGTATTATAGGGATGGATGCTCTTCATATTGCCACTGCTGAAGTAGCGAACGTGGATTATTTTATCACATGCGATGACATACTATTAAAACGATATAAAAGAAATAAGGATAAAATTAATTTAAAAATATTATCTTTATTAGAGATTTTAGGAGTTATATATTATGATAAAAACAATTGATCAAATAAAAATGGAAGGATGGAGCGCGCTGGTTGAGAAACTAGGTGTTGTTGAAGCTACAAGGTATTTGCTTCAATACCGGCAGGGAAGTGGAAATTATACAAAGGATAGGCACCAACATTTTAGTAATATTACACTTGATAATATAATTACTGATATAAGACAAAAATATTCAAACGATAAAAGAAAGCGGAGCTTGAAGAAAGACGTAAAGTAGTGAAAGGGTTTAAAATTTGGGGGAGAGTTGCAAACAATTTCTTGAGGCGTTGCTGAATTTGATTAGAACTGTATCTATACAAAGCCTTGATGACAGGAGTAAAATTATCTCAATTATGCCGGGTTGTACTGAAATGACAGGACGCGGAACGTCAGGAAAGGCATGTTTCCGATAAATAGGATGTCGACGAAATAAAAAATAAGAATACTACGCTGAGCGTTAAAAAGGCATTCCCAAGCAGGAGCGAGGGACTTTTGATAAATAGTTGTAATTAGTTTTATGGATATCACAATGAAAAATGTAACAACGATCCAAAATGCGCTTGATTGTGTTGAAAAGTTACTACCTGAAGAACAAGAAACGTTGCTTGAGATCGTAAAAAAAAGAATTATTGAACATCGACGCAATGAAATAGCTCGAAATGCTTCGGACACAATTAATGCGGTGAGAGAAGGAAGAGCCACATACGGAACTGTTGAAGATTTGAAAAAAGACCTCCTGTCAGACGATTTGTGAGAAAGCTGGTATGGCACAACAGTTTTAAGCGCGCTCTAAAAAAATATACTCGTCACGATGATGAAACAAAGGGTATAATTTTTAACACCCTGGAAGAACTCGCCAAAAACCCATTTCATCCCGGATTAAGGACACATAAACTGAGCGGAAAGCTAAAGGGACTATGGGCTTGTTGGGTAGAATATGATTGTCGCATTATCTTTAGATTTGAGTCCGATTCGGAAATCGGAGAAGAAATGATCGTTTTGATAGACTTGGGAACACATGATGAAGTATATTAATCCTTTCACTCTTTGTTTTTAATTTAAATGTGGATAAGCATTTAATGTATCGAGTGCTGCTGAACCGGATGAGAATGCTTTTTAGCAGCGTTTTGGGATGTTTGAAAATGGTTTCCGTTGTAACGAGGGATTCCGGCGATGGCAGGGCTTGACGCACACTAATTTTCATTCGCACACATTAGCGAGTTATATTGCCCACGTTGATGCGGTTTTGAGTGTTATGGGATTCTGGTTTTTCTTGTTTATTATAGCCGGAATAAAGAAATTGAACCGGAAAATTGTGGCCGGTCTCATTTTTCTAGCTCCTGTCTTACTTTTAAATTTACCAAAACATGCAGCCAAACACGGCTTGTTTGTAATTACCGGAATTGCCGGCGCGTTTTGCAAAAAGACAGAGCAGATTCTGCAAATACCCTATTCTGTGAGTACGGCCGTTCTCGTTCTTGCCGGCCTTTTATTGCTGGTCATGGTGTGGGGTGATGCGGGTTTGAACGGTTTGCAAAAAACCATGTTATACATGGTAAGCGGACTTTTTACTGCCTTTGCCGTATCAACACAATTGGGAGCATCACATATCTTTATTGCCATGCTGTTTGTTCTTTTTATCCTGGCAAAAAAACCGGTGCAAAATAAAAAACTGCTTTATGGCTTATTATCTCAATACTTTATAATTAGTCTGATTTATAACGGATACATTCTATTTTATCGATCGCACGGTGGATTTTTCATTCAATAAATATATATTCATTTGCAACTGTTAATAACTCCAGTTAAAGAGTTTTGCAAAACATATTAAAAGCAATGAACTTGTAATATAGGGACCTGAGCTTTCGGATGTGCTTTTTTGCAGCAGTAAAATATCGGTTATCTCATAATAAAATTTACCCCAGGTATAAATGAAAAAAGCACTCATCACCGGCATCACCGGACAGGATGGTTCTTACCTCGCTGAATTACTCATAGAAAAAGGCTACGAGGTGCATGGCATCATCCGCCGCAGCAGTTCGTTTAATACCGGAAGAATTGACCATTTCTGGAACGATGGCGTTATGGATAAACGCGTCTTCCTTTACCATGGTGATTTAACCGATTCCAGCAATTTGAACCGGCTGCTGGAAAAAATTAAGCCGGACGAAATTTATAACCTCGGCGCTCAAAGCCATGTCAAAGTCTCGTTCGAAGTGCCGGAATATACCGCTGATGTCGATGCGATGGGAACATTGCGCTTTATAGATGCCATTAAAGAAACCGGATTGAAAACAAAATTTTATCAGGCTTCAACCAGTGAACTTTATGGCAAAGTGCGAGAAGTGCCGCAGAATGAGAACACCCCTTTTTACCCGCGCTCACCCTACGGTGTGGCTAAGCTTTACGCCTACTGGATCATTATCAATTACCGCGAGGCTTATAATATTTTTGCCTGCAATGGAATTCTATTTAACCATGAATCTCCCCGCCGTGGAGAGACATTTGTAACAAGAAAGATTACAAGAGCTGTATCAAGAATAAAATTTGGAATACAAGATAAAGTTTTAATAGGTAATCTGAATGCCAAACGCGACTGGGGATATGCTCCTGAATATTGTGAAGGAATGTGGCGCATTCTGCAACAAGATGAAGCAGGAGATTATGTCCTCGCAACCGGAGAAACGCACACCGTGCGCGAGTTTGCAGACCTTGCTTTTAAAGAACTGGATATGGAGCTGGAATGGGAAGGGGAGGGGCCTGATACTGTGGGAAGGATAAATGATAAAGTAAAAAGGATAAAGGGTAGTGATTTGGAGGAAGGAAGTATTGTAGTAGCAGTTGATCCAAAATATTTCAGGCCGACAGAGGTGGATATGTTGATTGGTGATGCCAGAAAGGCCAAAGATAAATTAGGCTGGCAGCCGAAAGTAAAATTTGAAGAACTTGTCAAAATAATGGTAAATGCGGATTGGGAAAAGGTGCAGAAAAGGGGGTTTTGAAAAAATAATGATAAAGGATAAGGGTTAAAGGATAAAGTGAAAGAAGAAAGTTCTAGTCAGTTGGCAGTGAGCAATTAGCAGTTGGCAATACCAGCATCGCAATTGGCGGTAAGCGGTTCACAGATGGAATTTGTTAGAATAATTTAAGATGGAAGCATTTTGAGTGATTTTAGAGATTTGGTTGTTTACCCTGTGAAATAAAAGGGAATTAAAATTGTTATTTACTGTATCTTGTTTATAATTTGATATGAAAAAAAATAGCTATTTCACTGGGTGAATAAAAAGGCTTTTCAGTTGGCAATGGATATTTTTAAAATGACCAAGTCTTTTCCAAAAGAAGAAAAGTATTCGCTCGTTGATCAGATAAGAAGGTCCTCTCGAAGTGTGTGCGCTTGCATTGCTGAATCTTACAGAAAAAGGCAATATGAAGCACACTTTATTGCAAAAATTTCTGATGCAGATATGGAAAATAGCGAAACCCAAGTGTGGTTAGATTTTTCATTAAAATGTAAATACATAAATATAGAAATTTACGAGTCTTTATTAAACAAAGCATCAGTGGTTGGAAGATTACTTCATCATATGATAGCTAATCCTGCAAAATACAGAGGAAACATTTGATATTTTCTTAACACTAAAGACTACATAGTTTAACCAACTTTTTGCCAATTGCCAAATATATTTTGCAGACTGCCAACTATTAAGTAAAAGTTTTAGTATAAAATTTAAAATAACCCTGATAGCGAAATATTAAAAATGGAAAGATCATCCAAAATATATGTGGCCGGAAACACCGGACGAGTGGGTTTGACAATTAGGTGTGTTGGACATAATGATTGACAATCATAATTGACTATAATGAGATTAGAATTCTTAAATAGAAAAAAAGAAAAAGAAAAACTAGAGTTATCTATTTACAAGCCAAAACCTGTTTTTGTCATCGTATATGGTCGGCGGCGTTGTGGAAAATCACGACTTTTGCAAGAAACCATTAAAAAAAATGATATTTATTTTATGGCAGACCCGCGGGAAGAGCAACTCCAAAGGGAAGGGCTTGCATTAGAGATTGATCGTATTGTCAATGGTTTTGCATCAGCTTTATATCCATCATGGAAAAGTATCTTATATGCTTTAAATAACAGCTTGAAAGAACGAACCAATCTTATTATTGATGAATTCCCCTTTATTGTTCAAAGTGCTCCGGAGATTACAGGTGTGTTGCAGAATTTCATTGATATGGTACCTGATAGAAAATTTAATCTTATCCTTTGTGGGTCATCGCAGAGGATGATGCAGGGGCTTGTGTTGGACGCCTCTTCTCCTCTTTATGGCAGAGCTGATGAAATCTTTAAGATAAGACCATTAAAAGCAGGATGGATACAAGAGGCTTTTGATATTAGCCCACTTGAAGCAATTGAAACATATTCTGTATGGGGCGGTGTTCCAAGATACTGGGAATTGGCAAAAGAATATTCAAATCTGAAAGAAGCAATTATTAGACTAGTGCTCGATAAAGATGGGATATTTCATGATGAACCATTCCGACTTTTTCTGGATGAAATGAGAACTGCAAATCAAAGTTTATCAATTTTAACATTAATTGGAGCAGGGTGTCACCGACTTTCCGAAATTGCAGGAAGGCTGGGGAAAAAGGCTGTTAACCTGTCCCGCCCTCTGGCAAATCTTGTGGAACTTGGGTATATTAGAAGGGAGTTACCCTTTGGTGAAAGCATACGCTCAACTAAACGAACCCTGTATAAAATCAATGACCCTTTTCTATATTTCTATTTTAAATTCCTTCAGCCTAACAAGTCGTTATTAGAATTTGATCTTATAGATAAAGTATATTCTGATATCAGGAAACGTTTTTCTCAGTATGTAGGTGAGATATGGGAAAATTTGGTACGGGAATCAATTCCTTTTTGTAATATTGCCGGGAAATCCTGGAAGCCGGCACAACGATGGTGGGGTAATGGAATTAACAGGGAACAATTAGAAATAGACGTGGTTGCCGAATCCATCGATGAAAAATCCCTGCTTTTTGGCGAAGTAAAATGGAGTAATAGTGCGAATATCGAAGAACTTTTTCAAAATCTTAACGCAAGAGTTGAGCAGCTAGGATTTACAAGCGGATATGAAATAATTACTGCTATTTGGGTAAAATCTGTAAATTCAGATCAATATCATAGAAAAAATATTTTTACCCCCAAAGATGTGTTGAAGATTTTAAAGTAACCATAGAGTTAATAGCAAATGAAAAAAGTTAGGGTAGAGGCCGATTGGGAAAAGGTGCAGAAAAGAGGATTTTGAGGGAACAAAGGAATAAGGGTATAGGGGAATAATGGAAAATAGATCTATTAGGCAGCCTGGTGAATTTTATGATGAGAATAAAGATTTTACAACATTGGATGTTTGGAAAAAAAGCAGAGAGGTGAAATTATTTTTTTATAAAAAAGTGATTCCTAATTTATCGGCTGGAGAAAAGTATAATCTGAAAAGTCAAATTAAGAGAGCGGCAATAAGTGTCACGGCAAATATCGCAGAAGGATACGGACGATTTCATTATCAAGAAGGAATTCAATTTTACAGAATAGCCCGTGCATCATTGTACGAGTTAAAAGATCATTTAATAAGTTGTTTCGATCTAAACTTTATTGATGACACAATACAAAAAGAGGGTATAGATTTAATTGAAGCTGCTAAGATAACATTAAATGGATACATTAACTATGTCAAATCAAAGTGCAAATAGCTACAAACACCCTATACCCTTATGCCCTATACCGTATATCCTATACTCTGTATCGTATAAAATTATAGGAAGGAAATGAACAAACAATCCAAAATATACGTCGCCGGCAACACCGGTCTGGTTGGTTCTGCCATTGTTCGCAAACTGGAAGCAGAAGGATACAGTAACCTGGTTTTTACGCCTTTTCCGCAATACGATCTTACAAACCAACAGCAGGTTGACGATTTTTTTGCCAAAGAAAAGCCTGATTATGTCTTTCTTGCTGCTGCAAAAGTAGGCGGGATTATGGCGAACAGCACTTATGTAGCAGATTTTATATATGACAATATTATGATCTCCACAAATGTAATATATGCAAGCTATAAATACAAAGTCAAAAAATTATTAAATCTCGGTTCTTCCTGCATTTATCCCAAACTTGCACCTCAGCCATTAAAAGAAGAATATTTGCTTACAGGACCATTGGAACCAACAAATGAGCCTTATGCAATTGCAAAAATTGCCGCGATAAAAATGTGCAGATATTTTAATGAACAGTATGGTACAAACTTTATCTCTGTTATGCCGACTAACCTCTACGGCCCGGGAGACAATTTTAACATTGAAACATCACATGTATTACCGGCCATACTTCGAAAAATACACCTTGCCAAATGCCTGGAGAATGATGATTGGGAAGAAATCCGAAAAGATTTGAATGATCGTCCAATCGAAAACATCGACGGCAAAGCATCAGACGAAGAAATAATAAACATCCTGGGTAAATATGGCATTTATTTAATTCAAAATTCAACATTTAGAATTCAACATTCTTCAAACGTAAGTTTGAAGCTCTGGGGTACAGGCAAACCCCGCCGCGAATTTCTTTACGTTGACGACCTTGCCGACGCTGTGGTCTTTTTAATGAATAATTATAATGCAAAAGATATTGGTGAATTTGTGAATATTGGTACAGGAAAAGATTTGACAATAAAAGAACTGGCAGAGATGATAAAACAAATTGTGGAATTTAAAGGCAGAATTGATTGGGATTCTTCTAAACCGAATGGAACACCCCGGAAGCTGCTGGATGTTGATAAATTACATAAACTTGGCCGGAAAGAAAAATACAAGCTAAGAAACGGTGTAACTTTAAATTATGATGTTTACAAAAAAATCAGCTTGAATTTAAATAAAATGTAGTATAAATTTCATTAGTAATATGCAAAGATGTAACCATGAAGCTATAAGGACTTTAGAATGAGAGATCTAACAATATCTGTACCGGAAGAAATTTTAGATGCTACAAAATTGCCACCTGCAGTTAGGGAAAAAGAAATTCTTAAAGAATTGGCTCTTGCTCTTTATGCACGTGATATCCTTTCTCTTGGAAAAGCCAGATCGCTGGCAAAAATAACCAGATGGGAATTTGAAGAACTTTTGGGTGAGCGCAAAGTTATACGACATTATAATGAACAGGATCTCGAAGAGGATATTAAATATGCCTATGGCCATAAGTGATTCTTTGGTTTTAATTCATCTTTGCTTATAGATGAAACAGATGGTCGTAAAATTGCCAGATTATATGACTTGAAAATTATTGGGGTGATCGGGATTTTAATACGCGCGAAGGTTGAGAATAAAATCATTTCGCTAAATGATGAAATGAAAAAACTGGTGAAAGATGGTGGTTTCTGGATTGAAAAAGAGTTATTTAAAAAGGCATTAAATGTTGTTGGGGAATAAATTTGTCTGGGAAAAGTCTACAATGGGCAAAAGATGATGAGCAAGCGCCATCTGTCGGCCGAAAACTGCCAATTGCCAACTGACTCTCTGGGGCACAGGAAAACCCCGCCGTGAATTTCTTTACGTGGACGACTTGGCCGATGCTGTGGTCTTTTTAATGAATAATTATAATGCAAAAGATATCGGCGAATTTGTAAATATCGGCTTTGGAAAAATACAACTTGTATTATTTCTCAGAATATAATAAAGATTAGTTCGGAGATAAAATTATATGACTGACACTAACCGGCAAAACACTGAATTACAAAAAGAGATTTTCCATCTATTGATGTGGGATTATACATTTACTTCATCCCAGGTGCGTGAACTGTTTGAGGGCAGGATAGATCGGTTAGGTCATTATAATCGGGAAAAGTTGTTTGCAAAACTGATTGAAAATTTTCCCTGGTACACAGTAACTAAGGTAATTCCTATAGAGATTGTTCGAAAATTATTAACAGATAAAGTCATTAA
>Ga0114931_10007913_pt1 | contig 12933 bp, 10 predicted proteins | sample 2SBtaG_FD_89579 | JGI IMG/M metagenome (GOLD analysis project Ga0114931, IMG submission 89579) | Deep subsurface microbial communities from Kolumbo volcano to uncover new lineages of life (NeLLi) - 2SBTROV14_V59a metaG | ecosystem: Environmental > Aquatic > Marine > Volcanic | place: Kolumbo...
GGTATCGATGGCGTTGGCAACGAAAATGCAACGGATTTGAAATTCTTTGACGAGTCGATCCACAAATTCCACTGAACGATACGTCTTCCTATAGAGTCGACTCGTTGAGAAAAATAGTGCGGCGGTGACCTTCTTCCCCTCGATCACAGCTTTAAGAGCTTCCAATCCCGGACGGTTATTTTTTTGACCGGAGATGCCCAGATCGAAAAAGACAAATTCTTCGGGTACATAAATATTTTGAGAAACCGCGTATTCCAGGATTTTGCGTACTTGATCGACGACGCTATCCTGGAATTTGGTAGAATATCGAGCATAAACCGCTCCAATTTGTGTCGCTTTCTTACACGGAAGTTTAAGGTGAAACTCCTGAATTAGTTTTTTTAACCTGCTTCGTGTTTCTTCCTCCTTAAGCTTCGCCGTTTCGGCAGGAGAGATAGTTAGGGAGTCGTCGTCATCTTGACGAGACCCGGAGATTGTCATCCCCAAGGCGCAAAGGACGAAAGAGATGGAAAACACGAAAAAAGTCCAAGGATTCCGTTCCAAGGATTTGTCCCGTTTTTGTCCCGACTTGGCACCTCTACGACCGTTATCAACCGGTATCAACCGTGACCAACCGGAATAGCCTAACCCGTTGCCTTTTCTGGAGATAGTTGCAAATTGTTGATGGGTAAGGTAGTTAGGTAAACAGCGTAAAAAGATTCCGGGGATTTTCTCGTGACCGTTTTTCGAGACGGTTTTCAGGTCCGGTCGAATCGGCTGTATCGATCGTAGAGGTACTTTGACCTCATCATACTGCTCTGGCTGCAAGAATGACGCAGTTGCTTTTCAGGTCTCTCGGATTTTGCCGATAACGACTATCGAGATGATCGTATCCACTATGGCGATTGTTCGTGTCACAAGGATTACGGAACGATTTTCTCCCCAGCTCGCTCATCTACCTCAGACTCAACGGGATCTCTCAACCACTGGAAAACCTAAAAAAAATGCCATCAAAATGCTTGTGTCTGTCGACCGGTATGTTACTGCTTATGATCACAGGAGTATTCGCTGACGATCCGCTTATCTTCGAACCCCCCATTCGAACGCAACAAAACGGGAACGTGGAATCTGCACCGAACGTTATTGCGACAACGCCTGAAGTGGAACTTCGCCAGGAAAAGTCGAACGCTCCGCCTTCACTAAAAAACGAGCAAGAACAAACAGAACCAGAACAGGTTTTCAAGGCTCCTGCCAATCCCAAACCGTGGAAAGGTTTGTTTTTCGACAACGATTTCAGTTATAAAAACGATCCCCATCACACACACCTTTTTGGTGAAGCCTTCAAAGATATTTCGATCTTCGCAGACGTTTGCGATGGCTGCTCGGATTGGTGGGTTTCCTTCGGCGGCGAATTACGTTTCCGTCACATGAACGAAGACAATCGGCTACGTCCCGGAGGCCCGGGGAAATCGACCTACGATTTATGGCGCTGGCGAAATTATCTCGATGTTCACTACACCGATCGTTTTCGACTCTACATCGAACTTCTCGATGCCTCGATCTTCAACCAGGAGTTGCCGATCACCCCCATCGATTTGAACCGCTGGAATATCCAGAACGCGTTTGTCGATATCGCCTTCGGCGAACGTGACGGCAACCCTTTGATTTTTCGAGCGGGTCGATTCGAACTTCTTTTCGGTTCCCAGCGACTTGTCTCTCCTTTGAACTGGTCAAATACAAGGCGAAACTTCGAAGGGTTTCAGGTGATCAGCAAGGGATCGACCTGGGATTTCGATCTTTTTACGTCTCGTCCTGTCAATACGGGAGCAGGAAACGGACCACTTTCCCGATTCAATAATGAAGCCGACCGTGCCGATGCCAGCAGAACGTTCAACGGTGCTTACACCACTTATCACGGTTTCGAAAACCAGACGTTCGATTTCTACTGGCTCTGGCTGCGTGAACAGGAAGAACGAGCAAACGTCAAAGATGGAAGCCGTCATACAATCGGTGCCCGGTGGGGTGGAACGCATACAATCTTCAACGAATCCGGTGAAATCCAACGGACATACTCCTGGGATATCGAAGGCGGGTATCAATTCGGGCATGAAGCCAACAAAACCGTCAAGGCAGGATTTTTCACGGCGATTCTCGGACACACGTGGGATCAAAGAACCTGGAAACCCAAATTGTCAGCGGTTTATTATTGGGGTTCGGGAGATCGCAATCCCAACGACAACGAAGACAATACCTTCAGTGTATTGTTTCCGCTGGGTCACGCCTATTGGGGATTGATCGATAATCTTTCCGGTCAGAACCTGAATGACTACAGTTTGCAAATGTTGGTGCATCCGACGAAAAAAATGTCCTTCTTGACAGCGATGCACTGGTTCGATTTGGACCGCAACACCGATTTTCTCTACAATGTCGCCGGTGTTCCTGTGGGAAAGATCGGTTCGGGAACCGACGTGGGTGAGGAATTCGATATGGTGCTCACCTACAACTTCAATCCTAATTTTACGGTGCAGGCGGGATACCTTTGGTTCTGGTATGGGGCTTTCGTCGAAAACAGTCTCCCTCGACCCGACGCGAACCAGTTCTATCTGCAATCGATTTTGCGATACTAAGGCGACTTATCAAAATCAACGTGCTTGAATCGTCGCCATGGAAGAGGCAACGAACTGTTGCGCATCGCGGGCTTTCAGAATAGTCTGTCGGAACACTTCTGCGCGTGGGATTCCCGCGAGGACCATCAACTGCGATCCGTCTTTTCCCAGCAGCACGATATCGGCAGCTTTGTAGAATTCCTGACCGGCGGAATGGCTGAGGGCGACTTCGTTGATTTGCGAGAGTTCGACCGACGAAACTTTCTCGTTCCCCAGTGCTTTATATTGATTAACCGCTTTGCTACTGAGAATGTACCGAACACCGAAGATTTTCATCATGAAGTAAAGCATGACCGAGATTGGCGAAAGTGGTAGCGGAAATAACAAGTGAGAAAGTTTGACGGGAAAATTACCCAAAGGCATCGATTCGTAAAGCTGTCCCAGAAAACGACCTAATCCCGTCGATGCCATCGATGGGTAGATCGTCATCACATCGTTGTCTTTTCCTGCTCCAACACCGGAAATAGGCTGCGGTTTGGTTGCTAACATATTTTCGCAGATTTCTTCAGTTTGCGATTCATTTCAAAATCCAGAGCCGTAACCTATCACACAAAAGATTCGAATGCCAGCCTTCTGCGAGGGGAAGGCTCTGCATTTTTCAAAGAACGGCAAGACAGAAAAAACGCGAAATTTCGAAAGTCGAACGATACCCCGACGTATACAATAACTGCCAGAAAAAGGTAGACTTCAGGGTCTGTACCGCAGATTGGCATACCGTCAATTTCATCGAGAATGTCACGATCTCCTCAGTTGTTCATGGAAAAGTTATGAGTTTATTCGGACGAAACAAAAGATTGGTAGACTACGCAAGCTGTGCTGGCTGAGCTGGTAAGCTTCCCCAGGAAGCGACCGCACAGGTTGTGCATGGACTACCGAAATTCGACGACCCCAATCTTATCGTGGGAACAGAAGACTTCAGCGATGCCGCGGTGTACCGTCTGCGAGACGACCTCTACATCGTGCAATCGCTCGACTTCTTCCCTCCTCTCGTGGACGATCCTTTTCTGTTCGGGCAAATCGCTGCGGCGAACTCGATGAGCGATATCTACGCGATGGGTGGCAAGCCGACCGTGGTGCTAAACATCGTGGGGTTTCCCGACGATAAACTCGACCTTTCCGTTTTGAACGAAATTCTACGCGGCGGTGCCGACCGTGTCCTTAAAGCGGGTGCCGTGGTCGCGGGCGGACACACTGTCAGAGATGTCGAAATTAAATACGGGCTTTCTGTCACCGGGATTGTCACGCCAGAAAATCTGCTTACCAACAGCAAAGCGAAACCGGGCGATGCGCTGGTTCTTACGAAACCACTTGGAACAGGCTATGTCACAACCGCCTTCAAAGCGGAAAGTTGTCCCGATGAAATTTTCAAGATCGCGACCGAAAGCATGGCGATGCTGAATTCCTCGGCGTGCGAAGCGGCACAAGCCGGCAAGGCGAATGCCTCGACCGACATTACCGGCTTCGGTCTGGCGGGTCATGCGGGAGAAATGGCACAGGCGAGCGAAGTCACACTCGAAATCGAGCTTTCCAAACTCCCGTTAATTCCGGGAGTGGAAGAACTGGTGAGCAAGGGATTCAAAACTCGCGCCAGTGCATCGAATCGTTCGTTCGCAGAACCGATGTTGAAATTGCAAAGCCCTACCGACAAGATGCGATTGGAAGTCGTTTTCGATGCCCAGACTTCAGGCGGACTACTTTTGAGTATCCCCGCCGAGAATGCCGATGCCGTCGTCGAAAAAGCGAGAGCCGGCGGAGCAACATTTGCAGCCGTCATCGGTTCGGTGAAAGAAAAACAGGAAGGCTTTTCGCTTGTAATTCGCGATTGACCTACGTCGCTTCACGCAGATTTCTTATGTCCGACGTTCCCACAACTCACGTCGAATCCTCAGAAATCCTCACCGACTGGGTGTGCGACTCGCACCAGAGAACCGTCGATCTCGTCCACGATTTGGAAGAGGACGAACTCTTCGGTCCGTTGTTGGAAATCGTCAATCCCCTACTGTGGGAAATCGGCCATGTCGCCTGGTTTCTGGAGCGATGGGTTCTCAGACACTGTGCCAACCAAACCCCCTGGAAACCACACGTCGACGAAATTTATAATTCCGCGACTATTCCGCACGATCTCCGTTGGGATTTACCGTTACCCCGGTTGGAAGAGACTTTGGAATACCTGCGAAATGTCCGCACGCGCATTGTCGAATTTCTCACAACGACAAAAATGGATGCAGCTCTCTCTTACTTCACCAAACTTTCGGTTTTTCACACCGACATGCACACCGAAGCGTTTACTTACACTCGTCAAACATTAGAAATGTCGCCGCCCCGTTTTACTGCGGGAAACTTCGGTTCGTTGTCAGTGAAACCATCCTCGGAACGAATTCAGAAATACGACGTGGAAATTCCCGCTGGCGTTCTGCCATTAGGGACAGACGGAAACGTGCCCTTCTATTTCGACAACGAAAAGTGGAGACATCCCGTTGAGATCGATTCGTTCCGCCTGTCTCGTACGGTCGTGACTCAGAGGGAATTTGCGGAGTTCGTAGACGATAACGGATATCTCCGCGAAGAACTCTGGTGCAAAGATGGCTGGAATTGGAAAACTGAAAATAATGTCACGCATCCGTTGTACTGGGAACGCCAATCGAACCGGCGATGGTCTCGTCGAATCTTCAACGAATGGGCATTGCTAGAAGCGGACAAGGCGATGGTTCACGTCAACTGGTACGAAGCGACCGCGTTTTGCCACTGGAAAAAACGCCGACTTCCCACCGAAGCGGAGTGGGAATGGGCCGCGATTCAGGTTGCGGAAGTTTCCTCCGATTCCCATCCACGCTATCCCTGGGGCGAAGAATACCCTTGCGAAAATTACGCGAATCTCGACTGGAACGCCGGTTGGGTTGTCGATGCGGACACATTCGAAAACGGCGACAGCGAACAAGGATGCCGCCAGATGATTGGCAATGTCTGGGAATGGACCAATGACGATTTCCTGCCGTTTGACGGATTTTCCATCGACCCTTATAAAGAGTATTCAAAACCCTGGTTCGGAGACCACAAAGTCTTGCGAGGCGGTTGTTGGGCAACGCGATCTCGTCTGATTTACAATCAATATCGAAACTTTTACAAGCCGTCTCGTCGTGACATCTGGTCGGGATTTCGCACGGTGGCCGTTGAAGAATAATTTCACATCGAATGAGAATCCTGATTGTCACTCCCGCACCGAACGGGTCGCGCACCGGAAATCGCGTCACCGCGCTCCGTTGGGCGCGGATGCTGAAAGAGCTTGGGCACCGCGTCCACATCGACTGCGATTTCAAGACACAGCAATGCGATTTGTTGATCGCCTTGCACGCAAGAAAAAGCGCAGCTTCCATTAAACGGTTTTCCGAAGTACATCCTGATAGCCCTCTCGTTGTGGCGCTCACGGGAACCGATTTGTACGGCGATCTTCCCAAGTCGAAATCTGCGATCGAATCGGTCGAACTCGCCGACCGATTGATTGTCCTGCAATCGGAGGGAATCAACTCACTTCCCAAGAAGCATCGAGAGAAAACACGCGTGATTTTTCAATCGACATCTCTTTGGAAATTTCCGAAGAAATTGTCTTCAGTGTTCGAAATTTGTGTGGTCGGGCATTTGCGTTCTGTCAAAGATCCGTTCCGTGCGGAAATTGCGTCTCGCAAATTACCCCGGGAGTCCCGCATTTGCATCACGCACATCGGCGGTTCACTCGAACCGAGTATGGAAAAGCGGGCGTTGCAAGCGACGAAAAACAACCCGCGTTATCGCTGGCTGGGGGAACTTTCGCCCGGCAAAACCAGACAGCTTCTCGCCCGCAGTCGTGTGACCGTGCTCAGTTCTAAAATGGAAGGCGGCGCGCATGTAATTTCCGAAGCCTGTGTCGCCGGCGTTCCCGTGCTTTCTTCGTACATTCCCGGCTCGGTCGGCATGTTGGGAGCGGAATATCCCGGTTATTTTCCCGAAGGAGACACCGAACAACTTCGGACACTGATGCTTCAAACAGAGCGGGACGTCGAATTTTTGAACCAACTTGTAAACCATTGCCGCCAACGAGCCAGTTTGTTTCAACCCGCAAAAGAAAAAGCCGCCTTGAAGAAGTTGCTGAGAGAATATTAAAAGATTTTCTGTTCGAGAAGGTGGGGCCAAAGTAATGTATGTCTACAAAACGAAAAGAGCGGGGAACACTATGAACTGCCAATGGGTTCTAGTGTGTCAGGGTTTCTGTTTTGCTAACTCTGCACGCAACAAAAATTTTGCTTGAAGTGATCCTGACTAAGCCCGTTCGAAAATAAAATTCAGAAAATAAGGTATAAAAAGATTTTGTCGATTTCTATTCCAATACTACAAAATCGGTGCGAACAACCGGCAGGCATTTTCGCGGATTTTCTGCCACGTCGAACGCTGTTGCCAAACTTCTTTTGAAACCGGCACAGACCACTCGATGTCCGATCGATAATGATCCTCCAACTGCAATGCCAACGCCGAGTTGTAAATCGCCAACGCCACTTCAAAATTCAACATCAAACTTCGTGCATCGAAATTCGCCGTTCCTACCAGCGACCAGGTGCCGTCGATTGTGAGCGTTTTCGAATGGAGTAACCCTCGGGTGTATTCGTGAATGGTCACGCCGGCATTCAACAGCGTGTCGTAATAAGATCGTCCCGCCTAAACCGTCCAGCGATAGGCCGACCGCCCCGCTAACATCAACCGAACATCGACACCCCGGTACGCTGCCGATTCCAACGCTGACACCAACGCCTGAGGTGGTGCAAAGTAAGATGTCGCCAGTGTAATACTTTCACGAGCTTCGTTAATCGCGGAAAACATCAACAACATTAATGGATCGGTTTCACCCAACGGTGCCCCCGGTATGATTTGAGCTTCAATCGTTCCTTCCTCGACAATCTCAGGAAATGTCTCGTCGTTCACAATGTTCTCGCCGGTCGCATAGTACCAGTCCTCGGCAAACACCTGTTGAAGCTGTAAAACGGTCGGTCCTTCGATCTTCAGATGTGTGTCACGCCAATAACCGAACGACAGATTCTTGCCTAGATACTCGTCACCGATATTCATCCCTCCTGTGAAACCCACGCGACCGTCTACAATCACAATTTTGCGATGGTTGCGCAGATTGATCGACCAACGTTCGCGAAACGATTTTCCCGGCAGAAACGAAGCAACCTGAATTCCCGCTTCACGCATCGGCTTCAAAAATCGCTTACTGAGATGGAGGGAGCCAATCTGGTCGTACAAAAATCGAATCTTCACGCCCTCTTTCGCTTTGGCAATTAACAGATCCCGCAATCTGGAACCCGTGCTATCCGGCTGCCAGATATAATATTCGAGATGAATCGTCGATTCCGCAGCATGAATTGCCTGTTCGATCAACCCCAGCGTCCGATTGGTGTCTTTCAACAAATCGATTTTATTCCCGCAGGTTGGAAAAGTGTCGGCAATTCGTGACGAAAGACGCATCATGCGCTGTTGAAGAGGGTTCTTAACTTCGGAGGGTATAATCTGGAATTGCGTAGAAGACTGAAAACTGGAGACTAATTTGCGGGTCGCTTCTTCCTTGCCAGAGAGCCGTCTTTCGACTCTGTTGATACCGAAAACGAGAAATAGAATTCCTCCGAAGATGGAGATCGTGACGATTGTCATAATCCAGGCAACCGACGAGACGGGGTTTCGTTTTTTCGTCAGCAACACCCAGCGAATGAGGATCAGAGTCAACAGGTATCCCAACCCGATGACCAGAAAAGACCAAAACTTTCCAATTGTCCAGGCGTCTTCCATATTTCGACGCGATGCGATTGTGTGAGATGCAGTTGGGATCGATTCCGAGAATTTTCCTGGAATTTCTGTTGCAGATTATACTCGATTCCGGTTGATACACACGCCGGGTTTCCTATAAATCGGCAGGGTTTCCTACTGTAACTGGATTCTCAAGAATTCAACCGGTGGATAGCACCCCGACTGCTCCGCAACTGTCTGAATTAATTACAAATTCAGCTACTATTTCGATTAGAGGACAACCTCAATGAAAATTCTCGTTTCTGGCGCAAGTGGTCTTGTCGGATCGGCTCTGATGAAGGAACTACAGACTCACGATCATTCTGTCACAGCGCTCAGCCGTAGAGACTTGGTTACGAATTACGAGCGAATTCGCTGGAATCCAGCCGCCGAAGAGTTGGACCTCGAAGCATTGGAAGGTTTCGATGCCGTGGTTCATCTTGCGGGACGAAATATCGCCGCGCGCTGGTCGGCGAATGTGAAGCGTGAGATCGTCGAGAGCCGAGTTCTGGGAACCGAGTTTCTTTGTCGGTCTCTTGCAGAACTCAAGTCGCCACCGCAATGCATCATTTTCGCTTCCGCGATCGGTTATTACGGCAATAGGGGGGAAGAGATTCTCGACGAAGAGTCATCGATGGGGGACGGTTTTCTGGCAGTTCTCTGCCGCGATTGGGAATCCGCGTGTCACCCGTTAGAGGAATCCAGGAAAACCGCATCGATCAGAAAAGTGCATGTCAGAATTGGGGTCGTCCTCTCCAAAGACGGAGGTGCGCTTCGGAAGATGTTGTTGCCATTCAAATTGGGAGTGGGTGGCGTCGTCGGTTCGGGAAAACAATACTGGAGCTGGATCGGCATTGGCGATTTGGTGCGTGTGTTTCGTTTCTGTCTGGAAAATGAGATTTCGGGAATCGTGAATGCGACCGCGCCCAACCCTGTCACGAACAAGGAGTTCACCAAAACTCTAGGCAAAGTTTTGCGACGCCCGACAATCTTCCCCCTACCTGCCTTCGCAGCGAGGATTGCATTAGGTGAAATGGCAAACGAACTCCTCTTGGCAAGTGCGCGCGTTCTTCCGAAGCGACTTTTGGAAAAGAGTTTTGAGTTTGCGCATGGACAACTCGAAGAAGCACTGCTGGATGTTCTGAAACGATAGTCGATGGCGATGAGTAGATGATAGACTCGACTCTGTAAGAAGAATCTCGATGGTTTTAGCGAGTTGTCGTCGCATTCATCATCGCGAGCAGTTCTATTGCCGCGTTTTTGCTTTGGACTGGGCGTTTTTCCTCGATGCCGTGATCCAGAAGAATTCTGCGGATATCGCGATGACAGGAAGTGCAGCCGCCACCAGCGCAGGTATCTTGTGTGACATCCCGCACAGACAGAACTTGCCCACAAGCGATGGCATAGCGAATTTGGGATTCCGTGACGTTCAAACATCGACAGACCACCGGGCTGGAAGGAGCCTCCAGGGAAGAACCTGCTGCTTCCGGTTCTTCATGGTACAAGTTTGTGGATTTCCGAATCATGGAGGTCGAGTTTTTTGTGAACGACAAAGTGAAATGCCATTTCATACCGCTAGAAACATTGAGACTCGGTCTCAATGACATTGGAATTATATCGGTTGCGCAGAATTTTGCAATTTCACTATTTCAATTCTTGATTCATTTTTCCTTGAAATAATTTGGGGTCTTGTTGTCATAATGACAGCACATGACATCGATCTAACTCGCTTCTCGGGACGAGCTGATCCATGCAGCTTTTTTCATAACACAATTCTGTCGCTACACTTAGGGTAATTTTAGACAACAGTTTGTATTTTTGGCACTTGAAATGCATTTTTCTGAATCGCGAACAGAGAATAAGCCGCGTGTGTGAAATTCTCTTCGCGATGTTCTTCAAACGGTCTTGGAAGAGAAGCTCTGGGATATCCCCGGCACGCTACTTCGACCAACTCTTTCCTACAGGAGAAAACCATGAAAGTTTCCACCAAAACCAAAACGAAAAAAGCCGTTCGTGAATTGAAAAATTTGCGTACCAATGATCGCGACAAAAAGGCTGCAGAAAGACATTACTGCCGCTGTTGCCGTTGCTGGTAATTGCAACAAAGGTGAAGTCTGGGTCTGCTTCTTCACCTTCAGAGGAGAGGAAACACCCAGGCTCACATCTTTTCTATGAAACAGATTGAAAGAATTCACATCGAATCACCCGCTCCCTGTTGGGGGAGCCACCTGAAAAGGGAAATTCTGAATTGGGGGGAATGCCCTTGTCAGACTTCCCCGGGGGAGTCGGGATTCGGACTGCAAAAATTCATCTCAACCTCATTCAACTCTCAACCCCAACAATAAGCATTGGAGAATCGTCATGGTTCCTGCTATCGGATATGCAATCAGAGAAGAAAATCGCCCCATTCTGACGGACCCTGCCATCACTGCCGCGGAAATCACCTTCGAACGAGCCGATTATCCCCTGCGAGTTCAGAACTACATTCAGGAAATGGATTTCGATCTTGTCAGCGTCCACGCTTTGAAACTCTCGGTCGCCAGTCCTGATCCTCCCAACGAAAACTACATGGCAGCTCTCAAATCGATCGCCTTCGAAAACGGTGCACTCTCCGTCAGCGATCACCTCGGTTTCACACGTGATGGGAATGACGGTGTCGAGATGGGTCATTTCTGCCCGCCGCCTTATACCGAAGCCGCTCTCAGTTGCACTTGCCGCAACATTGAGATCATTCTGAAGTATTTCGGCGACATTCGCTTTTATCTGGAGAACATCGCTTACCTGTTTCAGTGGGACGGCACGATGACCGAAGCGGAGTTTCTGAAGAAAGTTCTCGCGATGACCGGTTGTGGTTTATTGTTGGATGTCACCAACGTGTACGCAAACTCGATTAATTTCGAGTATGACCCTTACGAGTTTATCGCGGATGTTATGCCTGTTGCAAAGAACGTGCAGTTTCATCTTGCGGGTGGATTTTTCGACGAACGATCCGAAATGTATATCGACAGTCACTCGCATCCAATTCCCGAACCGGTCTGGGATTTGTACCGTTTCGCATTGGAACAGGGTGGGAAAAAAATCAATGCGGTCTTTATCGAACGTGATCAGAATTTCCCCGACGAAGCTGGTTGGCGTGCTGAAGCCCGCTTGACGCGAGAAATTGCAGAAGAAACGATGGGAGCGATCGCATGAAGAATCACAAAATGGCAATCGATGAGTATCGCGAGCAGATATCCAATTACGCAAAAAATTTCGCAGTTGCCAATACATCGGTCAAAGGTTTTGAAAAAAGGAAACGTCCCGTGAATCCGATCGATATGTTTGTGGAAGGGAATCTCGCTAAGCGACTGTGGAAATTATCTGATCAGTTTGTATTCATGAAGGAGTCATTCGAAGATCTCAACGAATGGATTGGAGAATTCAGCAAAGCGGTACCGTTGGAGGCTTATGACACAGGCAGCCTGGATTCGATCCAGTTTCTCGACTGGATGACCCGCAACAAAACGCTCTCCGCCGAGCAGTTCGACATGCTCACCTGCCATCGCAGCCGAATTGCAATCGAAAATTTCGGTCGTGAGAATCGGATTGCCCATGTACGATTTCAGGATTTACTCTCCAACCACGACCGCCTGAAGAGCGAACTTGGCTCGAACGATTCGCTGTCGTTGCATCTGAATCCGCTGCGAGTCTGGGCACGATTTCAAACCAGAATTCTGCTGGACGACGAAGCCGATCTTCCCTCGACGATGATTTTCTTCGCCGTCGGGATCGATATCCGCACGGCGATTCTGGAACCGACCGGACAGGAACTTGTCGCCGAATTGGAAGTGGAATCTCCGACTCGTCTCTCCCGATTAAAATCCCGTTTGTGCGATATGGACTCTGACGAACTGGGTGACCTGGTTCGAGAAATGTCGGAAATCGGACTGATTGCCTTTGGGTAGGGCGATTCGTTGCGACTGCCTTCAGGCACTTCGTGGAATTGTAAAATAAAGCACTGGTGGAGCCACTGGCACTCCATCGTCGTCATTAGAGAAAAATCCCCATGAAAACGATCGCACTCAATCCAGAATGGAATACCTGTGAACGGCTTCCTTCTCAGATCGATTCGCCAAAGAAACCATATTCGACAATCACTCTTTGCAACATCTTCGTGAAGAACAAAGGTCGCATGGCGGTGACCTATCTGCTCTTCAACCTCGAAAATCTTCTCAAACTCGCTCAACCGTTATTGATTGGACTTGCGATCAATGGATTGTTAAACGGATCGTCGGTCGGGTTGTTACTTTTTGTGGCACAGCATCTTTTGCATCTGGGAATCAGCACCGTCCGGCGGATGTACGACACCCGTGCCTTCACTGCGATTTACAACGACTTGGCTACCCGGCTGGTGGTCGAACAGAGAAAGGAAGGCGTCGAGGTCTCCAAAGTCTCCGCTCGGTCGTCGTTATCTCGTGGCTACATCGATTTCTTCGAA
>Ga0114931_10007914_pt1 | contig 12931 bp, 10 predicted proteins | sample 2SBtaG_FD_89579 | JGI IMG/M metagenome (GOLD analysis project Ga0114931, IMG submission 89579) | Deep subsurface microbial communities from Kolumbo volcano to uncover new lineages of life (NeLLi) - 2SBTROV14_V59a metaG | ecosystem: Environmental > Aquatic > Marine > Volcanic | place: Kolumbo...
AAAAAGCCGGATTTTGAAAAAATCCGTGCAAATCCGGCCAATTCGGCAAATCCGCGTTCTATTGACGACAAGGAGGCGGCTGGTAATCGAAGCGACGTTGTTGGCGGCTGGCCATCCTGACTGGCTGGCTGAGATCGAGCGTATCCGCGCCCGCATTGACCCCGCGGACGTGGAAACATTTTTCCCCGACTACTTCCTCGCCGCCACCCTGCCCCGGATCGGCGGCTATATCGCGCGCTTCTCCGAGGGCGGGCGCTGGATCGGCGCTGGCTTCCTCTTTCCCCGCCGGCCGGACCCGAACCGTCCTGATTGCACGCGGATGTATACCTTGCGCTATCATGACGTGGCGGGGGCGGACCGGGATGATCTCGCTGACCGAAATTTTACTGGTCCGTTTCCAGCACGTGTGCTTCCGGACGCGCTGACCACTGCAATCGAGGCGCACCTGCCGGGCGCGTGCGTCGTCTTCTACGATCCCCGCGCGCCCCAGCGCTATGCCCCCGACGCACGTCCCTTCGGAGCCATCAACATTGGTCGCCCCTCGCAGGAGGAGGCCGCGCACATCCGCGAGGTGCAAGCCTGCATCTGGGGCAGCGCGCCCGATGCTAGCTATCCCGCCGACATCCACGGCCTAAACTTTGGGCTTGGCTCGTCCCTGGTGGCCCGGGTGGAGGGGCGGCTGGCCGGCTTTTTGCTGGGCTTCATCAAGTTCGGTGGGCCGCGCCTGCCCGCGGACTGGCATGAGCGCTTCCATGGCGACCTGCGGCTGGAATCCCAGGTCATGGGCGTGTCACCTGACTTCCGAGGCATGGGCATCGGCGGGCTGCTCAAGCGGGTGCAGGGCCAGGACGCGAGGGCCGAGGGCATGGGCGTGGTGCATTGGACCTTCGACCCGCTCCAGTTTCCCAACGCCGCGCTCAACTTCGGCCGCCTGCGCGCGCTGGCCTTTGACTTCTATCCCGACCTCTACCCCTTCCGCAACGCGCTCAACCGCCTGCCCGCGTCCCGCTTCGGCGTCACCTGGTTGGTGGGTGGCCGCCGGGTGCAGGCGGCCTTCGCGTCCGACGCCCGGGTTCCTGTGCCGGACTTGGGCGAGTATCCTCGCCTCGCGCGCGTCAACCGCGGTCCGCTTCCCGTGGATTCTGCGCCCGACAGCCCCCGCATCGCCATCGAGATCCCCGCGGACTGGACGGGGCTTCAGCAGCGGGATCCCGTGGCCGCCGCGGCCTGGCGTGAAGCCACGGATCGCCTCTTCGCCCGTCTGGTGGGCCAGGAGCCGGGGCGGTACGTGATCACCGGCGTGGCGCGGGCGGGTGATCGGCGGTTTTTGGTGGGCGAACGTGCGGAGGAGGGGTTGTGGGCGCGGCTGGGCGCGTAGAAGCCGGGCTTTTGCCAAAAGCCCGGCTTCTGAAGGATTGTCCATCCCACGCCATGGGGCGCGGCTGGTCAGCCAGGGTGGCGCATGGCGTGGGACGCACTCCGCCAGCCCCTTGCCACTTGCTACTCCTTCACATACACTGGAATCATGGTCCGCTTTAGCCGGTCGAGATACTGGGCCTGGATGCGGGCGTTGTGCTCGTCCCCGCCTTCAGTGTTGGCGCTGATGAGGATGGGCGGCGTCACGCCCCGGGCGGCCAGGTTTTCGGCCACCTGCACGGTGATGGCGTTGACGATGGCTGCGCCGGCGATGCTGGAGGTGGCGCCGACCCGGCCGGGGAAGCCTGGGACCTCGATGGCCGCGTCGCCGGGGATCCCGCAGTTGTCGATGACCAGGTCTGCGATCTCGTAGAGTTTCTTGCCGCTGGAATGGCGGGGCATCGCGGCCCGGGTGTGGGCCATGGAGGTGATGGCGACCACCTTGAGACCGCGCTTCTGGGCCTCAAGCGCCATCTCGATGGGCACGGCGTTGATGCCGGAGTTGGAGGCGATGAGGAGCACCTCCCCCGGGCGCACGTCATAGCGGTTGAGCACGGTGGCCGCATAGCCCTCCAGCCGCTCGGCCTGGCCCTCGGCCGGATCGTAGATGGGCTGCACGGGCACCAGCCCGCCGGCGCGGCCGTGGGCTTCCGCCGCAATGATGTAGGAGTGTCCGCTGCCGAAAGCGTGAAAAACCCCTCCCGCCAGCAGCGAGTCGGTGATCCAATCCGCTGCCGTCAGGATAGCCTCCATCTGGGTTTCCTGGATCTTCCTCAACACCTCTTGTGCGTTTGTCAAATAATCGCTTGCAAGCACGATTTTTCTCCCGTCTAGCTGTGTAATGGTTGGAAAACATGACAGGATGACAAGGCGACAGGATGACACCTGCGGTCACCCTCTCACCCTGTCATCTTGTCACCTTGTCACCTTGTCACCTTGTCAAAAATCACCCCTTCAACGCCCCAACCGTAATCCCCTTCTGGATCTGGCCCTGGAAGATCACGTAGACGATCAAGGTCGGGATCATGATCAAGGCCACGGCGGCGAAGAGGCCGCTCCAGTCGTTTTTATAGTATTGCTGGTGGAGCATGAAAGCCAGGCCCTGGGTGAGTAGGTAGCGTTTAGCGTCGGTCATGAGCACCACGGGCAACAGGTACTGGTTCCACATGCCCAGGAAGTTGAAGATGCCGATGCTGACCAGGCCGGCCTGGGCCAGGGGCAACATGATCCTGAAAAAGACCTGGTACTGGTTGGCGCCGTCGATGATGGCCGCTTCGTGCAGCTCTGATGGCAGCGACTTGAAAAATCCGGTCAGGAAAAAGACGCTGAAAGGTAGCGAGAAGGCCACGTAGACCAGGATTAGCCCTTGATAAGTGTTGAGCAGATGCAGGTCTTTGACCAGGAAAAAGAGGGGGATCAGCGCCATGAATACCGGGAAGAGCATGCCCGCCAGGAAGAGATAGAAGATGAAGCGATTGCCGGGAAAGGGGAAGCGGGCCAGCACATACGCGGTCATGGCCGAAATGATCAAGATCAGGGCTAAGGAGGGCAGAACGACGATGAAGCTGTTCATGAAATACTCGCCGATATGCGCATCCTGCCAAGCGCGGACGAAGTTGTCCCATTGGGGCGAGGACGGTAGCACCCACGGGCTGAAGAAAATTTCCTGATCCGTCTTGAGCGAACTGTAGAGCAGCCAGGCCATGGGAAAGATTACGATCACAGCCCAGATCACCAAGAAAATGTTGATAGCGATCTCGGAGAGGCGCACGCCGATACTTTGCTCGTTGCCGGACTTGATTGTCGTTGTCATGTCAATACTCCAGAGAATCGCGACGCATGACGCGCTGGACCACAAGGGAAATCACCAGCACGATGAAAAACAGGGTGACGGCAATGGCGGTGCCGTAGCCAAATTTGCTGCCCAGAAAAGCCTCGTCATAGAGAAAGGTGGAGAGCACTTCGGACGAACGACTTGGCCCGCCCTGGGTCATGGTCTGGGTGATGGCGAACATGTTGGTGGCGAAGATCATGATGAAGATCAGGGCCGTGGTCAGGGTGTCCCAGATCATGGGGATGGTGATCTTGGTGAAGAGTTTCCAGCGGTTGGCCCCGTCGATCATGGCCGCCTCGTAGATGCTCATGGGCACGGCTTCCATGGCGGCGATAAAGAGGACCATGTAGAAGCCCACGGCCTGCCAGATGGCTACCCCGCTTACTGCACCCAACACCGTATTGGGATCGCCCAGCCAGATGGGTGGTTCGGCGATGCCCACTGCTTCCAACAGTGAATTGAGGATGCCGATGGTGGGGTGATAGACGAAACTCCAGAGCACGCCGATGGCCACCACCGACATGAGTTGGGGGAAGAAATAGGAGATTCGATAAAATTTACTCAGGGGCACGCCCTGGGTCAGGAGAAAGGCGAAAAAGAGCGCCAGCAAAATCGTGAACGTAGGCAGCACAACCAGGTAGACGGCGTTGTTGCCGAGCGCATTCCAGAAGTGTTCATCCTGCAGCATCTTTTGGAAATTGGCCAACCCAATGAATTGGGGCGGCTGGGACAGACCGCGCCAGCGGGTCAGGCTGATATACATCGCACTGGCGTAAGGGTAGATCACAAAGGTGAAATAGATCAGCAGCGATGGGATGAGAAAAGGGATGATGAGTCGATATTTGTTGCGATACAAGCGTCACCTCCTGTTGTCGATGAACCTGTCTGCACTCGTCCGCAGACGCGAGTGACGTGACTCCAATAGACCGCGGATCGGGCGGATTGAGCGGGTCAAAACGGATTTTTCCAGAAAAAATGTATCTGCTCAATAAAGCGGGGAAGTCCATCGCACTGACCGGGCGCATCGGGGAAATTCAGCCTGTATTGGGTCAGTGCGACGCACTCCGCCCCGAAATATTGAGGCGATACGAAAAAATCCGTGAATATCAGCCCAATCCGCGGTCTATCGTAAATAGTTGCCTTGACACAATACTAGTACAGCTGGGCGTAAATAACCCGACAGTTCGTAGTACGCGCTTTAGCGCGGGTCCCGCCGACAACTGCGCTAAAGCGCACACTACGAACTGTCTACCTATCTGCGCCGTCCTGTACTAGGCTTCCCGATGGTACTTGATGATATCGGGGTCGGCCTTGATCTCGTCGGCCTTCTTCTGCATGGCGGCGATGAACTCGTCCACCGTGATGCGCTTGGTCAGCAGATCGCCGGTGCGGTCCTTCACCTCGCTGCGCAGGTCGCTGTACCAGCCGCCCAGGTAGAACTTGTCGGCGAAGGTTTCGTCGCCGGCCGCGTTGACTGCCGCCAGCGCCGATTCCAGCGCACTGCTCAACTCCACGCCCTCGGTGCCGCCGATCACGGGCATGATCACGCCCACATTCTGGGCGAAGAATTTGGCGTTCTCCTTGGACATCAGACAGCGCATGAACTCCATGCCGCCCACGGGGTTGGCCCCCTGTGACGGGACGAAGTATTCTTCGCCGGCGTTGACCAGCAGGGAGTTGAATTTGTCCTCCGTCTCTCCGGGCACCGGCTTGACGACCATGTCGAAGCCCTCAGGCGTCAGCTCTCGCATTTCGTTTTCCAGCCAACTGCCGCAGGGGATGAAGGCCGCCTTGCCCTGTAGCCATTCGGCTTGGGCCTCGGTGTGGGTCAGACCCTCGGTGCCGGGCATGATGAAGTCGCGATTGGCCAGCTCCGCCATCATCTCGGCCGCCTTGACCACGGCCGGATTCTCCCAGGCGCCGTCCTCCAGGTTGTCCAGGGCGATGATGGCTTCCATGCCGCCGTTCTTGTAAATCAGGGGCGTCAGCACGCCGAAGACCATGTATTGGGGGAACTTGCCCTGGTAGGTCCAGGGGCTGATGCCGTCGCTCTTGATCTGCTCGCAGAGCGCCAGCATGTCGTCCCAAGTCTTGGGGTATTCCCAGCCCTTCTCCTCGAAGAGGGAACGGCTGTGCCAGATGCCGAAGACGGTCAGGGTGATGTCCAGTTCCCGCTGCACGCCGTCCCAGACGCCATTGACCTGGGAGCCGGGCATAAGGCTTTCGGCGAAGGTCTTGCCTGGCGTGTCCAAGGCGGGGGCCGCCATGAGTGGGGCCAGGTCCAGCATCTGGCCCTCGGCCACCAGTGCGGCTCGGTCCAGGTTGCCGGCGCCGCTGTTGTCGATCACATCCGGCGGGTTGCCGGCGATGAAGCGGGGGCGCAGTTGCTCGCCCACTCGCTGGATGCCAGCGACCGAGAGTTCATTGTCCGGGTGCAAGGCGCGGAAAATCTCGGCGGCGTTGTCGATGTAGGCGCGACCGAGACCGCCCTCGAAGAAGACGCCTTCCACGGGCGTTCCCGCCTCCAGCCCCAGGGGGTTGATGGCTTCGGGAGCGACCTCGAAGGGAAGTTCAAGCGCGGCTGGCGCTTCGGCCGCGGCCGGGGCTTCCGCGGCCGGGGCCGCTGGTGCAGCCGGCGCGGCGCAGGCCGCCAGCGCAGCCCCCGCCCCAAACATAGCCGTGTACTTCAGAAAACTGCGGCGAGAGATCGAATTCTGTTCGTTCATGCGTTTCCTCCTGGATTGGATTTGAATGGTGTGACAGGTAGAAGATTGTTGACGATTGTAAAGGTTGGCTCGATAGCGCTCCTCCTTTTCGCTTTCAGCGTGCAACAAGCGGACAAGTATTCAGAAGTGATAGTCGGTTAAGTCAATTCGACATGGAAAACATAACGATCGCCCCGGTAGACGGAATCCGCGTACTCGAAGGGGCGGTCCCGTTGGTCGAAAGTCACCCGGGTGGTGTGGAGGATAGGAGCTCCCACTTCCACTTGCAGCGCGCCCTGCCTGTGTTGGTCGCAGCGCGCCGCTTCGATCTGCTGCTCCGCCCGGGTGGGGGTGATGTTGTATGTCGTCGTCAATATATTGTACAGTGAGTCAGTAGCGAAGTCTTCCTGTAGCAGACCCTCCATGCCGGCGAAGTGGAGATGGCTGGCTTCCACTGCCATGGGGGTTCCGTCGGCCAGCCGCAGCCGCTCCAGCAACACCACCGGCGCGCCGGGCTGGATCCGGAGTTTGGCGGCTACGTGCAGGGGAGCTTCGACTATTTCCAACCGCAGCACTCGCGCACCCGGTCGCAACGCCCGCTCGCGCATGTCGTCGGTGTAGCCCGTGAGTCGGGAGAGACGTTGCACCAGCTTGGGTTCGGCCACGAAAGTGCCCCGTCCCTGCTCCCGATAGACCAGGCCCTCGTTCACCAGTTCGCTGAGGGCCTGGCGCGCGGTCATGCGGCTGATGTCGTAACCCTCGCTCAGCTCGCGCTCGGACGGGAGAAGATCGCCCGGCTTCCACACGCCGGTGGTGATTTTTTCCCGCAGCAATTCTTTCAGTTGATAGTAGATCGGCAGTGGGTGCTGCCTGTCGATGCCCGTCATGTTTTGTTGTTCAAAGTCGGTGACTGGTGGGGTTGTATAGTGGTCTATACCACTCTGTATACTATACGATGATTTGAAACATCTGTCAAGGGGGAATTTTCGTTTTGGTAATAATTCGTATACGATGGGCAATCTGTTCAGGCACGGACACAATAGAACGCGGATTTACCGGATTGAGCGGATTCACACGGATTCAGAAGAAAATTCGGCTGTTTCCGCAAAATCCATCCAATCTGCGTTCTATCCTACGAATAGGCAGGTATCATGATAGTCATCGGTTTAATGTCCGGCACATCTGCAGACGGCATCGACGCCGCCGTGGTCGAGATCAACGGCGCTCCGCCGACGTTGACGGTGAAGCAGCTTTCCTTCTCTTTCTTGCCCTATGACGCCGATCAGCGGGCGCGCATCTTTCCCCTTTTCGATCCCGAAATCAGTCGTGTGGACCGCATCTGCCAGATGAACTTCGCCATCGGCCACTGGTTCGCGGACGCCGCGCTGCTCGCCATGAGGGAGGCCGGCCTGGAGCCGGGCGACATCGACCTCATCGCCTCTCATGGCCAGACTATCTACCACAGTGTGGAGGCGGAGTCGCCCGTCAAATCCACGCTACAGATCGGCGAGGCCGCGGTCATCGCCCGGCGCACCGGCGTGACCACTGTGGCGGACTTCCGGGTGGCGGATGTGGCGGCGGGCGGCCAGGGCGCGCCCCTGGTCAGCCACCTGGATTGGCTGCTGTTGCGCCATCCCGGCAAGGTGCGGGCTGTGCAAAACATTGGCGGCATCGGTAATGTCACCTACCTACCACCGGGCGACGACCCCGCGGGTGCGCTGGCCTTCGACACCGGCCCCGGCAACATGCTCATGGATTACGCCACCGCCCGGGCCACTGGCGGCGCCCAGGCTTTTGACCGCAATGGACGTTTGGCCGCCGCCGGTCAAGTCGATTACGAATTTGTCGCCGAACTGATGGCCCATCCCTACTTCGCCTTGCCCCTTCCCAAGACCACCGGTCGTGAGCAGTTCGGCGTGCAGTTTGGCGCTGAAATCTGGGATCAGGCCGTGGCGCGGGGCATGAGCGGGCCGGATATCGTGGCCACGCTGACCGCGTTCACCGTCGCGTCCATCGCTGACGCCTACCGCCGTTTCCTGCCCGCCATGCCCGATGAGGTGATCGTGGGCGGCGGCGGGGCCAGTAACGCGACGCTGATGGCCATGCTGGCCGCGCAGTTGTCGCCATCGAAGGTGATGACATTGGACGAGGTTGGCCGCGATCTGGGTGGTGCGGTCGTCGGCATCGACAGTGACAGCAGAGAAGCGATCTCCTTTGCTGTCATGGCCTATGAGACGCTCCACGGGCGGCCTGGCAACCTGCCCAGTTGCACCGGCGCCAACAGCCCGGCCGTGCTGGGCAAGGTGACGCCCGGACTGAACTATCGAAATCTCATGCAAGAGGTGATGTGTGACTGAACGGGTTGTGGTTTTAGACAACAAAGGGCGGGCGCTGCCACCAATGCCCGCCCTTTATTGTCCATTCGGGGTCCAGGAGCCGTTCACAGTTCTGCACAGGACTCGCCAATGGGTGTAAAAATGCAAGAAGCGCTAAATCACTTACTATGAACGGGCCGTCCATCTACATCAGTCTTATGGTCGTCGCCTCAAACGCGGTGCAGAAAAAAGAGGCGTCACCCGGATAGCAAGTGGGTGGCGCCTCTTTTCGTCGAACGCGTTTAGACTGGCGTGACCAATCAAACGGTCAACCAATCCTTCCTCTTATCCTATTCCTCTTCCACCGTCAAGAGCAACCCGTACATGATGACCTTGCCGTCTTCGCTGGTGCTGACTCGCGTGCGGATATAGGAGGAAGTGTAGTCGCTGCCGTAGACCACGCCCGGCTTCTCGCCATCCGGCGGCAATAGGGAGACGAGCATACCGGAGACGCCGGTCAGGTCGTTCCACATGAGCAGCTTGTCACCAGCGGGGGAGACCGTCGCCGTCCACGGCGAGTAGAACATGGGCGGTAATGTAGCATCATTAGAGACGAAGTACTCTTCCCTGGTGGCGACGCCGCTGAAGTCGGTGATGGGCGTCATCTCGCCGCCGGCCGCGTCTACATAATCGAACATGTTGATCTGGAGTTGAATGTCGTTGCTCTGGTCCAGAACGACAACGCCCTGGCTGTCGGCCGTCCAGGCAAGGGCCATGGCGCGGGCCGGGGTTTCCTGCCATGACGGCATGGTCGACTGGAAATCGGCCATGGTGGCCACGTGTTGCGGTTGGGCCTCGGCATTTTGGAGATCGATGAGCCACAGACCGTCGCTATCGGGGGACGCGTCTTTCGGATCGGCGACGGTGTTGATGATCACCGCGGCCTTGCCGCCGTCCGGTGAGATGGCCCAGGGGCCGTCCATATAGAAGAATTCGAAATCCCAGACCGGCAGCGCGACCGCCACGCCTTTGGGCAGGTCCACGGCCAGTTCGGCCTCGCCGCCCGTGGGTGAGACGCGATAGAGGTCCAGGGAGACTCCCCCCTCGCCATCGGGAACGCTGCGCCAGAAGTAGATCAGCCCATCGGCTGCATTCCACATGGGCAGATAGTCCAGCGTGTAGGTCCCCGGCTCCATGGATGCCCACGAGCCGTATTGGCCGTCATCGGTCAGGTTGGCGAATTCACTGCTGGCCACGTCGAAGACCCAGATATCGCTCTCGTTTCCCAATTGAAGGGGGTTCTCGGAGAAGGTGATATAGGCGCTGTCAGGAGACCAGACCAGTTGGGCCGGGTAGCTGTTATATTCTTCCGGTTTGTCGACGCAATTGTTGGCGGCGGCGTCGAAGCTGTAGAAACAAAGCTGGGTCACCTCTTTCGAGCGCAGGCCGCTGTCCGATTTGATCCAGGCGATGGTCGAGCCGTCCGGCGAGAGCGTGGGGAAGGCCACGTCCTGTTCTCCGATGACCTCCTCGATGGGCCGCTGGGTGAGTACGGTGACCGGCGGGTTCTCCATCATGATGAGTGAGATGGCTTCTTCGCCGGTCGCTTCGGGGGCTTCTTCCGGCGCTGGTTCGGAAATGCAGGCGGCCAGCAGCAGGATCGCGACCATGACGAACACGAGTGAGAGTAGTCGTTTGGCATTGCTGTTCATAGCGTGTTTGCTCCTGTGTGGAGATAGTTGCTTGTTCAGATAGGCTTGGAGACGCTACTCCTCGCCCGTCGACGCATCTTCGATCTCCGCCAGCGCCTCATTCTGGGCTTCCAGCGCGGCCAGGACGGTCGTAGCCGCCTCTTCGAATGCCGCCTCTTCGATGAGCGCGGCCGCGACCAGGGATTCCGCGGCCATACGCGCGGCTTCGGCCTGGATGATGTCGGAGAGGGCCACGGCATCGGCGGCATCTATGGCCGCCTGCACCTGAATGGCGTCCGAGATCGCGATGGCGTCCAGGGCGTCGATCATGGCCTGGGCTTCGGCGCCGATCATCAGCATGGCGTCCCGGGTCAGGAAGCCCTGCCCCAGCAGCATGCCACCCTGGTTGGCGAGCGCATCGCGCAAGTCGATGGCCCAGGTGTGTTCGATGGCCAGGATCGCGGCCGCGCCCCCAGACGGGATCTGAGAGGCGATCTCCACGACGTCCTCGGCGGTCATGCCGTAGGCGCCTTCGGCCGCGATCTCCGCACCCGCGATCGCGCCTTCGATCAGGCCCTCGTCGCCGCCGGCGCCCGCGCCGATCAGGCCGCCGATGACTGCGCCGAATTCGATAGCCTCATCCTCGGTCAGGCCGGATAGCTCCACGGCCTCGATATTGCCCTCTTCGTCCTTGGAGACGAATTGAAGATCGATGACGCGGATCGCGCCGGCGTCGCTGGCCGCCATCAGCGCGTCCAACGCTTCCCCTGTGGCCTCGAACTGCTCGAAGCCGATGATCATGATTTGAATCGGTCCTACTGCCATAGTGGGTTTCTCCGTTTCTGGTTGAATTTTTCAAGGTTGTAAAGGGTTATTGTTGAGCGAATGAAATACGGTGGCCTATTTGAATCCATAGTATCTGAGGGGGATGGGGTTGTCAAGTATCTGAAACGATAGCGTTTATCGTAACATTCCGTACTTACGATGTATTTCTTCCTCTCATTCATCTTCTATTTCCTGCTCACAAACCCCAACATGGTAGACGGGAACTCATCGGTCACCAGCAGGAAGCCGTCCAGCTCCCCGTCCTGAAAGCGCACAATCCCCTCCCAGTTGCGGGAGACGCCGCCCGGCAGCAGACGCAGGTTGATGGGCGGCTCTCCGCTCAGAACCACGCCCCCATCGCCCAACCACTGAAATTCCACCAGGCGCTCGATGGGCGTGGGGCTTTCGCCGGCGTTGATTTCGTTGCGGTCGGGCGCCAGGGGATCGTCGGCCAGCCGCAGCTTGTCCGCGTCGCCCGGCCAGAGGTAGTTGATGGCCCAGAAACGCCCCGCCTCATCCAGGGCCGTGGCGTCGGTGATGCGGTATTCCATGTTGACCATGGGCGCGACGCCGTTGGGTTTCAGATCCTGGGTGAAGCGATGGACCACCGCGCTGGGGTTGATGTTGCTTCCGTTGGCCTCGTAGATGGTCACCACCTCGTCGCCAGCCACGAACGCGGTCTCATCGGTCATGTTGCCAAGCGCAGCTTGGACCGGAATCGACGCCTGTGCGAAGGGGTTGAGCGCCAGGGCCTCCCCGTTGGCGGCCATCTCGCCGGCCACCAGCACGCCCAACATGCCGAAGGAGGTGCGCGACTCGATGGTCAGGAAAGCCCGGTCGCCGTCGAAAGCGATGGCCTCGAAGCCGTCGAAGCCTTCCAGCAGCGCATGCAGCGCGCCGTCATCGAAGGCGATGGGCCGGGCCGCCAGCGGTTCGCTCGACTCGCCGCGCAGGTAGGCGGCGATGTCCGCCTTGGAGAGCGCGTAGAGATGGTCGTCGAAGCGGCTGGGGAACTGGGGCAGCAGGATCAGGTCCTCCCCGTGCCAGGCCATGCCCGACAGCTCCGCGCTGCGGTCGTTCAAGGGCGGGGCCAGGGGATGGACGTCACTGCCTGCTCGACGGCGACCGCGATGGGTTCGCCCCTCGACGGGGCAGACGCCACCGAAGATGCAGGCGTAGACATCGCCTGGGCCGTAGGTAGTTGCTCGATCAGCGCGCCGCCCATTTCCTTGGAAACGCGCACTACCTCGCGCGCGTTGGCCGCGCAGCCCCCCAGGATCAGCGACGCCGCCAGCATCAGGATCAGCAACGACAGAGAAATCCTCCCAGAACCTCTGTGGTCCTCTGCGCCATCTCTTGCGGTTCTCTGCGTCCCCGCTTTTTCGGAAGAATACAAAAGAGGCGCTACAACCTGTGCGCCTCGACGAAGGGAATGATGGGATCGGTTGTCAGATAATTGCATGGTCGATTGAATACTCCTCTGAAAGGAAGTCTGAATAGAACGCGGATTTGGCGGATTGAGCGGATTTGCACGGATTTTTTGTATCACCTCAATATTTCGGGGCGGAGTGCGTCGCACTGACCCAATACAGGCCGAATTTCCCCGATACGCCCGGTCAGTGCGATGGACTTCCCCGGTTTATTGAGCAGATACGATTTTTTTGAAATCCGTGTAAATCCGCCAAATCCGTTCAATCCGCGTTCCATTGATATTCTATCCTGCATCCAATGGCTGGTGCGCGGGAATCGTCACCGTGCGCTCGCGATAGCCGTCATCGTAGCGGATGACCCAGCTCGGCCGCCACGCCAGGGTCACCAGTTCCACATCCACGTCGGTGCGACGGGGCTTGAGTTCGTCTGTAGTCACTTCTTCGGCCACATTCTCCCAGCGCTCGGAGATCTCGTCGATCTGCTCCTGCATCTGCTGTTCGAGTTCTTTAAGCTGCTCTTCGTACTCGGCGATTTGCTCCTCCGACTCCTCGATGTCCATGCGCGCTTTGGCGGTCATACGCCGTTTGGTAGCCGCGCGGCTGAAACCTGTCGACCGCCGCCGGCCCATGAGGAAGCCGATCGCTGTCTCCCCCAGCCCCACCCATTCCTCCTGTTTGCGTCCGGCGTATTCGGCCTTGTCCTCGGCCAGCTCCC
>Ga0114931_10007915_pt1 | contig 12929 bp, 9 predicted proteins | sample 2SBtaG_FD_89579 | JGI IMG/M metagenome (GOLD analysis project Ga0114931, IMG submission 89579) | Deep subsurface microbial communities from Kolumbo volcano to uncover new lineages of life (NeLLi) - 2SBTROV14_V59a metaG | ecosystem: Environmental > Aquatic > Marine > Volcanic | place: Kolumbo...
AAACCGATCGTGGGACTATTCATTTGTGTTCACTCTACGAATGTTTCGATCACAAATCCGATATCCCGATCAAAGACGGAGAAATTGTGGAATTCAGTTGTCCCCATTGCAACAAAGAGTTGCTGGTAAAAGAAGAATGCCATCTCTGCGATGCGCCCATGGTTTCTTTGATGTTAAAAACGGGTGGCAGGGTTTCAATTTGTTCACGAAAAGGCTGTTCCAATCATTATGTAGCTTTTCAGGACCTTTCCACCGAGCTTTCCAGCTTTTACAATTATTTTGGTGAATAGTACTTATACGCCTTTTAACATATACGTGGGAGTTGTTGACCCGAAAGCATTTCTATAATTCGATTTCCTCCTATCACCGTGTTCAACCATGCCATTCCGGCTTTGGTTTCGGTTATTTCGCCAATAATGGCAGCTTTTTCTCCGTGGGGATGTTGTTGCATCTTCTTAAGCACTTTTGGGGCATCTTCCTTACCCACAACCATCAATACTTTTCCTTCGTTGGCCACATAAAGCGGATCAAATCCCAGCAGCTCACACATTCCCCTTACACCCTCATCCTGAACGAGTTTGTTTTCATCAATTTGAATGCCAAAGTCCCTGCCTTTCACCAATTCAGCCACCACAGTACCTAACCCACCACGTGTGGCGTCACGCATAAAATGAATACGGTTACTTACCGATAGAACATCACCTATCAATCCATTCAAACAGGCACAGTCAGATTCCACCGGGGAACTGATGTTCAGATCGTTTCGTGCCGACATGATTGCCATCCCATGTTCGCCTATCCCCCCGTTAATCAGTAGCTTATCGCCCACCTAGATTTGACTTCCCGACCCAATATCAATACGGCCGGAAGGAATTTCCCCTACTCCACTCGTATTGATAAAAAGTTTATCGCATTTTCCTTTGTCCACAACTTTAGTATCTCCGGTTACGATAAATATCCCTGCTTTTTCAGCTTCTTCAGCCATTGTTTGCACAATAACTTCAAGCTCATCCATCGAGAAACCTTCTTCAATAATAAAACCACAACTCAGGTATTTCGGTATCGAACCCGAAACAGCCAAGTCGTTCACTGTCCCGGCCACGGCTAAATTTCCAATATTTCCACCGGGAAAAAATATGGGATCAACCACAAACGAATCGGTGGTAAAGGCCATATGTTTTGTATCCAATGCAAATACAGCCGAATCGGACTGCTGCCGCAATATCTCATTATCAAAGTATGATGCAAACAAACTATCAATTAGATCATGGCTTAATTTTCCTCCACTTCCATGACCCAATAATATGCGTTTTTGTTCCATAATTTTAACTGTTAATTAATACACAAAACTACGGATATTTATCCATACCCAAGCATAAAAATACACTACTTTTAAAAACAAAACCATTGCAAAACACTTGATATAACCCGTTATATCTTCGTTATTTTCAGCACCAAATCTGATACGCTATTGACTTTATGTGATGTAAATCCTGGGTCGGGCTGAGTCCGTACCTTAAATTGAGAAATATATGGTTGTCCCTTTGTCCACCTCACTTTCCGCCCATATCTCGCCACCATGTTTATTCACAATTCGCTTTACAATAGATAAACCGATTCCGGTTCCTTCGTACTCTGCTTTTGAATGTAGCCGCTGAAAAGTGTCAAACATTTTTGCTGCATAACGCATATCGAAGCCCACGCCATTATCTTTTATAAAATAAATAATTTTCTTTTTATGTGTTATCCAGCCTAATTTTACTTTTTGCCGGGGCTTTTTAGATGCGTATTTCAAGGCATTTGAAAACAAATTGGCCAACAACTGCTTCATCAATGTATAATCAGCATTTATTCCGGGAAGGCCATCTGCCACTTCCAAAACAGCCCCTGGCAAATTATAGAATTTCATTTGTTCCGAAAAAATCGAAATGGCCACCGGCCGGAGGTCAAAGTTAATCCGTTTGACAGCTTTGCGGCCCGTGCGGGATAATTGCAACAGACCGTCAATCAACGCACCCATGTTTTCAGCGTTTTTTATGATATCATCCAAAAGATGCTTACCATCGCTTCCCAATTTATCGTAGTAGTCTTCTTTCAGGAAATTACTAAAGCCATTAATTGCCCGTAAAGGTGCTTTCAAATCATGGGAAACCGAATAAGAAAAAGCTTCCAGCTCTTTATTTAACAATTGTAATTTTTCGTTGGACTTCTGCAATTTTGTCTGTGTGTCTTTCATGTCTTCCAACAAATAAAGCATAGCTTGTTCTGATTTTTCCAGTTTTTCAGTACGTTGTTTTACTTTCAGCTCCAAATTTTCATTGAGCTCCTGAAGTTCTTTTTTAATATTTTTCTGTTGAGTAATATCCTCAGTAATAGTCAATATTTTTGTTACCTGATCGTTTTCACGGAATAAAGGTATCGCATAAAATACAAAATGATAATCAAGAAAGGAGAATTCACTACTAACATCCAGACCGTTAAAAGCGTCCCTAAACAGTTTCCCGATTTCCAGTATATCTTCATGCTGATAAGAAGCTATAATATCCGTTGCTTTTTTGCCCATTATTTTGGATAAGTTATACCCTTTATCCAACAAAAACCGCCCGCTAATAAATTCTATTTCCAACTTTTTGTTCAAAACAGCAACAATAGAATTGGGATAATTACGTGCAATGGCAGACAACAACTCCTCTTTTTCACGTAACTGTTCGTTAGCCAATTTGCGTTTGGTAATATCCTGAAAAAAAGTTGACAAACCTTCACCCGAAGGGACAAGCCTATTTTCAAACCATTGCTTTTTAGGGGCATAATAATTTTCAAAAGCAACGGGTTTGCGATTTTGCATGGCTTTTATACTTTGCTCATAAAATATGGTTTCCAACATTTCGGGAAACTCCTCCCAGACATTCTTGCCAATCAGTTGTGCAGGATCGCGTCCCAAAATCTCGCCGGCTTTCCGGTTCACATAAAGATAGTTCCAGTTTTTATCCACCGAAGTAAACCCGTCGGTCATATTCTACAGGGTATCCACCAGGTCGTTATGCGCTTTGTGTAACGCTTCATCAGCCAGTTTTTGTTCGGTAATATCGGTAATTGTCCCTACATAACCAATTACATTGTTTGAGTCATCAAATTCAGGGACAGCCTGCCCTTTTACATATACTATTTTTCCATCCGGATGAAGGAAACGATATTCCGAGGTTGAGATACCTTTTTCAGCAGCCGACTCTTTCCATTTAATATTCAGGTTATCCCGGTCTTCCGGATGAACAGCTTTAAGCCACCCTTCCCCCATGGCATCAGTACGGGCTAACCCCGACAAATGGCACCATTTGGGATTTACGTAAGTTGTAAGTCCTTTGGCATCTGTCCTGAAAATACCTACAGGTGAAGATGTGGCCAGGCTTTGAAACAAGCGTTCGCTTTTGATAAGGGCATCGTTGGCCAGTTTTTTTTCGGTAATATCCTGCACTGCCCCTACCGAACGCAAGGGCTTTCCGGTTTCATCATAAAAAGAGCTGCCCCTTTCTTCGATCCATTTTAGTTTACCATTGGCCAGTACCACCCTGTGAACATGAAAATAGCTTGTTTTATTAGTGATTGAATGTCTGAGTATTTTCATGGCCTTATCACGGTCATCAGGATGGATAATCGATTTAAACAACTGGTAATCGGGATTAGTAGTGTTTTTATCTAATTCAAAAATACGGTAAAGTTGATCAGACCAGGTCAGTTTCCGAGACACCCAGTCCAATTCCCAACTTCCAACTTTACCCACTTCCTGTGCATTACGTAAAGATTCTTCTGTTTTTTTAAGCACATCAATATTTCGTGCCACGGTCGTAAAATACGGTTCATTATTCAAATGAATAATGCTTGCTGAAAATAAACTATGTATAATTTGACCACTCTTAGCACGAAAAAGAACTTCAACACCTTTAACCTCACCTTTCTTTTGTAGTGTTTCAAACAGCTGCTTCCGCTGATCGGAATTTACCCACAGGCCAAGGTCAGCAGAAGTTTTTCCTTTCACATCCTCCCAACTATAACCGGTAATAGCAGTAAACCCATCGTTAATTTCAACAATCAGGCCGTCTTTTAGTCTTGTAATAGTAATGGAATCAGCCGAACTTTTAAATGCACTTCTAAATTTCTCTTCACTTTCCTTTAGGAATAGAAGTTCTTTTCGCAAACTTTTTACTTCATTTTCCAATGATTCAGAAGGTTCTCTCATATTTTTCCGGAAATCGGATTAACACACAATTCAAACAGCGAATTATTATTCGTCAGTTCAAATATACTCAATTTCTTAAGAAAATCTGAATTTCAGAAAAAGATACTAAGGCATTGTTACAAGACAACCTGACCATTCCAATTTGTTCTTTTGTACGCTAACTTCGTAATAATGCCATAAACGGGAGGTAGATCAAGCCAAATGCGCAATTATCGAGTCAGCCATTGCATCCGTCGATGCCGCACCCATATTTACCACATCGGCACTTCCGTGCATCTTAAGCATATCGTAAGTTCGGGTTTCACCCTCGTCAATAACTTCAGTAATGGCCTTCCTTATTTTAGCTGCAATGGTTTGCTCTTCAATAAAATCGAGCATCATACATGCCGATTCGATCATGGCAATAGGATTAACTATGGAAACCGGGTAATCGGCATATTTTGGTGCTGACCCGTGAGTCGGCTCAAAAACTCCAATACCCGAATCGGGATTGTATTGCGCCGAACAGGCAAAGCCGAGCCCCCCAATCAATCCTGCAAAACCATCTGATATAATATCGCCAAATAAATTCCCGGCAACAATTACTCCATAATTTTCAGGATTTTTAGTCAACCACATCATCTGGGCATCCACATTGGTATTCCACAATTCAATTTCAGGAAATTCATTTTTTTGCATCTCCATGGCCATTTTATACATCATACCTGAAGTCTCACGCAGCACATTAGGCTTCTCGCAAAGCGTAACAGACTTATATTCATATTTCCTGGCATATGCAAAAGCGGCACGCAATATCCTTTCGGTAGCCGGCTTACTGAAAATTCGGGAAGAAACAGAAATTTGCTCAGGTGGGATAGTTCCAAAATTCTTCTTGTATTTGGGATTATCAAGCAACCCTTTCAGAATATTGCCCTGAGGATTCGACCATTCCACGCCACTGTACAAGCCTTCGGTATTTTGACGAAAAATAACCACATCTACTTCCGGTTCTTCAATACCGCCATCAGCCCCACGGCGGATAAAATTCAGCGGGTTGCCTTTGTAAGAATGACAAGGGCGCATGCAAATATCCAATCCAAAATACTGACGAAGGTTCACGATGGGAGATGAGTAAATCAGCCCTTTTCCCTGCAGCGCAGGATCAAGTTCTGCAGCAGCAGCATCTTTGGGCTTTGATGTAATAGCTCCAAAAAGGGCAATTTTGTGTTTTTCAATCAGGTCGATAGTCCGTTGCGGAAGAGGATTCCCCTCCTTTTTCCAAAATTCCCAACCTATATCGCTTTCTATATAATCAGCCTTAAAACCGGCAGCTTCTAACACACGCAAACCGGCATTCAATACGGCACGGCCAATGCCATCGCCGGGTAATGTTACAATAGTTCTTTTTGTCATGGTCTTCAATATTAATTTCTGAAAAGGACAAATATACAAAGGCCAATTAAATAATAGGCATCTGAAAAAAAATTCAGTATTACACGTAAAACCAAAAGACAAACAACAAATAATATTCCTTTAATAAGGTAAATCTATTTCAATGATTATAATTCAAGAATTCATCCTATTTTTGAAAAAAAACAGAAACCAATGAAATTGATAAAGCATTCAAAAATCGGTTTAACGATCCTTTTTTTAGCAGCTACGGTTCTTGTCCGGGCACAAACGCTGGAGCAACGCCTTAATGCACTGGCCAAAAACTATCCCATCCATATTCAAAAGATGGAAACCGATAGTTTTTTCACGGAGAAATACCTCATTACCCTAACGCAACCGCTTGATCATTTCCATAATGGAGGAAAAACATTTACGCAACGTATTTTCTTATCGCATCGCGGATTTGATAAGCCGGTAGTTTTTGTAACCGACGGGTATTGGGCCAATTACGCCGCCCGGCCAAAGTATGTAAATGAACTATGTCCGATACTGGATGCCAACCAAATTGTGGTCGAACACCGCTATTTCTCCCCTTCGGCACCCGACAGCCTCGATTGGCGTTACCTTACGGTGAGGCAAGCTGCTGCCGATGACCATGCCATTGTTGAATTGCTTAAAAATATTTATCATGCGAAATGGGTCGGTACGGGCATCAGTAAAGGCGGTCAAACCTGCATGTATCACCGTTATTTTTATCCGAAGGACGTTGATGCCAGCGTACCATATGTAGCACCACTTAACTTTTCCATCACCGACCGACGCATAAACCGTTTTTTCAACACGGTGGGGACACCGGAATGCCGGCAGGCTATTTTCAATTACCAAAAAGAACTTATCAGTCACAAATCGCGTTACCTGCCCGAATTTGAAAAGCTGGCACAGAAAAAAGGTTATACCTATCGGATGGGGTACGAGAAAGCTTTTGAATTAATGATCTTTGAATATCCGTTTGCCTTTTGGCAATGGGGAAAAACGCCTTGTGATTCTATTCCCGGAGACACTTCTACCCCTCAAAAAATGATTGCTCATTTGGATAAAGTAGCCGATTTATCATGGGTTTCCGATCAGGGTATTCAAAAGTTTGAACCATTCTTTTATGAAGCCATGCACGAAATGGGCATGTATGGTTACGACATAACACCTTTTAAACAATGGACTACTTTTAAGAAAAATCCCGATTTCCGCTTTACACTCCCCAAAGGTGCCAAAGTAAGTTTTAACCCTGAACTCATGGAAAAAGTAGATTGTTTTATCAGGCATAAAGCCAATAATATGATGTTTATTGTTGGTGGTGAAGACCCCTGGGGTTCAACCTCGGCAGACGTAACATATCAAACCAATTCGGTAAAATTTGTAAAGCCCGGAGGTAGCCATCGTACCCGCATAAACAATCTTCCGGAGGCTCAAAAGCAGGAGGCCATCCGGCTCTTAAAAAAGTGGATGCAGTAAACTTATAACCTCAGCCCGATCTAAGATTTATATCACAGAAAGTCAATAGCTTATCAGATTTTGTACTGAAAATTAATATAATGTCTGGCCTTTAAAAACAGAAGATTGAGACGGGGCTACAATTTGTCCACTCATAGTAATTTTCCCACGTCTGCCCATAATAATATCAAGATAAGCGTAGCCATCATTATTAACCGTCATCGTTAAATAAGGGGTTGACCCGCCACCGCGGGGGCTGATATTACTTGAAATCATCAATGCTTTCTTGACTGTTTTTCCAGGATAAAATTTATAATTTTTAAGAAACCCCTCAGCCGTTAGTCCGCCTACTCCGTTCCAGCCCATAACACCATCGAAACCAAACTGAAGGATCACCTTATTTTTTACAACAGCGAGAAAATTAATAGTGGGTGAAACTGGGAAAGATCTTCCTCCGGGGCCATACAATTGATCGGCCTGAAACACAAAATAATGTTTTTTCAATAAATTGGCATAATAAACACGTGACTTGAGCGAAGCTTTTAATCTGGCTTGTTTACGCTTTTTTTTATCTATTTTTCGGATCTCTTTTTGAGACATCACTTTCTTCTGGGCATATGTTTGCTGTGGCAGCATTAATCCCATCATAAAAAAGAAAATGAAGAAATAAACTATTTTTTTCATGGCAACTTTGTATTGTGGTACAGGCAAAATATTACCAAAATCATGCCATAATTGGGAAATTTGGAGTTTGAAGTGAACTAAAGCTGGGTGACTCATCCTTAAAATAAGTAACCTCTATAAATCATCAAAATTCAGGACGATTCAACAGACACCTTATTGAAACAACAAATTCAAATCGGCACCGGGAGCAAGATCTTCCGGAATTTTTCCATACTGAAACAGTATCATACTTTTATCCCCAATCAATTGGAGTTCAGCTTCTTCCAACAGCAACAAACAACCCTCGCGCAAACCAACCACTTTCATCGCAGGATTAATCACCAAAAACTCTTCAATACGCTGCTGGCGGGTTTCTCCCCCATGACCTTCGGGATTTGCATCCAGATAGTGAGGATTAATTTGAAAAGGAATCAAATTCAGCGTTTTAAAACTCTTTGGTTCTACAATGGGCATATCGTTGGTAGTCATCAATGTAGGACAAGCCACATTCGAGCCGGCACTCCAGCCTACATAAGGTGTTCCGGCAAGTGCTTTTTCGCTAATAACTTCCATCAGTCCGGTTTCGTACAAAGCAGCTACCAGATGAAAAGTATTTCCACCGCCCACTACAATGGATTCGGCCTCACGAACCATTTGAACGGGATTGACAGCCTTATGCACCGATTCCAATTCAAAACCCAGTGCATTGAAAACCGCAGCCACTTTTTGGGTATAGATATCGTAGGAGTCTTCAAGACTTTTATTTGACAAACTCACTCCTGCATAAGGTACAAAACAGACCTTTTTCACCTTATGGCGATTTAGGAAATCAGATAAATGCTTTTGCGGCCAGCTCAGATAGGCTTCACCGGCCATGGTTGAATTACTAATTAAAAGAAGTTTCATTGATTTATAATTATATAAAAGATTGATAAACAAAAATACATGCTGAACAATGTGACATTAATTGAAAGGTAAAACTACGATTATTTTGGTTCTACATTAAATGCTGTGGATAATTAAAAAAACAAACAACTTTTCCAAGGGACATGTTAAAAATTATATTTTTGCTATTTTAAGAAACTAACTATGGCAGAAGATATCCGGGCACTCTTTGAGAAAAAAATAAAACCCCAAAAATTAGACCGGAGTATTGGGTTGTTTGGCGCCACTACCATTGGTGTCGGAGCGCTTATGGGTGCAGGAATCTACGTGTTAATTGGAGCTGCTGCCAAAGTTTCAGGGCCTTCCGTAATATTATCATACTTAATAACGGGTTTACTGGCTTATATAACTACCTTGATGTATGCCGAACTAAGCCGTATCATTCCGCGCTCAGGCGGGGGATATACCTATTCGTACAATGTTTTGGGCAGTATTGGCGGATTTACAACAGGGTGGTTTCTGGCACTGGGCAGTATTTTTGCCAGTGGTTTGTATGCGATTGGTTTTGCCGAATATGCAGCTTCACTAACCGGTACAGCCCTTCCGAAAGATATTATCAAGCTAATTGCCATCGGCATCACGATTTTTATCGGCTACGTTAACCTGCGTCCGGCCAAAAACAGGAAATTTAATTTACAAAACTGGATTGTTTGGAGCAATGTGGGGATTTTGCTTTTGTTGATCGTCGTTTCTTTTTTTCATCTACATCCGGGCAATGCGAAACCGGCTTTCCCCTTTGGATTTCATGGTACGCTGGCAGCCATTTCGTTAATTTACATCTCATTTTTCGGATATCAGCTTATTGCAAACAATGCGGATGAAATTATCGAGCCGGAAAAAACCATCCCAAAAGCCATGAAACTTTCCATGATCATAAGCATGATTATTTATTTACTAATAACTATTGGTGCAGTACTTGCCGTTCCATGGCACAAGCTGGCTGCAAGTGAAGCGCCACTGGTGTTGCTGGCCGATGAGGCTTTTGGTGGAAAAGGATGGATATTAATTTCGTTAGGGGGTGTTTTGGCATCGCTGGGAGCGCTTAGCAGCACGCTGTTTTCGCAAAGCCGGCAAACATATGCCATGGGAAAAGACCGCTTTTTTCCCGATATCATGGGGAAGCTGGATGAAAAAACAAAACAACCCAAAATGGCTTTAATTACGGGTGCTGTTTTGATCAGTCTTGTATTGTTTTTCTTCGATCTGGAATTTATTGCTAAAGCTGCCAACTTTTGTCTGCTATTTTCCCTGCTCCCTGTGTCATTGGCCATGCGCAAAGTGTACAAAAAGGATCCTTCACTAAAACCTACAGCAAAATGGAAGCATTACCTTCCCCAAATAACACTGATTATTAACTTAGGGCTTTTACTGACCCTCGACCTTGTTTCTCTGGCTTTTGGGCAACAACTGGCTTTGATTGGGGCTCTTATTTATTTCTTTTATTCGCGCAAAAGAGAAAAACGTGGTAAAGAGGGGCTCAATATCATTTTAGCAGAAGAAAAAAAGTTCTCCTTTTTCAGTCGTAACAAAGTAATGATTCCTGTTTCCAATCCCAATACACAAAGGGCATTACTAATGCTTTCCAACACATTGTTATCGAAAAAAGGAGGAGAGATTCTTGTTTTAGCCATTAAGAACGTTCCCGCCAAAATAGACTTCTATGAAGCACTGTCCGGTGCCGATGAAACACTTGAGGTAATAAAAAGAAGTATTGACGAGGCCAAAAAACAAAATATTAAGATCACACCTGTTATCCGTGCCTCACACACTATTTCAAAAGGAATCATTAATGTAGCAGAAGAAGAAAACAGCAATTTGATTATTATGGGATTTCCGCGGCTTCAAAAAAATGCCGAACCCAGTGTGACCGAAGCTGTTTTGCACTCAACGCATACCGATACGCTGATACTCAATCTAAAAACTACGACGGAAAACTTCACTCCCAAAAAGATAGGTGTTTATATACAGGATTCCAATTCATTGCATCTGATGATGATGTGTGCAGCAGCCATTGCCGAAAAACATCAGGCAAAAATAGTACTGTTAGGTTTTTTACCCGAAAACTATGGCAAAAGGCTGAAATCATCCATGGACAAACTGATACTAAAAAGTTTACAAATCCTGAATTCGATGGCATTATACGACATCTCACTTTCTGTTTGTACAGATATCGAGACGGAGCTCATCCACCTTTCTGCTGAACTCGATCTACTTATTCTCGGTAAAGAGCCTGAAAAACGACAACACAAAAACCTTGAAGAATCTTTTTCATTCCGCGTGTCTAATCAATCGAAATGCTCTGCCATTATTGTTAAAAGCATCCAACCAATAAAAAAATTTGTACAGCGGCTGTAATATAATTATCTGAAGTTGTGAGCAACCATTAGGCCGGGATAAGGTTAAATAAACATCCCCTTACTTTTCAGTAAAGGGATGTTGGGTGCCCAAGATAGGACTCGAACCTACACGATCTTGCGATCACTAGTCCCTGAAACTAGCGCGTCTACCAATTCCGCCACTTGGGCAATTTTTTTGATGAATAACAAAACTTCAGGTTTTCACCTTTTTATTCACCAACCTCTCTTTGTGCCCGGAACAAGAATCGAACTTGCACTCCCAAAACGGGAACATGGCCCTCAACCATGCGCGTCTACCATTTCCGCCATCCGGGCTTAAAATGAGGCTGCAAAAATAAGATTATTTTTAGAAGTGCCATAAACTTTTTTAATTTTTTAACCTGTAAAGAGAATCAGGTTTATTTGTTCTTAGGCATTCAAAACAAAATAGAGGCCAATCCCCAGCAGGAAAGCAATATAGCCAAAAATCATAAATCTAATTGTAAAAGGGATAAGCTATAGATGTTACAAGGCTGCCAAAACAGCCTACATTTGAATCCCATAATAACGCCTTTTTCACTTGTACACTCTCACAATTTTCCTATTTTTGCTATATCTACAAACAAACAAAATATGTTTACCGAAAAAGACCTCCTTCAGATAAAAAACAAAGGTATTGATCCGGATACAGTTGAAAAACAAATTGAATATTTCAAAAGCGGTTTTCCTTTCATTCAACTCACCTCTCCGGCCACGCCAGGCCACGGTCTGCATTCGTTCAATGATAAGGAAGTAAATGCGTTACAAACTTATTTTGACAAAAACAAAGACTATTATGAAATCCTCAAATTCGTACCGGCTTCCGGCGCTGCCAGCCGCATGTTTAAGCACCTGTTGGCTTTCAGGAATGCTTTTCAGGGAAGTGAAGAAGAAATTACCAAACTGGAAAATGAAACAGATATCAATTCAGTGGGCTATTTTTTCAAACATCTTCAACAATTTGCATTTTATGAGCCTCTGAAAAAAGCGCTTAAGGTAGATCATCTCGATTTGGATGAACTATTGGAAAAGAAAGATTACAACATTATTTTAGATTATTTACTTACCGACAAAGGGCTGAATTATGCTCGACTACCCAAGGCAATGTTGTATTTCCATAATTATACCGACGGTCCGCGGCGGGCTTTTGAAGAACATTTGGTAGAAGCAGCCCATTATGCCACAGACAAAAACGGAACTGCCAAGGTTCATTTTACCGTTTCTCCGGAACACCGGCAGGAATTTACAACAGCTGTTGAATCCGTTAGAAAAAAATACGAAAAACAACACAAAGTAAATTTTGATATAAGTTTTTCACAACAGAAACCTTCCACTGATACAATTGCAGTGGATGTGAATAACGCGCCTTTCCGGAACAGGGACGGGAACATCCTTTTTCGTCCCGGCGGACATGGTGCACTCATCGAAAACCTGAACGACTTGCAGGGAGAGATCATTTTTGTGAAAAATATCGACAATATCGTTCCCGATCGTTTACGCAATAACACCTACCTATACAAAAAAGTTATCGGTGGCTTGCTGTTCAAACTTCAGGAAAAAACTTTCGAATACCTCGATTTGCTTGAAGACGGCAACCTGACTGATAATGAAGTGGAAAGTATAAAGGATTTTACCCACAATGAATTGAATATCTTTATTCCGGCAGCCTATCGTGGATATGAAAAGATGGAACGAATCGACTGGCTTTTCAACAAACTCAACAGGCCCATGCGTAGTGCCGGTATGGTGAAAAACGAAGGAGAACCAGGCGGAGGGCCTTTTTGGGTAATTAATGAAGATGATGAGCTTTCATTACAAATTGTGGAATCATCACAAATTGATTTTAGCAATCC
>Ga0114931_10007916_pt1 | contig 12929 bp, 12 predicted proteins | sample 2SBtaG_FD_89579 | JGI IMG/M metagenome (GOLD analysis project Ga0114931, IMG submission 89579) | Deep subsurface microbial communities from Kolumbo volcano to uncover new lineages of life (NeLLi) - 2SBTROV14_V59a metaG | ecosystem: Environmental > Aquatic > Marine > Volcanic | place: Kolumbo...
CGGCCGGTCCTCGAAATGGAAGACCGCCGTGACGGTTCGCGTGTCGGCCGCGACGGTTTCCAGCAGGGCGTGAAGGAGCGCCCGATGGGTACGTCCGCCGATCTCGATCTCGTGCTCTCCACCCGGGGCGAGCCTCCCCGCGGCCTCGGGGGGCAGGCCCACCCGCACTTCGAGAACCCCGTCCTCCACCAGGGTCAGGATCCGTTGGCCCGGCGTCACGACGGTCCCCTCGTCGGCCAGGCGCGCCACGATGCTGCCGGCGTAGGGCGCCTTCAGGCTCGAGAGATCGAGGGCCACCTCCACGCTGCGTCGGGCGCTCTCGGCCGCGGCGATGTCGGCCACGGCCGCGGCCCGGGTGGCCACCAGAGCCTGTTCGGAGTAGTGCGACTCGTCGAAGCGCTGGGCCGAGATGCTCTCGCGCTCGAGGAGCTGCCGTCGCCGTTCGGTGGTGACCGTCGCCAGGGCGAGGCGTGCGTCGATCTCACCCACGCGGGCGCGCGCGGCCTCGACCTGGGCCTCGATCTCCCGGCGCCGCGCGGTGAGCTCGCGGACGTCGAGGCGCGCGAGCGTCTGGCCTGCTTCCACCCGGTCTCCCTCGTCGACGCTCAGGGACACCAGGCGACCGCCGCGGTCGAAGCCCAGCTCGCTCCGCCGGCGACTGACCACCCGGCCGGCGTGGCGGGTCGCCACCTCGTAGGATTCGACCCGGTGGACGCGCAACACCTCTACGGGGAGGGCCGGGGCCGGCTCGGGCGGAGGCTGGGCCGGGGCCCGAGCCGATGCCCAGAAGCCGGCCAAGGCCAGCAGCGCCGTCGCCGACAGCAGGGAACCGAGGCTCCGCCTCATCCGCAAGGAGGCGAGGCCCCACCTCATCGGAGCCCGGCCGAGTCGCGCGGCGTGGACGCAGCGCCGCGCAGGACGGTCTTCAGCGTGGGCTCCAGCAGTTCCTCGAGGCGGAGGCCGACCTGGAGCTTGCCCGACAGATGGAGCGAAACCAGGCCGTGGAGCGTCACCCAGCAGACGTGGGCGACCTGCAGCGGATCCCCGGACAGTGCTCCCTCGCGGATGCAGCGCTCGCAGACGGCCAGGATCTGGCCCCAGCAGCGGGCGCGCCGTGCCTCGAGGAAGGCGTCGTCCCGCGGGGCGAGATGATCGAGCTCGAACATGATTCGATAGGCGTGGGGCTCGCGGAGAGCGAACTCGACGTATGCGAGGCCCATGGCGTGGAGCTGATCGAGCGGAGCGAGCGATTCGCTCTCGGCGCGCGCCTCGGTGGTGAAGTCGCCGAACCGGTCGAAGGCGGCGGCCCGGACGGCGTCGAAGATGGCTTCCTTGTTCTGGAAGTAGCGGTAGGGGGTCATCGGGCTCACGCCGAGCTCCGAGGCCAGGCCGCGCAGCGTCACACCCGTGTAGCCGGCCTCGGCGAAGCGTCGCGTGGCGACGCGGCACAGCTCGGCGCGAAAGCTCTCGATCTCGACGGCACTCAGGGGGCGCGACATGCCACACTATATACATTGTAAATAATGATCGTCCAAGCCTTGGCGTGGGCGAGGATTCTTCGATCCTCCAAGCAGCTCACGGCCCGAGACCGAGTTCGCGCGGGCCCGACAGGCCCGCCGTGGGTGGAACACGTTCTAGAAAGGTGCCCCGGGCGCCCGTCTGGCGCATGATGGGCGCCTCCGGCCTTCGCCGGCCTGCTTTGGAGCGGCCATGATCCTGGATCTCTTCCAGCTCGAGGAGCGCGTCGCGATCGTGACCGGCGCCGGGAAGGGAATCGGACGGGCCATCGCTCTGGCCTATGCCGAGGCGGGCGCGCACGTGGTCTGCGCGGCCCGGACGGTGGCGGACATCGAGGCCACGGCGGCCGCGGTTCGCGAGCGCGGGCGGCGCGGCCTCGCCGTACGCTGCGATGTGACGCGGTCCGAGGAGCTCGAGGCCCTCGTGGTGGCCACCGCCGCCGAGTTCGAGCGGCTGGACCTGCTCGTGAACAATGCCGGCGGCTGGCCTCCGCGCACCGCCCTCGAGACCTCCGAGCGGAACCTCGAGGCCGCCTTCCGCTTCAACGTGACCCAGGCCTTCCAGCTCTCGAAGCTCTGCGTGCCGCTCATGGTCGGGACGGCTGGCGCGGGCGCCATCGTGAACGTCTCGTCGCGGGCCGGCGGGCTCGTTCAGCCGTCCTTCGTGGCCTACGGCACGGCCAAGATGGCCCTCAACTTCATGACACGGCAGCTCGCGGCGGAGTGGGCTCCTGCGGTGCGCGTGAACGCGATCGCCTGTGGCGGCGTCGAGACGGAGGCGCTGCAGGTCGTTCTCACGGATGCGGCGATCCGCAAGCAGCTCGAGGACGAGACGCCCATGAAGCGGATCGGTCGGGTCGAGGACATCGCGGCCTGTGCGCTCTACCTGGGGTCGCCGGCCGCTTCGTGGGTCACGGGCAAGATCTTCGAGATCGACGGAGGGACCGAGTCTCCCGCCTTCACGATTCCCACGCCGCCCCTGCGCACGGAAGGCCCATGATCGGCCGGCGCGGCCATGACCGGCCCGGGGGCCGCATGAGCTACCGCGTGATCCAGTGGGCCACGGGCGGCGTCGGCCGCGCCGCGATCGGGGGCGTGCTCGCCCATCCCGAGCTCGAGCTGGTCGGCTGCTGGGTCCACTCCGAGGCGAAGGATGGAAAGGACGTGGGCGAGATCTGCGGCCGCGAGCCGCTCGGAATTCAGGCGACCCGCGACGTGGACTCGCTGCTCGCGGTCGAGGCCGACTGTGTGATCTACAGCCCGGTGATGGGTCAGGAAGGGGAGGTCCTTCGCATCCTCGAGGCGGGCAAGAACGTGGTGACTCCGCTCGGTTGGTTCTTTCCGTTCGCGAGCACCGACGTCACGAAGCTCGAGGCCGCGTGTCGGGCGGCCGGTGTGACCCTGCACGGAACGGGGATCCACCCCGGCGGCATCACCGAGCGCTTTCCGCTCATGGTCTCGGCGCTCTGCCGTGACGTCCGACACGTGCGCGCCGAGGAGTTCTCCGACATCCGGAGCTACGCTGCGGAGTTCGTGGTGCGCGAGGTCATGCTGTTCGGCAAGACGCCGGCCGAGGCGGCCCGGAGCCCCATGCTCGGGATCCTCGGCGGCGGCTTTTGTCAATCCATCGACATGGTGGCCCATGCCCTCGGAATCGAACTCGATTCCGAGAAGCGCACGCAGCACGAGATGGCGGTCGCCACGCGGAAGATCGCGACGCCGGTCGGGCCGATCGAGCCCGGCCGAGTGGCGGCACAGCGCTTCACCTGGCAGGGAACCCGTCGGGGCGAGCCCGTGATGACCGTTTGTACGAACTGGCTGATGGGCGAGCAGCACCTGGATCCGCCCTGGCGCCTCGGCGGTGAGCGCTTCGAAGTGGAGATCGACGCCGATCCGCCGGTCGCGGTCACGTTCCACGGGATCCATCCCGAGACCCAGGGCCAGCGGCAGGAGCCGAACCCGGGGATCGTCGCCACTGCCAACCACTGCGTGAACGCGGTGCCCTACGTATGCGCGGCGGAGCCTGGCATCAAGACCTACCTCGACCTGCCGTTGGTCTCGGGCCGCTACGCTCAGGACCGCTGAAAGGAACCTCATGGCCATCACGATGCTGCGCCTCGACATGCGGGCGCCCGACTTCTCGCCCGCCGGAAAGCAGGAGCTCTACGCCGCGGCCCTCGACATGGCGGCCTACTGCGACGAGCACGGCTTCGACTCGGTCGTGCTCTCGGAACACCACGGAACCGACGACGGCTACCTGCCGGCTCCGCTGGCCTTTGCCGGCTGCATCCTCGGGCGGACGCGTCGGATCCGGGTCGGCGTGGCGGCGCTGCTGCTTCCGCTGCACGACCCGATCCGCGTGGCCGAGGATCTGGCCGTGCTCGACCTCGCCAGCGGCGGCCGGATCGGCGTCACCGCGGGCCTCGGCTACCGGCCCGAGGAGTACGCGATGTTCGGCAAGGACTGGGCCGGGCGCGGCAAGCTGCTGGACGCGTGCCTGGATGCGCTGCTGCGAGCCTTCCGCGGCGAGCCCTTCGAGTGGCAGGGCAGGACGATCCGACTCTCGCCCACCCCCGCCACCCGGCCGCACCCGCCGATTTTCGTCGGTGGCATGGGGAAGAACGCCGCGCGCCGGGCCGTGCGCTTCGGTCTTCCGTTCCAGCCGGGCTCGAACCATCCCGAGGCCTTTGCGCTCTACACGAAGCTCTGCGAGCAGAAGGGCATTCCGCCCGTCCTGCTGGCCCCGGGCGACGCGGAGCTGCTGGTGGTGTCCGAGGATCCCGATCGCAGCTGGGCGGAGATCGGGAAGTATCTGCTCCACGACGCCACGTCCTACGCCAGTTGGCAGCCGGAGGGGCAACGCTCCGCGGTCCACTCCGACGCCACCACAGTGGAGGCGCTGCGCGCCGAGGGCCGCTACGTGATCCGCACCCCCGAGCAGTGCATCGCGAAGGCGAAGTCCCAGGGCCCCTTCACGCCCTTCATCCTCTACCCCCTGTGCGGCGGAACTCCGCCCGAGGCCGGCTGGCAGAGCCTCCGCCTCTTCGCCGAAAAAGTCCTCCCCAACCTCTAGCCCCCCCTGACGAAGGGGACGGTTCCATTCCCTGACGAAACGACCTTGATGCCCCGCGCTAGCTGGGCCGTTCGTGTTTCGTCAGGGAATGGAACCGTCCCCTTCGTCAGGGGTCAGTTGCGGAGGAGCTCGCCGGCGTTGACCATGAGGGTCTCGCCGGTGATCAGGCGGGCGCGGTCGGAGCAGAAGAAGACGACCGCCTCGGCGACGTCTTCGTCGGCGGGCATCTCGCCGAGGGGCATGTTGGCGACGATCTCGGCCTTCACCTCCTCGGGCGGGATGCCTCGCTCCTTCGCCTGCCAGTTCGTGTAGGCCTCGACCGGCGGCCCCCACATCCAGGTCGGTACGACCATGTTGACGCGGATCCCCTTCGGGCCGAGCTCCTGGGCCATCGGGGACAGGGCCGAGAGCAGGGCGCCCTTGGCGGAGCCGTAGGCCAGCTGCGGCATCTTCGGCGGCAGCCACATGGCCTGGGAGCCGATCAGCACGATCGAGCCACCGCCGCTCGCCTCGAGCTGGGGCACCGCCGATCGCGCCACGTGCATGGTGCCGATCACGTTCATCTCCAGCGAGCGGCGCCAGTCCTCGTCCGAGGTGCTCTCCAGCGTCCCGAAGATCGCATCGAGGGCGGCGACGTTGACCACGGCGTGCAGCGCGCCGAAGCGCCCGACCGCGGCCTGCATGAGTGCCTCGCAGCTTTCGGGATCGGTGACGTCGGCGGCGAAGGGGAGGACCCGCTCGCGCGAGGGATCGAGACGCTTGGCGATCTCCGTGAGCTTGCTCTCCGTTCGCGCCGCGATCACCACGTTCGCGCCGTCGCGCAGCGCGCAGGTCGCGATCTCGCGCCCGAGCCCGGGGCCCACGCCCGAGACCACCACCGTCTTTCCTGACAGGATCACGTTCGCTCCTCCGCGAGAACCCGGGCGACCATCATAGCCCGCTCGCCCCGCCCGCCGCCCTACACGCCGGCCGAGCGGACGGCTAGGCTTCGCTCATGCCGGATCGGGACTCGCCCAGCGCACAGCCCGCCTGGCTCCGGGAGCCCGACGAGGCGCTCCTCGACCGGCGGATCTGCAATCTCGGGCTCCGCATCGAGGGCACCGCCCTCGCCGAGCGGATCGACCGCTTGCACGACGAACTGGCTCGCGCCGGGCTCCGCTTCCGGCCCTACGTCTGGCTCTCCACCGACTGGTTCACGCCCGACGGCCACACCGGGTTCGCCGTGCCCTTTTACCTGGCACACCCGCGCCTGGCCCACCTCGAGCGCCGCCAGATGTACGCGGTCGAAGGCGGCAATCACGAGGCCTGCATGCGACTCCTGCGTCACGAGACGGCCCACGCCCTCGACAACGCCCATCGCCTGCACTGGCGCAAACGCTGGCGCGATCGGTTCGGAAAGGCCAGCCGGCCCTATCGCTGGAGCTACGTGCCCGACCCCGAGAGCAAGGATCACGTCCTGAACCTGGAGAACTGGTACGCCCAGAGCCACCCCGTCGAGGACTTCGCCGAGACCTTCGCCGTCTGGCTCCGGCCCGGCGAGCGCTGGCGCAGCCAGTACGCCGAGTGGCCCACCGCCCTGCGGAAGCTCTGGTTCGTCGACGAGCTGATGGAGGAGATCGCGACCAAGCCGCCGCGCGTCCGCACGCGCGCGAGGCCCGACTCGCTCGGCAGGCTCCGCATGACGCTTCGTGAGTACTACCGCGACAAGAAGTCCTTCTACGGCGACGCCGATCGCTCCGTCTACGACCGCGAGCTGCTCCGACTGTTCTCCGACGAACGCGCGTTCGGGCACCGTCGGACCGCAGCCGCCGTGTTGCGAGAGTGGCGCACCGAGCTGCGCTCGCGTGTCGCCCACTGGACCGGGCAGTACCCCTTCGTGATCGACGAAGTCCTCCAGGGGATGATCCTGAGGGCACGCGAGCTGAGACTGCGTCTCTGCTACTCCGAGCGCGAAACCGTGCAGGACGCCGCCATCGTGCTCACCGTCCACACCATGCGACAGATCCACGGCAGCTACCGGGAGTATCAACGTTGAGATCCCGAGGCCACCCGTGGTGAAGAAGCTTCGCGTCTTGTTGCTGTGTCACGAGGATCTGGTGCCGCCGAGCTCGCGCGAGGGCTGCGATCCCGACGCGATCTACGATTGGCAGGCCGAGTACGACGTCGCCGCCGCGTTGCGGAGCCTCGGTCACGAGGTCCAGGTGCTGGGCGTTTCCGACGACGTGCTGCCGATCCGACACTGCGTGGAAGGCTTCGAGCCCCAGGTCGTCTTCAACCAGCTCGTCGAGCTGCGCGACGTCGGCGCCTTCGCCGTCCATGTCGTGAGCTACCTCGAGCTGTTGGGGGTGCCCTATACCGGCTGCAACCCGCGGGGTCTCACCCTCGCACGGGACAAGGCACTCTCGAAGAAGATCCTCCGCTACCACCGGGTTCCCACGCCCGCGTTCCTCGACTTTCGCGCGGGCCGTCGCATCCGGATCCCGAAACGGCTCCCGTACCCGATGATCGTGAAGTCACAGGACGAGGAGGCCTCGCGCGGCCTCTCCCAGGCCTCGATCGTGCACGGCGACGCCGAGCTCGCCGAGCGCGTCGGATTCGTCCACCGGAACGTCGGAAGCGACGCCATTGCGGAGCAGTACGTGGAGGGGCGAGAACTCACGGTCGGCATTCTCGGGAACGACCGGCTCCGGACCTTTTCAGTCTGGGAGCTTTCGTTCGGAAGCCTGCCGGACCGGACGGAGCCGATCGCCACCGAGCGCGTGAAGTGGGATCGCGCCTACCAGCGAAAGCTCGGCGTCACCACGGGCCCGGCGGACCTGCCGGACGACGTCGCCCAACGGATCGCCCGCCTCGGGCGCCGAAGCTACCGAGCGCTGAACCTCTCGGGCTACGCACGCCTGGACCTGCGGCTCTCGGAGGACGGCCGAGTCCACGTGATCGAGGCCAACCCGAACCCCGACCTCACCGACGACGAAGACTATGCCCAGAGTGCCGGCCGTTCCGGGCTGGCCTACCACCGCCTGATCCAGCGCATCATGAATCTCGGCATCGCCTACCGAGCACCCGGACGCAGCGCCTAGCGGTCGGCGCCACTGCGCGCCTGCTCACCCCCTCCACGTCCCCGGCGGCGGACCGCCGAAGAGCCGCCGATCCGTGGCCGGAAGGGCCGGACCAGCTGGGCCGCGTATCCAATGGGGTAGTCGGGCTCCGCCGCGATTCCCAGGGCCTTGCCGGAGCGAGGAGCCTCCGGCTGCCAGTAGTACGTCCCGAGCGCGTGGTCCACCAGCGTCGTGAAGAGACCGAAATTCACGTCTCCGTCCACGGGCGAACGCCGGTGATGGAAGCGATGGACCTCGGCGACGGCCAGCCAGCGTCGAAGCGGTCCCAGCCGGTAGTCCACGTTCGAATGTTGCAGCAGCAGCTGGATCGCCGTGCAGAAGACCAGCGCCGTTCCGACGTCCGCGGGGAGGCCCAGTGCCACGAGGGGAGCCGTCCCCGCCAGGGTCTCGACGGCCTGATGCAGCGGGTGCTTCATCAGGCCGTTGAGTCCGTACATCCGAAGGACGCTGTGGTGGACGGCGTGGATCCGCCACAGCCAGGCCAGGCGATGGCTGAGGAAGTGGACGAAGCCCACGCCGAGATCGAGGACCAGGATCGCTCCGACGACCTCTACGACGAAGGGCAGCCCGCTCGGCCACAGCGAGCCGGTCCCGAGCCCGACGACGAGGATCGGAAGCATTCCCAACGCGGCGAGGCTGGCCGACTCGTTCACGACGGCGTGGATCACGTCGCGAGCTCCATCGCCGAGGGACCGGTTCCACTCGGGGCTCCAGGGCGCGATGCGCTCGGCGAGGAAGGACAGTGCGACGGCGACCAGCAGCAGCGGACCCAGCCAGACGATCCCCGAGCCGGAGCCGAGGGCCGCGAGTGCGGCGCCATCCACGCCGATCCACAGGGCGGGGGCGTAGGTCCAGCGGATCGTTCGTCGGGCGAGGCTCGTCTGCATCTGCGAATCCAGAGCGTTCCCGTGCTCGAGGGAAGGGTCAGCCGGCTCGGAAGTCCTCGCTTGAACGATCCGGCTGGCTCGTCCGACCCGGCGGCAACAGGATTCGCAGCTCGCCGACGGCCCGGGACGGGGTCGCTCCGAACATTCGCCGAAACGTGCGAGACAGATGCGCCGAATCGGAGAAGCCGCCCTGCAAGGCCGCCTCGGTGAGGTTCGACCCGTCGTGGAGGGCCAGGATCGCCCCGCGGAGTTTCCACCAGAGCCGGTAGGTCCGGATCGAGACCCCGGTCTGTCGTCGGAACAGATGGGAGAGACGCCCGACCGAGAGGCCGACCGCCGACGCGAGATCGCCGCCCGAGACGGGGGCCGCGTCCGGCGCACGGAGCCTCCGGAGGGTTCGTGCAATGCGCGGGTCGAGATCACTGGGACGGGCAGCGGGTGCCCCGCCCAACGCCGCGAGCAGCGAGGCGCGCAGCTCGCAGAGCTTCGGCCAGTTCGGCGACCGCGCCGCGGCGACGAGCCGCCCGCACGCTCGCTCGATCGCCGCTCCTTCCGTCGCGCGAGTTCCTTCGCCGACGGCCCACGCCAAGCGTCGCCCCGAGGCGCTCTCGGGATCGACGTAGAGGTGCGCCACCGGGGCCGCCGCCCGCGCGACTGCGTGCGGCACGTCGCTCCCGATCGCCAGACCGCGACCTTCGAGGCGCCGATCTCCCGCCAGGGTCCAGGCGATCGGATCATCGACCGACAGGCCGATCTGGATCGCGTGGTGGGCATGGAGATCCGTCGCGGCCGAGCCCCCCAGGAACAAGGCCCAGCCCGTGTCGAGCGCGAGGCTTCCGATCCAGGCGGAGTCGGTCATGGCGAGACTCTATCTCCCGTCGCGAGAGAGGTCTCGTGCGCAGGCCAGCAGCCGGACACCCCCGCGCGGCTGTGCGACCCTCGGCGTCCGACGAGGAGGCCCCATGGATTTCGAGATCCCGCGGGAGATCCGCGACACCCTGGACGAGCTCGACGACTTCATCGAGCGCGAGATTCGACCGCTCGAACGACAGGACGACAACATCCGCTTCTTCGACCACCGCCGCGAGCACGCCCGCACCGATTGGGACCACGATGGCCGCCCGCGCGCCGACTGGGAAGCCCTGCTGGGCGAGATGCGACGGCGCGCCGATGCGGCCGGCCATCTGCGCTACGCGCTCCCCGAAGAGCTCGGAGGTCGAGGTGGGTCGAACCTCGCCATGGCCGTGATCCGGGAGCACCTCGCCGCTCGTGGTCTCGGGCTCCACAACGATCTCCAGAACGAGTCGTCCATCGTCGGCAACTTCCCGGGAGTCCACATGATGCTCGCCTTCGGCAGCGAGGATCAGAAGAAGGAGTTCCTGCCTGGAATGATCACCGGAACGCATCGAGTGGCCTTCGGGTTGACCGAGCCCGACCACGGCAGCGACGCCACCTGGTTGGAGACCACGGCGCGCCGCGATGGCGATGATTGGGTGATCGATGGGAGGAAGCGCTTCAACTCCGGGATGCACCATGCCAACTGGGACATGGTGTTCGCGCGAACCTCCGGCGAGCCCGGCGACGGGCGAGGCATCACCTGCTTTCTCGTCCCGACCGACGCACCCGGGGTGTCGGTGGACTTCATGTGGTGGACGTACAACATGCCCAGTGACCACGCCGAGGTGACCTTCGAGAACGTGCGCGTGCCCGCGTCGTCCCTCTATGGCGAGCTCGGCGGCGGGCTCCAGCTGGCCCAGGCCTTCGTCCACGAGAATCGCATCCGGCAAGCTGCGTCGGGCGTCGGCGCCGCCCAGTACTGCATCGACGAGAGCGTCCGCTTCGCGCGCGACCGGATCGTCTTCGGCAAGCCGCTCTGGCTGAACCAGGCCATCCAGTTCCCCCTGGCCGAGCTCCACACCGAGGCCGAGCTCGTGCGCAACCTGGTCTACAAGACGGCCTGGGAGATGGACCGTGGCCACGCCATGGACGTCACCCAGAAGGTCTCCATGTGCAACTACCGTGCGAACCGGCTCGTCTGCGATGCCGCCGACCGTGCCATCCAGACCCACGGCGGAATCGGCTACACACGCCACAAGCCCTTCGAGCACATCTACCGCCACCACCGCCGCTATCGCATCACCGAGGGCAGCGACGAGATCCAGATGCGGCGCGTGGCCGGGATCCTCTTCGGCCGGGAGGCCAAGCGCGGCTAGGCCCTTTGGCTCGCCCTGCCAGCCAGTCCGCGCGGGGTCCGGTCGCCGATCCGAAAGCCTTGTTAGAATCGAGCCTCGAAAGATGAGCGCAACGACGCCCGACCCGACTGCCCCGCTCATGGCCTGCCACGAGTGCGATGCGCTCGTCCGCGATCGGCCGCTGCCGCCCGGGGGGGTGGCTCGCTGCCCCCGCTGCGGCGGCCTGCTCCGGCGCGCCCGGCAGAACAGCATCGAGCGCACGTTGGCGTTCACCCTGGCCGGCCTGATCCTGTTCACCCTGGCCAACGTCTACCCGTTCATGACCTTCCAGCTCGAAGGCCGGGAGCAGGTGTCGAACCTCGTCTCCGGGGCCCTCGTGCTGTGGCGCGAGGGGCTGCCGGAGCTCGGCCTGCTGGTGTTCCTGACCAGCATCGGCTTCCCGGCGCTCCAGATCTTCGGGCTGCTCTACGTGCTGGTCCCCTTGCGCCTCGAGCGACGGCCGGCCCGCCACTTCGGCCCGGTCTTCCGGATGATCCTGGCGGTCGGACCGTGGGGCATGCTCGAGGTCTATCTCTTGGGCGTGCTGGTCGCAATCGTGAAGCTCTCGGAGATGGCCACGCTCACTCCCGGGGTCGCCTTCTGGTCCTTCTGCGGCCTGATCGTCACCGCGACCGCGGCCAACGCCAGCCTCGACCCCGACGTCATCTGGCAGAAGCTGGAGCGGGCTCGATGAGCGCTGCACCCGCCACGGCCTCGCGTGCCGGCCTGATGGGATGCCATGGCTGCGGGCTCCTCCTGCGCCGGCGCCACGCGAAGCGCGGCCAGTCGCTTCGCTGCCCCCGCTGCGCGGCGCCCGTGCACGACCGAAAGCCCGAGAGCTTCCAACGCACCGCAGCCCTGGTCTTCACGGCGGCGGTCCTCTACGTGCCGGCCAACCTGTTTCCGATCATGACCGTGATCTCCTTCGGCAAGGGCCGCGCCGACACGATCCTGACCGGCATCGTCCATCTCGCGCACACCGGCATGCTCTCCCTGGCCCTGCTCGTCTTCTTCGCCAGCGTGCTGGTGCCCGTGCTGAAGCTGGTCGGCATCTCGTTCCTGCTCTGGTCCATCCACCGCCGCTGGCGATGGCGACCGCGGGACCGGACACTGCTCTATCGGATCATCGAATCCGTGGGACGCTGGTCGATGATCGACATTTTCATGATCTCGATCCTGGTGGCGCTGGTGAAGCTCGGCAACGTGGCCACCATCGAGACGGGCCTGGGCGCCACCTGTTTTGCGGCCGTGGTGGTCCTCACCATGTTCGCGTCCATGAGCTTCGATCCGAGGCTCATCTGGGACGCGATGGAGGAAGAGGCATGAGCGAAGACGAGGGCGGAGCTCCGATCGAGGCGGGCGAGGCCGAGGTCGTCGAGCGACGTGGACCGTCCATCGTCTGGTTGATCCCCGCGATCGCGCTGGTGATCGGCGGCCTCATCTGGTGGCACAGCAACGCGAACCGTGGGCCGGAGGTCACGATCCTGCTGAAGAACGGGGGCGGCATCGAGGCGGCCAAGACCAAGGTCCGCTACCGCGGGCTCGAAGCCGGCGAGGTCACCGAGGTCGGGATCCGCGACATCGACACGGTGCAGGTGAAGGCACAGCTGGGTCCCGGCGCCTGGCCCTACATGACGACCGAGGCGAAGTTCTGGGTCGAGAAGCCGCGCGTCGGGGTGGGCGGAATCTCGGGCCTCGATACCCTGGTCTCGGGCTCCTACATCACCATGGAGCTCCCTCCTTTGAACGAAGAGGGCGTGCCCCGAGGCGAGCCGACCCTCGAGTTCGAGGCGCTCGAGCACCCACCGCTCAGTGCGAAGTATCCCAACGGCTTGCGCATCGGCCTCCAGGCCGACGATTTGCGCGGCCTCACGACGGGCTCGTCCATCCGCTACCGCGACATCTCGGTGGGCGAGGTGGAGCGCTACGAGCTGAATCCGGACGGCCAGGGAGTCCGGCTGTGGGCCTTGATCTCGGAGAAGTATCGCGACCTGGTGCGCCCGAGCTCCGAGTTCTGGAACTCCACCGGCATCGAGCTCGACGTGCGCCCTTCGGGGATGAAGCTCCAGGCCAGCTCCCTGGCGTCGATGCTGGGCGGAGCC
>Ga0114931_10007917_pt1 | contig 12928 bp, 12 predicted proteins | sample 2SBtaG_FD_89579 | JGI IMG/M metagenome (GOLD analysis project Ga0114931, IMG submission 89579) | Deep subsurface microbial communities from Kolumbo volcano to uncover new lineages of life (NeLLi) - 2SBTROV14_V59a metaG | ecosystem: Environmental > Aquatic > Marine > Volcanic | place: Kolumbo...
CCTTATCACACGTGCCATCGAGCAAGTCCGTGCCAACACAGAAATGTCGGGAGCAGGTGCGGGCTCACCCGACCACGTGCCCGCGCAGAATAACACCATTGCTACTGGTGTAGGACACGAGCAAGTAGCGAAGAGTTCGTCTGTCGTTGTGCCTGAGACGAATGGAAATGCTACACCTGCCGGCGCAGAGACGGTTGAGCGCGCGTCTGCACACAATATTCGCGCAGGTGACTTCACGTATCGCACCATCCCCGGCATAACCCAAGACCTTGAAACAGCGCAGGCGCAGCTGCCCGATTACCACGGCGAGCAGACGCTGCCCGCCATCCAACAGCTATTCAAGCAGCCGGGTATGTTTAATAGTCTGATACAAGGGCAAGAAAAGGTCATATTAAGCAACTGGGGTCCCATGAGCCACGTACGTCTGAAAGATCTCGTTGATAGCAAGCCCGGCGTGACCTACAACATCGATGGTACCGAGGTACGGCTCTCGCCGGACACCGAAGCTATGATGCGGAGCATACTCGTACAGCTTGAACACGGGGGGCGCACCAAGGTGTCCAACATACAGGAACTCTTTAATGACGGCTACAAAAACAACATGACCGTCGGCAACCTTGTACAAAAAGTGGCACAGCAAATGCATGTGGGAAATAGTGCTGAAGGCGTCACCACCACTGCAGTTGCCGGCGAGGCCTCAGTTAATACACCGCATGAGTTGTCGCCCGCACCTGTGGCGAAGGGTACCACAGCGGCGGCCTCTGTAGCAGCTGCAGAGCATGTGCCGTCGCATGCACAAGAACCTCCACCCACGAGAAGGCCGGTAGCTCCGGTTCGAGAGCACCTCCAATCCCCTCCACCGAGTGGGCGCATGAACACGGTGAACGCCGAGGTGTATGCAGGTACGGAAAAACCCATACCGGGTGGTCGCGTCATCATCGCAGGTGACGCTGGTATCAAGTATGGTGGTGCGCGTGTGCAGGAGTTGTCAGTGCCACAAGTCCATGATGCAAACTTCATTGAAACGGCAAGCCGTCAAGTTGATGGAAAATACTTTACAAAGCCTTCAGGATTCGTCAAATGGTTGGGGATCAACAACTATCATCCCGAATGGCTTGATGGTCGCACTGCAGGTCAAGTGTATGTAAGCGACCACGCGTTCCAGGATGCTGTTCGTGAAAAGGTGGTGGAAATGCAGCTGTACCAACCGAAGGGACAAACACCACAGTTGAGACACTACGATTTGTGGAACAAGGATGGTAGCCTCAAGCAAACGTACGCGGAAATGACACCGCGCGACCTGCTCAAACACCTTGAGGCCGCGTATAAGCAGATACATGCCAACAGTGTAGAGCGTCCGCATGCCGACGGATGGAGAAACATCTACGCGCGTGACGCACACCACCACATTAACACACGATAACCTATGAATGACGAGACACGACAACCAGACCTGCTCGCTGACCTCGGGCTTGAGAATCTCTCGGAGGACGAACGTCACAAACTCCTGGCGGAGATAGGCGGGGTCGTATACCGCGGCGTAGTGCGGAGGGCATGGAACACGCTCTCCATCAAAGAGCAAGACGAATTGAGCGAGCTCCTTGAAGCAAGCGCAGCCGACTCGGAGAATGAGGAGAAGAGCACCGCGGTTGACACCTTCTTGAACGAACACGTGACAGACCTCTCCAAATACGTTGCGGAGGAGGTGGAAGCGCTCAAGAAGGCCCAGCAGAGCGCCTTGAGCGAATTTGAGTAAATAGGTCTGCATTTTGAAAACTGCGCTTTGCGTAGTAAGCTTCGCGTATGCGCAACGATATCGTGCATCCCGGAGCCGATGAGCTCACGTATGCCATTCGTGAGATTGTCACTGTTGCCGAAGAGCTGCAGGCAATGGATATGCACGTCTACTGGGAGAACATAGGAGACCCTGTCGCTAAGGGCCAGATCGTCCCCTCGTGGATAAAGGATATCGTTTCGGACCTTACGCGAACCGACGACAACTCGTATGGCTACTCGCCAACGAAAGGTATACTCGCGACGCGCGAGTACCTTGCGGCCATGCGGAACAATGAAGGTGGCGCTCAGATAACATCTGACGACATACTTTTCTTCAATGGCTTAGGGGATGCTATTCAGACCTCGTTCCTGTACCTTCATCCGCGTTCGCGTGTTCTCGGTCCCGACCCGGCGTACCCCACCTATTCGTCTGCAGAGGCTGCGCATGCGGATGCACCGCACCTGACATACAAGCTCGATCCGCAGAAGGGTTGGCAGCCGGACCTTGATGACATACGCAACAAGGTCAAGTACAACCCGCAGATAAGTGGTATTCTCATTATTAACCCGGATAATCCCACGGGGATGGTCTACCCGGAAGAGATACTGCACGGCATTGTGGCGATAGCACGTGAGTATGATCTTTTTGTGGTGAGTGACGAGATATACGCAAACATCACCTACAACGGTACACCCATGGTGCCGCTTTCGGATGTCCTCGATGGCGTGCCAGGCATCGCAATGAAGGGACTCTCTAAGGAGGTGCCGTGGCCGGGTGCGCGTTGCGGGTGGATAGAGGTCTACAATAAAGACAGTGACCCGATCTTTGCCCGCTATGTCAAGACGCTTGTTGACGCGAAGATGCTTGAGGTTTGCTCCACCACACTCCCGCAGCTGGCGCTTCCTCGGATCTATGCTGACACGCGCTACCGCGCACACCTCAAAGAGGTGTCGGCATCCTACGGGAGAAAGGCGAACCGCTTTGCAGAGGCGTTCAAGGATGTTGAGGGAGTCATTGCAAACAAACCATCCGGCGCTTTCTATGCATCGGTCGTGTTCAAGGACGGCGTATTGCGTGACGACCAGACACTTCCTATAGCAGATGCAAACGTCAAAGCATACATTGGCCAACACGTACACAATGTCCCTAAGGACAAGCGCTTCGTGTATTACCTCATGGGTGCGACCGGTATTACGGTCGTACCACTTTCGGGCATGAACAGCACGCTTGCTGGCTTTCGTATCACCTTGCTCGAACCTGACGAGCAGGTGTTCGTGGCTATGCTTGAAAAACTTACTGGCGCCGTACAAGCGTATCTGGCCAGCTAAGGTAGCCACAGATATATATAGAGATCAATAACCGAGACACACTATGAAACTATCAGTACATACGAAAGCGCCCTCGTCCGCCAGGGATCAATACACCGCAGTCACTTTCTCAATAGAGCACCATAAGGCGCTCCTTGTGCGCTCGTCGCGTGGTACCACACTTGAACTTGGTATACGTGCGCAAGCGCCGCTTACACGCAGGCGGTTTATAACACTTGTGCGACGCATGGTGCGTGAAGCAATAGCGCATGACCGCCTTCGCCTTATTGTGCGTGTGGACGAGCTTGCGGGGCTCAAGGGGCTTGACCTTGACCACGCTGAATTACTGCGCCTCTTTACCGAGAATGCACACATGGCAAACTATGCGTACACCGCATACAAAGCGAAACCACAGGATGGCTGGCAAGAACTTGTGGAACTTGTACTCGTTGGACAGCTTGATGCGAGCGCACGAAAAGCACTCACGGTGGGTGCGGTAGTTGCGCACGAAGTGAATGCTTGTCGCGACCTTGCGAATACGCCCGGTGGCGATATGACCCCGAAGCTCTTGGCTCTGCGTATCAAACGCGCGGCGCGCGGTACCGCAGTACGTGTACGCGTGCTCGGTGTACGCGAGATGGAGCGCCTTAAGATGGGTGCTGTACTTGGTGTTGCTCGTGGTGCCAAAGAAGAGCCTCGGTTCATCATACTTGAGTACAAGGGTTCGGCGAAAAAGGCACCGACCGTGCTCGTGGGCAAGGGGGTAACGTTCGATACGGGCGGCCTGTCACTAAAGCCGGCTGATGCTATGGTCGATATGCACCTTGATATGTCAGGAGGTGCTGCGGTCGCGCATGCCGTCATTGCAGCAGCGCGACTCAAGCTTCGCGTACACGTGGTTGCGCTCATCCCCGCGGTCGAGAATTCGGTCTCGGGTGAGAGCTATCGACCGGGAGATGTCTTGCGTTCTATGAGCGGCAAGACCATAGATGTGCTGAATACAGATGCAGAAGGGCGACTCATTCTTGCCGATACACTTACCTACGCTGAGCGGTACAAGCCCGCGCTCGTGCTTGATGTCGCGACTTTGACCGGTGCCGCACTTGTTGCATTGGGAACCAAAGCAAGCGCGGTACTCACCAAGGACGACTTGCTTGCGAGGACACTGTGTGAAGCGGGGGAGGTGAGCGGCGACTACCTATGGCCGTTGCCGCTCTGGGAAGAGTATGCGGATATGGTGCGTGGGCGGTTTGGTGATATTGCGAACATACCAACAGAGAATGCGCGCTACGCGGGTGTGATAGGTGGCGGTATGTTCCTTGCGGCATTTGCAGAGAACTATCGCTGGGCACATATAGACATTGCCCCGCGTATGACGAGTGACAAAGGAGACCAGCTTGCACCGGGTGCGGCAGGCGCCCCTGTGCGGCTTCTGGTCCGTCTTCTTGAGGAGGAGAAGGAGGAGGGGAAGTAACAATGCATGACCAAGACATTTGTGCTACGAAAGGTGACCCATATGGCCATAGCGCTTGGCTTTGTGATAGCTGCCTACCTTGTAGACCTTAATGCGGTGCTTGTGCTCGCAGGTCTACTTGCAGGCATGATACTCCTTGCACGTCTGAAACCGCGGTTTGATCCGCTCAAACTGGTCTCTCGCAAAAGTTATGGGGAACTGTTCTTTGTCGCGGGTATGTTTGGCACAGGGATAGTTGCACTCCCTGATCACTACACGGTATTTGCCGGAGCAGCCCTCATGCTTGCGCTTGCCGACCCGCTTGCGGCGCTTGTCGGCAGAAGGTATGGCACCCATCGATACCGTTTTTTCGGCGAAGAACGAAGTCTTGAGGGGTCACTTGCCTGCGCGCTTGTCTCCGCAGCTATCTTTCTGTATGTTGGCCTATTGCCGCTACATGCGCTTGCGGGAGGTCTTGGCATCGCGCTTATTGAGGCAGTGACACCTGCCGGCTCGGATAATCTTTTCATACCCCTTGCTGCAGCGCTGCTTGGTGTGCTTTTCGGCCCTTAACCGCTTATCCACGTACCCGTCCCACCGAACCAAACTTGTGCGGTACAATATACGTATGCGGATGAACGCGCTTTGGTTCGGTGCCCGCGCGGCTACGCTCTTTTGCGTACCGGCAGTTTTGTTGTCTTTTGCGGTCAGTACGCCACTCTATGCAGAGGCGCAGACAGCGGCCACACCGAAGGATGTCACTGTTGAGGACTCGGTACCTGTACAAACACAAACGGCAACCGCATTCAGTGTCACACCGGTCGTGGCGAATGAAAAAGCAAAGCCGCGCGATATCATAAAAAAAGAACTCATCGTCACCAACAATACGAACCATCGGTTAAATCTTTACATTTCGGTCGAAAATATTGACCCCACGAACGGTGCGGAGGAATTCGTTTCACCAGGCATAGCAGATCTCTCGAGATCACTTGCGAACTGGATAGAAATAACACGAGGTGTGATAGAGCTTTCTGCAAATGAGAGCAGGAAGGTGCCGTACCTCATCCATGTCAACCTGACCGCCATACCCGGTTCGTACTTTGCACGCATCCTCTTCCAGGAAGGCGCGCGCCGTCCACCAACAGAGACCATTGAGGATGGTACGTCGCTCCTGTTGAACGTCGAAGTGCTTGACGATGCAAAAGAGCGGCTACAGCTGGGCAACTTCACCTCAAGTAATTCGGTGGTGTTTGGTGACAACGTAGCGTTCTCATACCTCCTAAAGAATGTCAGCAACAGGGACATCGAGCCGCGCGGCTCGATACGCATCTTCAATCGCCGGGGTGAGGAGGTGGGCAGCGTACCCTTGAATGCGGATGGTACGGGAATAAGCCCGGAGAACAAGAAGCAGCTGGCTGCCGCATGGAGCGCAGCCGGCCGATTTGGCAAGTACAAAGCGTTCCTGGACCTCGAGTACGGCAAAGATCAGTTGGCGAGCGTGCAGGATACCGTGTATTTCTGGGTATTCCCGTGGAAAGAGATAGGTGCGTCGCTCTTGGGTGTGCTCGTGCTTGCGGTTGTTGGTACGTACATTGTGCACACGCGCGCACTAGCGCGCCCCGTGCCCGCGAGGCGCAGCACAGACCCTGAGCCACTTGTGCAAGAAGCCGCTCCCGCACATTCCATGCGCGCCGCCTTTGAGACCCAACAATCGAAACTAAACAGCCCGACCGTACTTGTGGGACGGCGACAACAGGATATGGGAGCACCGCTTCCTGTGGCGGCTAGAGAAAACACGGCACCGCGTGCGACCACGAACGGAGATACCGTCGAGCTTCGGTCGCGTCACACACGCCCGGGCGCCACAGTGCATGGCAATACCGTGGAACTTACACGAGGTAGGTAGTATGACCCGTACCGCTACCATCCGAGGATGCGTACGAACAGTGCAGACATTCGTGCTTGCACTTGTATTGCTTACGGTACCGGCACACCTCTTCGCACAGGAAAAAGGCCTCACGTTCACGGTGACGCCACCCCTCTTCCAACTTAACCTCAAGCCGGGAGACACCTGGACGAGCGGCATTCAGATCGTGAACTCGAACTCATACGATCTCACCGTGTATGCTGAACCGTATCTTTTTGAGCCGGCTGGTGAGAGTGGTGCGCCGAGGTTTACACGACCACCAGGCGAAGAAATAGGGCCAACGGGCAAGGATGCGTCGACACTTGCCGGATGGATGACGTTACCAGCAGGTCCCATTGAGGTACCGCGTGAACAGACGCGTACCATCCCCATTGCTATTACCATACCGAAGGATGCGGCACCGGGTGGCCACTATGCTGCAGTGCTTATCGGCAACCGCGCACCGGAGGGCGTGCATAATGGGGATGCACTGTCGGTAACAAGTTCCATCGCATCACTATTCTTCCTTCGCGTTGCAGGTACCGTTATTGAAAAGGGCCGCATACGTGACTTTACGACCGAAAGCTCCGTGTACCAAGACGCGGAAGCGCGGCTGTCACTTCGGTTCGAGAACCAGGGAAACGTACACCTACAGCCTAAGGGTAACATCACCATCTACAACATGTTCGGCAAACAGCGCGGCTTCATACCGCTTAACAGCGGTGCCTATGGCAACGTGTTGCCAGGCAGCATCCGCAAGTTCATGTTCACCTGGAAGTCGGATTCCGGTCTGTGGGATATTGGACGCTATCGAGCGGAAGCGACGCTCGGCTATGGTTGGAAAGCGCAGCAATTTGCGCAGGCAACCACATATTTCTATGTATTGCCGCTCGTGCCGCTTGCAGAGGTTGTCGGTGGTACGCTTGCATTCCTCCTCTTGTTCGGATGGGCTGTTCGTGCGTACATACGACGCGCACTTTCCCTTGAAGCGGCACGTCTCCCGCATATTGAGGTTGAGGGGATACCGCCAGAGGTGCCACACACAGCTCTTAATGAGACGGCAGCACCGCGTCCGCGTCTAAAGATAGCGACACTCATACGGCCCATTCAGGAGGGTATTGTCGACCTACGGCAGGTCGGAAGTTCACAGCCTGCGTTAAGCCCCAGCCGTGCATCTGATGCAGCGGCACAGACAGGCGGCCTCCGCGCATTTCTGCACCGCTATCGCAAGTTCTTCCTTTTTGTTGCGCTGGTTGTCGTGGGGTGGTTTGCGGTAAGTGCATTTCTTAGGGATGTGCTAACGCGTGAGAGGGGTTACAACGTGACTGTTGAACATCCTGACGATGTATCGGTGCCGCTCAAGGACAGCGCAATAGCACCGTAACGGCATCTGATTCGTTCCTTACCCAAGCAAACGTAGCGGTCTGCATGCCGTTGAATGGTGTGAAGTACCCAAAGCTTGCCTGCGAGGGCATACCCTACGATGTCGCAGTCCTCGGGGTCACCATCTCAGACGGACAGCTTGTCGGCGGAAAGAGCGTGTCTGCCATGCTCGGACGCTTGAGCGCTTTGGCTTCTGGGAAAGCGCAAGAGGTGTACTGTTGCGCAAAATAGCGCCGTGATGCTCTCGTCGGGCGGTAAGAATGAGGTGTCTCATCTTCGACACGTCGGTCACGGTCTCGTCGCTCCGCCAGAGCCAGGATGACATGGTCTTCTTCTACCTCGACGGCACTGCTCTCGCGGGAGCAGTGCCCAACATCTATGGCAGTAGCGACTCAGATGCATACCGCAGCTCGCTCTACACCTGTGTACTCGACAACGGTTTGCCGGGTGGTGGTGATGTGAACGATCTTGTCCTACGTAAGCGGTTTGACCATAGGCAGTACAGTTCTCGACGTCGAGACACCACCGGACATGAACCAAATACTCACTGAGACGGTACAAGCATACGTGTTTGCGACAATTGTAGAGAACACACACCTCGCAAACTTCAAGAAAATGGAACGGTTCCTGGAAAACGGCCAGCACATCTCTACAGCAAACCAGCCTAAGGTGTTTATCACGAAGCTCGGGCCAGGAGCTGAAGCAGGAGGTCATCACACAAGAAAAGCACGATACACCCAGGGATGAAGCGGACAAACTTCTTACGTCACTTGAAGGGTGGGTAGGTACTAGCGGTTGTGCATCAAACAAAGACCGCCTCACAGGCGGTCTTTGTTTTTTTTGTGGGGTAGGTGTCCTACAAATGCACTACACATATAAGCCGTTATCCACACCACGTATTTGTACGTAGGCAAGGCGAAACGCTATACTATTACATGAATGCATATTCCTGCTGATTCCAGTCACGCACGGTAGTTGCATTCACACCATCACACGATACGCCTGGTCGCGTATACACTTCTTTTGCTGTATCAATTATCAGCCCCTTTAGCAGTTATAACGTATCTACATGAAAAATGTAACATTCACTCTTCATATGCCCTATCGTGCGGTAACTATTGTCACGATGCTGGCACTTATCGCGTGGACCATTGGCTTGCCCGCATGGATCCACAAGGCACACGCTGACTCGCTCAAGACTGTCAGTGACACACTGTCCGACTCAGATATTGGTGTACCGTCGGACCATACGATTCAATTCACTACCTTAACCGCAATAGATGCGGATGCCTCCTATATTGAAATTACGTTCCCGACTGGTTGGGATCTTTCATCGATTGACACTCTTGACATTGATATCGCCGATGACGGTGCAGACCTTACCGTTGGTGCAACCTGTGCTGCAACTAATTTCTCTAGAGGTGTGACTGGTCAGGTCCTAACCCTTACTGATTGTGGTGGTGGACAGGGTTCACTGATCGCAACGTCAAGTGTGGTTACAATAGAGATAGGCAAAAATGCAACCTCTGGTGGAGCTGGCACAAACCAAATAATAAACCCATCTTCTGCAACGTCTTCAGTGATAAACATCAAGACGTACCAATCAGGCGGCACATTGCAAGCTGATACAGATACCCGAGTTGCTATTATTGATGACGTCACGGTGACCGCATCGGTGGACACCGTCTTTACGTTCAGCGTGAACGCAGTGAACGCAGGCACGACCGTGAATGATGACGTGACCGTCACGTCAGGCACTACCACAGCAACCTCTGTGCCGTTTGGTACCCTGTCGCCGGGTACCGCAAAGCTCCTCGCACAGCGCCTACAGGTGGATACGAACGCACAGAACGGCTTCAGCGTGAGCGTGTTTGCCGACCAGACGCTTAGCTCAGGGAACGGTTCGACCATCGACACGTTCATTGATGGTGCCGCGACCGCGTCCTCCACACAATGGGCTGGACCTACAGCCACGCTTGGTAGCCCCAACACCTATGGTCATTGGGGTGTGACCTCGGACGACGATGTTGTCTCAAGCTCGACACCGAACCTTTGGGGTACCGGTGAGGCCCTCTATGCAGGCAACTTCGTGAACAATCCTGTTGAGGTCTTCTACAACGGCGCACCGGTAACCGCCGGAAGCGGTACGGGTGTCGGTTCTACAGACGTCGCGTATAAGATAGAGATCAGCGCCCTGCAGGAAGCAGCAAAGGACTACACGGCAACGCTGACCTACATCGCGACCCCGGTCTTCTAGTGCACTCTTTCAGTTAGTGAATGCTACAATACAAGCCTTCGTGCGTGTCGTGCGGGGGCTTGTACTGATAACCACACAGCACTTATGCTATACCAACGTTTTCTCGCACAAATAGGCAGGCTACTTGTACTCCCCATTGTTGTGCTTGGCTCCATACTCTATGCAACACCGATGGCATATGCGCAGGACCCGCTGTCCGTAAAGGTGCAGCCATCGACCATAGAGGAGATGGTAGACCCCGGCAACAGCGCCTCCGGTGTACTTACCATCACGAATGAGAGTGCTGACTCGGAAACCTACTCCCTTGGCACCAAGACCATCACCGGCATGAACGAGGACGGTAAGCCCTCGTTTGCTGCCGTTGACCCGACGAACCCTATGCAGCTTGCGTCATGGATAGTGCTTGATAGTTCGTCCGTTCAACTTGAGAAGGGTAAGTCTACGCAAGTCGCGTATCACCTCAACGTACCGGAGGACGCATCACCTGGCAGTTACTTTGCCGCAATATTCGTCACACGCGAAGCTGCCAAACTGACTCAGTCGGGTGCGGGTGTCGGGTTTCAGGTAGCGACGCTTGTGAACCTGCGCGTAAATGGCGACGCGCTCTCAAAGGTGCAGTTGCGTGAGTTCTCGACCGACAAGGTGTTCTACATGCAGCCTTCGGTCATATTCACCACCCGCATCGAGAATCAGGGCAACATCTATGAGCGACCGCACGGTGTCATTACCATTTCGAACACGCTCGGCAAGGAGGTAGGGCAGGTCATCATGAATAAACAAGGTGGCGGTATGATGCCCCAGACGGACCGCGTGTATAAGACAGAGTGGACAAGTGATACGTTCACCCTTGGGCGCTACACCGCGCTTGAGACCATAAACTACGGCGATACCGAAAAGCGGACTGTGGTGCGGGAAACGAGTTTCTGGGTTGTGCCGGTCAAAGAGGTGGGCATATTCGTCGGTTCGCTTGCGCTTGTACTTCTCCTCTTGTTTGTCGCGATCCGCTCATACATACGACGCGCACTTCGTCGCGCAGGGCACAGTGAAAAGGGTATGACCACGCCGCCAGCGAATGTAACGTTCGCTCAGCGCATGGTGCGCACGGTCGTGTGGCTACTTATCCTTTGTCTCGTACTGTTCATAGGTATGATTGTCTTCTTCTCGTAGAAGACGTACAGTAGAACTACCTGTATGTTGTGGCATTACTCACGAAGAGAGTCCAAACTGCTCTTACTGGCGACACTCGTCCTATCTTCCGGGTATGCGTTTCTCCTGGCGCATGACTGGCAGGCACAGTCGCCGCACGATGTTGCGCTGTCAGCGAGTGCAGTTTCCGTTGCCGCGAATGTTGAGCAGAACAAGGTCAATACGCTTATGGCACAGCTTGAGCAGCGTGAACAGCAGCTCAGTCAACGCGAGGCGGCACTTACCGCAACGTACCCTGAGCGGGCTGCGAGCGACCAGACACTCTTTTTGGTCACCATGGTAGGCATTGGTCTCTTGGGGCTTATCTTGCTCAACTTCTACTTTGACTCAAAACGACGCCTGTCGTTGTCGTAACACAAAACGATGTCATGCTGCGCTGCATTTCCTTGCGACAACGTGGTGGATAAGTGGCGGTCTCTGACATCGGCCTGACGGTACAATGAAGGTACGGGTTTTTGTAACCCCCGAATGATCAAGTCACTCACAAAGACCGTAGCGGTCGTTGTGGGCTCTACCGTACTCGCGACGCTCGCAGTGAACGCTATGGATATAGGCGGACATGCCAGCTTCAGCCTGCTTGGGTTGGTGTTTGGTGGTGCTCGAGAGGACTCGGGACCTTGTCCGGAGAATATGGCGCTTGTGACACAAGCACTGGTTCCTTTTTGTGCGGACATCTATGAGGTGTCTACAGCAAAGGATTGTTTCTACAGTGACCCAAAGACGAACACCGAGACCGCACTCAACCTCGCCGACCCGTCATGCAAGGCGGTCTCTGAGGTGAACAGAACACCCTGGCGTTTTGTTTCGCAACACGATGCCGCACTCGCGTGTTCACGTGCAGGCAAGCGACTTCTGACCGCAGATGAATGGTACAAAGCAGCACTTGGTACACCCGACAGCTTGTTCGGCTACGTGAGCGACGGTTGCAACGTGGCGCGCAATAGGGAAGACGGTCCCGCATTGACCGGGAGCGGCATGCGCTGTGTTTCAGATGCCGGCATCTTTGACATGGTAGGTAACGTGTGGGAGTGGGTCGACGGTGTGGTTGAGAAGGGACAGTGGAAGGGTCGCACGGTTCCGCCAAGCGGCTACGTGTCTGACGCGGCGACCGATGGTATAGCGTACAGCACCGCAAGCACTCTGGACGAACGATTTGGTGGCGACCGCTTCTGGTCGGATACAAGTATTGATGCGGGTATCTTGCGTGGCGGCTACTACGACAGCAAGGGCAATGCCGGCATCTTTGCGACGTATGCCGCGAGCCCCATGACGTTTGCCGGTGATGCGGTCGGGTTCAGGTGTGCGGTCACACCGCTCGGTGCGTAGCAACAAATACGTGCACTAAAAAACCATGTTGCGTTCACACTACACACCCCACAAGCACATGTTGTTGATGTATCGTCCGCACTATACGGCATTGTTTGTGTTGTTGGGCCTTGCGGTGTGCAGTATGTCGCTTGTTATGTGGCAACATGTACGTGCCGCTACCTACCTCACCCGTGTTTCTGACCTTATTTCCATGAGTGCGCCTGCAACGACGACGAACCAGACCATCACCTTTACGCTTGCGCAGGCAATTCCCGCAAACGGTGCCATCGAGCTCTACTTCAACGAGGGTGGTTTTACGATACCGGCTGCG
>Ga0114931_10007918_pt1 | contig 12928 bp, 12 predicted proteins | sample 2SBtaG_FD_89579 | JGI IMG/M metagenome (GOLD analysis project Ga0114931, IMG submission 89579) | Deep subsurface microbial communities from Kolumbo volcano to uncover new lineages of life (NeLLi) - 2SBTROV14_V59a metaG | ecosystem: Environmental > Aquatic > Marine > Volcanic | place: Kolumbo...
CGACGTAGGGGTAGATGAAGTAGTTCAGCGGTGGGCCTGCTTGGCGGGGTTCTAGCTCGATATCGCGACCGATACTGAAGGCGACTCGGTTTTCGGTCAGATTGCCGAAAAAGTAATCCTTTTTCTCGGGATGCTTGTCTGCTTCAGAAATGTCGACCGGCACCCAGCCGTGCTGCTGGTCGAAGAACCAAGCCCAACAATGGTAGCCCTCGATTTTGCCTGAGCCTCGTTCGGCAGGCAAGGGAAACCCGATTTCGAATCGAGAGGGAATTGCCTGCGACCGTGCTAGCGAAATGAAGAGGCTGTGAAAGTCGGAGCAGTTTCCACATCGGCTGTCGCAGACCCAGAGGACATCGCCGTCGCCGTAGCCTGGCTTTGATTTGTCGTAGGCGACAAGTGCATCGACGCGGTCGTACAAGATTCGTGCTCGTCGCAAGACGCTTAGTTGGGAACCGATGTGCGGTAAGAGAAGAAGTGGTTTTCCCGTGGTTGGAACGAGACGATTTGGCTTGAGGTAGAGCTGTCGCTGGCTGTCGGCAAGCGGTGTGAAGTTCTTTGTAGTCGGTCTTTCGTGAAACGTGCGAATTTCTTTGCGTCGGATGTGGTATTCGAGATGGAACTGAAATTCGTCTAGCGACGGGTCGACTTGAAAGTAGAGAATCGAGTTGCCGAACTTGCGATCTTGGGTGATTTGATAGCTGCCGCTTGGCAGCGAGTTTTCGACGATGGTTACGTCTTGGTTCGAATCGGAAGTCGGGATCGGCAGCCAGACGCGGACTTGCTCGAATTGTTGCAGGTCTTTGAGTGTTGCCTCGCAACGGAGGTTGAAGACTCGCGATGTGGCTGAGACTTCATCTTCTTTGCCGCTGACGGTGCTGACGAGAAGCGACGCGATCGAAAGGGCAGCGAGGAATTTTATGCGGAAGTTCATTCGTGAAAGATAAACGACTGGCTTGTATGGTGGAAGAGCCTGTCGGGGGGGGGCACCGGCTTATGCCGGTGGCTCGCTGTGTGGGTTAACCTGCGGGCGTGGCGGCTAGGTCGATCCAGATATGGCGATTATTTTCGGCTGGGGCGGGCAGTCGGACATCCAAGCGGGTGCCATGGGCCAGTGCTTGGACAATTTTGATACGGCTGGGTGTGCCAGGGAGCGATTCGGCTTCGATTTCGGGGATGTGCGCGAGGGGGGGGCAAAATCCCACATGCACAACGGCCGTGCGCTGGCCTGCCTCGAAATCGGCTCGTACGGTTCCGTAAACGATCTCTTGGCCTTGTTCGTCGCGAACTCGATAGAGCTGCTGAAGGATTTGTTCGGCGCTGTCTGCGTGATTTTGAATCGGCAAACTGTTTTGCAATTCCGCTTCGAAATCATGCTCGGTGGGTAGGTGTTTAGTCGGGAAAGCGATCGTAGCGGCAAGTTGTTGTTCAAGCCGGTGGTCAATCTCAGTGGTTACGATGCCTGACGATTGGGCGGGGTGACCGGCATCGAAAAAAGTTTGCCGCCAGAATTGGTCGGCCACTAGTGCCGGGAACCAAATGAGCCAGTCGCTGGTGTAGTTGGCAGGATAACAGCAGCCGATCGCGATCAGGATCAAAGCTAGGGATGAGCCCCAGCCAACGATGGAGTCCCATTGGTATTCGGAGGGAGTTTCGAAGGTCTCGGCTTCTTCGAGAGGAAAGAGACGCCGCCAAGCGATTCGCGTAGCTGTTGCCCAGAACGTTGTTATCAGGGCAGCTAGTACCATGGCGACGCGTGGAAGATCGCCGGCTAGAGCCCCGGTAAGCCGACTGAGCACGAGTAACAAACCGATTGCGTTGAGAAGGGCAATTAAAGTGACTACTGTTGTTACGAAGGCTTGTCGAGACCGAGGTTGCGGCACGGGGTCGCTTGGTATGGTCGAGGGGATAGTCGAAAGTTGTATGGGACTTGCTGGCATCGGCGCAAGCGTTGCTCCAGGTGAACGAAGTCGGTCGGCCGGGAAGCATACCTGCGGGTTTGCAAGTTCGCTATGGCATTCTCGCTGCTAGCTAGTGCCTCGACATGTCAGAATCAACGAATCGACCCATACATTAGGAGGCAGCAGCGGTTTGGCCGAGCGCTTCGGCAAGTTGGTCGGCTTTGTCGGTTTTTTCCCAGGTGAATTCTGGCTCGCTGCGCCCAAAGTGGCCGCCGGCGGCTGTTTTGCGGAAAATGGGCCGACGTAGATCGAGGTGCTCGATGATGCCTGCTGGGTTGAGCGGGAAGACTTCCCGGACCGCGTCGCAGATTTTTTCGTCGGGTACTTTGCCCGTTCCTTCGGTATCGATACGAATACTGACCGGCTCGGAAACACCAATCGCGTAGGCAAGTTGCACTTCGCAGCGGTCGGCAAGTCCTGCGGCGACGATGTTTTTGGCAACATAGCGTGCCATGTAGGCGGCGCTACGATCGACCTTGGTGGGATCTTTTCCGCTGAAGGCTCCGCCGCCGTGGCGGCCCCAGCCACCGTAGGTGTCGACGATGATTTTTCGACCCGTCAGCCCGCAGTCGCCGTGAGGACCGCCGATGACGAATCGTCCAGTCGGATTGATGTGATAAGTGATGTTACCGCCAGCGAGGTTTTCTGGAAGCTCCGGCTTGATGATTTTTTCGATAATGAAGTCGCGAATTTCCTCGTTGGTGACGTCTGGCGCGTGTTGGGTTGAGACGACGACTGTATCGATACGTACTGGGGTATGGCCGTCGTATTCGATCGTGACTTGGCTTTTGCTATCAGGTCGGAGCCAATCGACTTCGCCCTTTTGCCGTGCTTCGGTCAGCCGGTTGAGAATGCGGTGAGAGAGCGAGATCGGCAGCGGCATGAGCTCGGGTGTATCGTTGCAGGCGTAGCCAAACATGAGTCCTTGGTCGCCGGCTCCTACATCTTTTCCTTTGTCGGCATCGTCGTTGACGCCCATGGCGATGTCGGGGCTTTGCTCGTCGATGGCGATCATCACGGCACAATGGTCGGCGCTGATGCCCATACTCGAGTCGGTGTAGCCGACTTCGCGGACCACATCGCGGACGATCGACTGCATGTCGACGGTCGCTTGGGTGGTGATTTCGCCAGCAACAACGACCACACCAGTGGTGACCATGGTTTCGCAGGCAACGCGGCTCATGGGATCTTGAGCAAAGAGGGCGTCCAGCACGCCGTCGGAGATTTGATCAGCCAACTTGTCGGGATGCCCCATGCTGACCGCTTCGCTGGTGAATAGGTATTTTCCAGATGCCACGAAAAAGTCTCCTGAATTGGTGCCGACGGTTTGTAGGGATTGAAACGTAGTAGTATAGAGCGGAAAGGGGGGGGGCGAAAGTGGAAAGGGAAGGGAGTTTTTGGCTTTCCACTTTCCCATTTCCCCTTTCGACTTCTCCCCTCTAGCCTTGGCTTGCTGCGGTAGCGATAATCGGGGGTTTCCGCTTCCCATTTTCAGGCTCTCCCATGGCTCGCTGGCCCCGTAATTTTTGGACTTCGGTTATCACCTACGGCATCATTTTCCTGATGTTCCCCGCGCTTTGTCTGCTGGCCTATGCTTGGGTGCAGCAGTGGATTTTTTGAATGAGCTCATCTCCGCAGAAGCAAGAACTTGTCGAACTTCTCGAACCCTTTGGCCAGCAACACTTGGTCGCTTTTTGGGACGAGTTGTCTGAATCGGGAAGAACGCAGCTTGCCGGCCAAATCGCTGCGCTCGATTTGTCGTTGATCGATTCGTTGTACCGCGGCAAAGTCGACCAGCCCGATTGGGCGGAGCTGTCGCGACGTGCGACACCGCCGCCTGCGGTCCGCTTGGCTGAGCGAGAGCAGGGGAGCGAGGGGGGGGCTCGCCAGCGGGGGCTCGAAGCTCTGAAGACAGGAAAGGTCGGGGTTTTGCTGACGGCGGGAGGACAGGGGACTCGGCTGGGGGCCGACCTGCCGAAGAGTCTGTTCACAATCGGGCCGCTTTCGTCGGCATCGTTGTTGCAAATTCATATCGAAAAAGTACGCGGCTTGGCACGCCGCTACAACGTGGCGGTGCCGCTGTATCTGATGACTAGCCCGGCGACGCATGACCAGACGGTGCGCTTTCTGGAAGAGAACAGGCGGTTTGGTCTCGACGAGTCGGATCTGATTGTCTTTTGCCAAGGGACGATGCCGGCGGTTGATATTGAAACAGGAAAATTGTTGCTGGCCGAGAAGGGGCGATTGTTTCTTAGTCCCGACGGACACGGCGGTACGGTGGCTGCTCTCCAATCGAGCGGCGCGCTCGAGGACATGAAAAGCCGCGGCATCGAACAGCTTTTTTATCTGCAAGTCGACAATCCGATCGTACCGGTTGGCGATGCCGAGCTGTTGGGCTACCACTTGTCGGCCGAGTCGGAGCTGACGTCGCTTGCGATCGCGAAACAGCAGCCCCAGGACAAGTTGGGCAATTTTGCGATGATTGATGGCCAGTTGCATGTGATTGAATACAGCGATTTGCCTGACGACGTTGCCGAGCTGCGCAATCAGGGCGGGGATTTGAAGTTTTGGGCCGGCAGCATCGCGGTTCACGTGTTTGAGCGAGCGCTGCTAGAACGATCGCTTCGGCTGAAGAGTTCGCTACCGTTTCATATTGCGAAGAAGAAGGTTCCTTGTCTGGATGCGGCGGGAAAGCATGTGGAGCCGTCGGAACCCAATGCGCTGAAATTCGAGAGATTCATATTCGATCTTTTGCCTTCGGCTGAACGGCCGATCGTGGTCGAGTTTGCTGAGCAAGATTGCTTTGCACCGCTGAAAAATGCGGCGGGATCGGCAAAGGATACGGCCGAGTATGTTCAGGGGATGATGTTTGCGCAACACCGCCGTTGGCTCGAAGCTGCGGGAGCTCGTTTGGCCGAGGGCGTGCATGTGGAGATTAGCCCGTGGTTTGCTCTTGATGCGGAAGAAGTGGCTGAGCGAGTTGAGGCGGGTCGGGAGTTTTTTGAGTCGGTGTATTTGTCTGGGGTGTAGGTGGGGTGGGGTGGTTTTTATCCGGAGGCTTACGCCTGCGGCTCGCCTTGTGTTGAAAAAATAAATATGTCTTTCGAAGTTGAACAGAAATATCGGGTTGCTGACCCTGCGGGGGTTCGTCGACGGTTCGAACAGTTGGGCGCGGAAGATGGGGGTGCCGTGGTTCAAGTTGATACCTACTACGCGCATCCGGGACGCGACTTTGCGGCGACGGATGAGGCATTGCGGATCCGGCGTGTGGGCAATGAAAATTTTATGACTTACAAAGGTCCGAAGCTTGATGCGACGACCAAGACGCGTCGTGAAATTGAGTTCGGCTTTGCGGCAGGCGATTCTGGAGCAGAACGTTGCGATCAGCTTCTGCAAGCTCTGGGCTTTCGACGCGTGGCTGAGGTTTCGAAATCGCGACAGATCAGCCGTTTGCAGCGCGAGACACACTCGATCGAAATGGCGGTGGACGTAGTGGGGGATGTGGGCAGCTTTGTTGAACTCGAGATTGCCGTCGAGCAGGAGTCAGAGCTCGACGAGGCACGTACGGCGTTGGCAGCACTTGCAGGAGAAATAGGATTGGTAGAAGTTGAGCGTCGCAGCTATCTGGAAATGTTGTTGGGTTGAGGGTTGAGGGGGTTTCGGACTTTTTCTGGCCCTAAACTCTCAACCCCACTCCCTCAACCAACTGAACTTTCGCCGAATCCCCCAATTTGCCATACTTCGCACCTGATACCTCCTGACCTCTGTGAAGGTTACTCAGATGCAGATCTTTTTTTCGGTGGGTGAGCCGAGTGGCGACTTGCACGGGGCGAATCTCATTCGCGCGTTGCGTGCTCGACACACGAATTGGGAATTTGTCGGCTACGGCGGACCGAAGATGGCAGATGCCGGTTGTCGGCTGCATGCCGATCTTACGCAATTGGCGGTCATGTGGGTGGCGCAGGTGCTTTGGAATTATCACAAATTTTTGCGACTTTTGCGGGATGCCGATCGTTATTTCCAAGAGCAGCGGCCCGATCTGGTGATTCTGATCGACTACCCGGGTTTTAATTGGTGGATTGCTCGTAAGGCGAAAGCGGCAGGGATTCCGGTAGTTTATTACGGCACACCGCAACTTTGGGCTTGGGCGGGCTGGCGGGTGAGTAAAATGCGTCGTTTCGTCGATCATGTGCTTTGCAAACTACCGTTTGAAGAAAAATGGTTTCGCGAGCGCGGCTGCGACGCGACGTTTGTGGGGCATCCCTATTTCGACGAGCTTCGTGCTCAGCAGCTCGACTCGCAATTTGTCGAAGAGTTGGAGAATGCCGAGCAGCCGTTGGTGACAATACTGCCCGGCTCGCGAACGCAAGAAATACGCAGCAATTTGCCAGCGTTTTTGCAGACGGCCAAGCGGATTGAAGAAAAAGTTCCTGGAACTCGATTTGCGGTGGCCGTCTTTAAGCAGTCGCAACTTGAGATGGTGGAAGAGTTGGTCCAGCAGAGTGGTCAGTCGGTCGACATCTATGTGGGTCGTACGGGCGAGTTGATTCGGGCGGCGAAGTGCTGCTTGGCTTGCTCGGGTTCGGTTTCGCTCGAGTTGCTCTATCACGCCAAGCCGGCTGCGATTTTGTATCAGATATCGCGGTTAGGTTACGCAGTGCAGTGGGTCTTTCGCAAGGTTCGTTATATTACGCTGGTCAACTTGTTGACCGCAAAAGACCCGTTTGCTGATCGCACGGCCGGCATTTATGATCCCTCGGATCCTCGTGATCAACACGTTTTGATGCCCGAGTATTTGACTTACCAAGATCGAACTGCCAATTTGGCCGATCATGTGGTCGAGTGGCTGACTGACGAGACATTGTATGCAGAGCGTAGCCAGGAGCTTGCCGCACTTCAATCGCGGGTCGCGCAAGGTGGGGCATCGCAGCGTGCGGCGGAGTATATCGCAGCGTTGTTCGAGAAGGATGTCATTGTGAATGTCGATGCGTCTTGAATTGTGTCGATGAGGATTGTGAACTCGCCGTGTGCTGCGTGGCAGCGCGGCTTCTGAAAGTCTAATCGTGATTCTAGCGGAACCTCCTCCCAGCCAAGGCGATGTCCACTTTCGTGTGGGGGGGATCCCGGTGCGGATTCACCCGTTCTTTTGGATCGTCGCGCTCATTCTGGGAATCCAAGGTGGTGAAACGCCGCCGATGGCGGTGATTGTTTGGATTGTCGCGCTGTTTAGTTCGATCTTGGTTCACGAAATGGGGCACGCCCTGCTGCAGCGCCATTACGGTGGGCATCCGCGGATTACGCTCTATGGCATGGGCGGGCTGACTGCCTGTGGCGACTGCGAACGTTCGACGCGTGCGCAGATCCTCATTTCGCTGGCGGGGCCCTGTGCGGGCTTTCTGTTGGCTCTTGGATTGCTGTTTGTGGTGAGTGCGGTGGGGCATCAGGGCGGTTGTACTTTGTTTGGGCGGCCAGGGCCCGATGCGGTAGGAATCGGACTGCTTGGAACGGTGTTTTATTGGAGACCGTTTCAATCGGGGGCTGTGAACGACATGATTCAGCAACTTCTTTACATCAACTTGTTGTGGGGAGCAGTAAATCTGTTGCCGATCTATCCGCTAGATGGAGGCCAAATTTCTCGAGAAATTTGTTTATTGGGTCAACCACGCCAGGGAATGATCCTTTCACTCCGTATTTTGGTTGCCGCTGCCGCTTTCATGGCTCTAGTTGGCCTCGCTTGGGGTTCTCTGTTAATTATAATCTTCTTTGGTTACTTGTCTTACTCAAGTTACCGCGCGTTGCAGGCGTACCAAAATAGTCTTTGGTAACGATTTTCAATTGTTTCTTGAGAAGATCGTATAGGAAACTGGTTTTAAGTACGAACTGAAAAAAACCACAACATCTAGCGGTCATTCGCCTTGATAGAGGATTCAAAACTAGATATATGGTCTCACATTGAGACAATTGAGCCGCGTAGCCGGATAGTGTTACTTGGTGCGAGTAATCTAACACGCGCTTTTCCAACGGTTGTTTGCATGGCGCAGAAGAAGTTTGCAGGACCGTTATCGATTCACGCAGCGATGGGTTTTGGACGTTCTTACGGTCAAGAGTGTCGTTTTTTAGAAAAAAAAATTTCAGGAATTTTTTCTTGTGGAATTTGGAAAGCGATAGAGCAACAAAAAAAAATTCAAACAACCGCTTTTGTGACCGATATTGGCAACGATCTTGCGTATGAAGTACCCGTTGATCGGGTTGCGAAGTGGGTCGACGAGTGTGTTGATCGTCTTCAATCGCATGATGCTCGAGTGGTGATAACGGACTTACCTTTGGACGTGTTGCGTAGGGTAAGTGAGGCCCGTTATCGGGTCGTTCGCGTGCTTTTGTTTCCCAATTGTCGACTGGAATGGGGCGAGATGTTGCGTCGAGCGGAGCAGCTCAGTGAGCGTCTGAAACAGATCGCAGATGTACGGCAAACCCCTTTATTTGCAGGGGATAGCGCGTGGTACGGTTGGGATCCGATCCACCCACGGCGAGCCAATTTGGCACGTTTATGGAGCGAACTTTTTGGAATCGTGTCATCGACAGAGAGCGGAACGGCGAGTCATAACAAGTCCTTGGCACTGACTTGGTATTTGCGCGGCTTGCGTCCTGAAAAGTGGTCCGCGTTTTCTTTTTCTCGAGGTGCAACACAGCCTCATGGAAGATTGATCGACGGTAGCGAGATCTCGCTCTTCTAAAGGATCAAAAAAAGTGAGTCTTTGCGCTCTCATCGTGAGAATTGCCTAGTGCGACATTCAAGTATTTCAATTTTTTTTGCATTGAAGCCATTTTTTTTGCAAAAAAGTGTTGCACAATTTCTATGAATTCGTACAAATACGTCCAAGCAGCTGCAAGGATGTGTTATTGCTTTTGTTTAGTTGACTGATTTTTGTTTTTGTTGACTTGGGTATCTCACGGTTTCGCATCCTACGAAACGTACACGGGAACACACACGGATAGGAGTTCTTAAGTTGCAGCGAAACGTCGTGTCGTCTTGGAAGGATGGCATGTTTTCTTTGAGGTGAGAATCGTTCTTACAGACTGGATTTTTACAGACTGGCTTGATGAAAGTTGAGTCGAACGAATCACCGCGAACTTTTTATGGAGGAATCGATTGTGGCCAAGAAGCGAAAAAAGAAGGCTGCCAAAAGAAAGGTAGCCAAGAAGAAACGTAAGGTCGCGAAGAAGAAACGTAAGGTAGCAAAGAAGAAGACGGTCAAGCGTAAGAAGAAAAAGAAGGCCGCCAAGAAGAAAAAGAGAAAGGCAGCCAAGAAGAAAAAGACCGTGAAGCGCAAGAAGAAGAAAAAGGCAGCCAAGAAGAAGACTGTCAAGCGCAAGAAAAAGAAGGCTGCTAAGAAGAAGAAAGCCAAGCGCAAAAAGAGACGTTAAAGTCGCGCTTGATCCGGTCAGTTTTACTGTCGGAAAAACTAAAACAGAGGGCCGCTTCCGCGCTTTGCGGGGCGGCCTTTTTCTATGCCCTAGGTGCTATCAGGCCGTCCAGGCGGCTGGCCTTGCTGGCGTCGACCGAACTCTCTTGGCGGGGAGGAGTTACGACCATTTGCCGGGCAGCCTGGGGCTCGTTGCGAACAAGTTATCCACTACTTTATCCCTCGGCTGACGCCCAGGGCTCGCGGCTGTTATGCCTAGGGCTCTCGGCTGTAATGCCTGCTCTCTTGACTGGTTTAGAGAACTGAGAGGCTGGGCACGGGGGGGTCGGCCGCCTTGCGCGAGGCAATGTTTTTTACCACGCTGTAGCAGATGTGCTCGAAGTGTGGAGCCGACTGTTGGTCGGTATAGTTGCCGGCCGTCTCGCCGGCGTCGCCTCGCTCGCGGATCGGGATTTGAATCGGAACCTCGCCTAAGAACGGGACGTCGAGTTCTTCGGCCTTTCTTCGAGCGCCGCCCGAGCCGAAGATGTCGTATCGTTTGCCGTTGTCGGGGCAAAGGAAGTAGCTCATGTTTTCGACGATTCCTAGCACCGGGATGTTGACTTTGCCAAACATTGCGATTGCTTTCACGGCATCGAGCAAGGCAACTTCTTGCGGCGTACAGACCACGACCGCACCGGTCAGTGGCAAGAGTTGCGAGAGTGTCAACGAGATGTCACCTGTTCCTGGGGGCATATCGATGACGAGGTAGTCAAGGTCTCCCCAATCGGTATCGCGCAAGAATTGCGTAATCGCCCCGTGCAGCATCGGACCGCGCCAAACGACCGCTTCGCCGGGTGGTACGAGAAAACCCATGCTCATAAGTCGAATACCATTGGCGACGACCGGCTGCAATTTTTTTTCGACGGCGGTCGGGCGATCGTTGGCTCCCAACAAATGAGGAATGCTGGGACCATAGACATCGGCGTCCATGAGTCCGACTTTGCAGCCAGCGCTACTGAGGCCGCAGGCTAGCGAGGCCGCGACGGTGCTCTTGCCGACGCCTCCTTTGCCCGAGGCGACCGCGATCACACTTTTAGCGGTCAGTCCGATACCGCCAATAGGTTCCGCAGGACGCGGGTGCTCGACTACCTTGACGGCAACTTGGCTGCCGTTGGCAAGCTTCGAGCGTAGCTGATCTTCCAGATTCACTCGGGTTTCTTCCCAGAGTGGCGCCGAGTAGGTCGTCAGGGCAATGGTGACTTCGAGACGATTGCCGTCGATCGCAATGTCGCGAACTTGGTCCATCGCCTTGAGGCTGCGGCCAGTTTCAGGGTCGGAAAATTTTTGGAGGACGGCATCGACCTGAGTCGAATCGATTGGATTGGGGGACATGGGAAGCTTTTCCTTCAAAGTTGCTGCACTGGCCAGAATATGGCGAGACAGGATGTGGCAAGAGAGGTGAATTGGCTTGGATGCAGTTCGGTGGTACGATCGGGGATCAGGTAACGCCCGTAATCCTCTTACCATATCGGTCTGCCGGCAAATTGCCAGTCGTGTGCCGCAAGGATTGTTCATGGTGCTTCAGGAAATCGACTTGCTACGGCAATTGGTACGAGTGCCGAGCGTCAATCCGGTCTTCACGAGCGACGGATCGGGCGGCGAGGCACCGCTGACCGATTTTTTGCAAAATCTGCTTGATGAGCTGGGTTGGCGTTGGCTGCGTCAAACGGTTCATCCGGGCCGCGACAATCTGATAGCACTATGTCCCGGGAAAGGCGGTCCTGGGAAAGGTAGTCCTGGAGGTAGCTCTGAGGTGACACTTTGGGAGGTGCATCAGGATACGGTCGGCGTGGCCGGCATGACGATTGATCCTTATTGTGGCGAGGAGTCTGAGGGACGGATTTGGGGCCGTGGGGCGTGCGACATTAAGGGCGGCATGGCGGCGATGTTGACGGCGCTGTCTCGTGCTCAGGCGGATCCCGAGCGGCAGCGGTCGACTGTCTTGTTGGCCCTGACGGTCAACGAAGAAAGTGGTTTTACGGGGGCCGATGCTTTGTGCCGCTTTTGGTCGGACGATCCGGGGCGGCAGGTCAGCGCGGCCGAGGTGCATGGGCCGCTCTCTCTTGCGGAATTGCAGAACTTGCGACCAGGGCAGGCAGTGATTGCAGAGCCTACGGGGCTTGATGTGGTCGTGGCACACAAAGGAGCCAGCCGCTGGCATTGCCATACGCGGGGTCAGGCTGCGCATTCTTCGCAACCCGAGTTGGGCCGGAATGCCATCTACGCGATGGCCGATGTGCTGCTCGCGATCGAAGCGTATCATCAGGAGGAATTAGCGCGAGGCGATTCGCATTCGCTTTGCGGTCGACGGGCGATTTGTGCGAGTACGATTCAGGGCGGCTCGGGAGTCAATATAGTTCCTGAACACGCAGTGATTGCGATCGACCGGCGACTCTTGCCAGGAGAATCTCCGCGGCAGGCTTACGAAGATCTCATCGCGTATGTTTCAAATCGCGTGGAGCGCAGCGGCATTACGATCGAACACGAGCAGCCCTGGATAGAGTGTCTTGGGCTCGACGACAGCGACAATCGCGAGTGGGCAGGGCAAATCGCGGCGGTTGCTCATGCAATGGATTTGCCCTGCGAGCTGATCGGCGTACCTTACGGAACGGATGCCTCGGTGATCGCAGCTGCCGGAATTCCCTCGGTCGTGTTTGGCCCTGGGTCGATCGATCAGGCGCATACCAAGGATGAATGGCTGGAGATCGATCAGCTTGCGAAGGCTACCGAGATTTTGTACCGGCTTGTTTGTTGCGAAGCCGCAAGCGGTTAAAATACGTCGAGCGCGAAGTGGTGGCCGGTATGGTAGCGCCGTCGGTTGGGATAGTAGTTGTGCCACTTGCGGTTGTAGACCGGGATACGCATCTCCGAGGGATAGCGGTAGTAGAGGCTATCGGCGCTACGGTAGTACTCGTTGCCGTAGAAGTTCTGCGGGTAGTAGACGTAGGGATAGTGGTAAAAGCGATTCCAGTCTTGGGTCGAGTAGGTTTGACCCCATGAGCTACCATAGGCTTGCTGGGCTTGGGCACTGTTGGTCTGAGTCAGACAACAGGCAAGAGCTCCGGCGCAAGATATGGCCAAGAAGATCCGGCGGACCATCGAAATTCCCCCTTCGAAAGCTTGCGGGTAAGCGATCATGACCGTAGACCGATGTCTGCGGCATATAGTTTCAGCAGTAAAGATCGGTTGTCGGCAAAGTCTAGGTTGAGGGAATATTCGGCATGACCGGCAGAATCGGGAGATGCTAGCGGAAAAGGGGTTAGGCAAATGACGAATTCCAAAATACCCAAATCCGAAAAAACGCGTGCTAGAACTACACGTATTTTCGTATGAAATGCGGTATTTCTTCTTTCGGCATTGGGCCATTTTTCGATGTGTTGGGCGCCATTCGTGCTTTACTTAGAGGCTTTGCCTAGGGGCTAGGGATGGTTGTGTGGCTTTTGGTCATGCGATGAGATTTTTTTTCTTGCTCTGTGGGGGTCGCGGCGGGGTCGGTCGGCGGCG
>Ga0114931_10007919_pt1 | contig 12927 bp, 17 predicted proteins | sample 2SBtaG_FD_89579 | JGI IMG/M metagenome (GOLD analysis project Ga0114931, IMG submission 89579) | Deep subsurface microbial communities from Kolumbo volcano to uncover new lineages of life (NeLLi) - 2SBTROV14_V59a metaG | ecosystem: Environmental > Aquatic > Marine > Volcanic | place: Kolumbo...
AAAGTTTCCGATACTCATAATCCGTTATTCTTAAAGCGCGTGCTCGAGTCTTGCCCATGCATTGTAGGAACTTGTAATTGTTGTACCTGCCGAACCGGTGAAATCAATGATGACACCCGTGTTTGTTGTCGTATCTAACCTGAATGCAATGCTACCCGAGTCAAGGCCAATGGTATCAAAGTATGGAGGTAACATTGTGTTTGGATTGTCTGAATTTGCCTGTTGTAGGTCTGTGAGTACACCGCCATACCGTGTTACGGTGAGAGCACTCTCCCACAGGTACGTTGCAACTCCGGAGCTTGAAACACCTGTGATTACTGCCCCGATCGTCCAAAGCCCATTTTGATCTATGCGGATTGGATTTGTAAAGCTGGTCGGTGTTGCATCTATCGTGATGATATTGGTACCGGCGTCATCATCAGTCTGCTGAAGCGGATTTGTATATGTGCCATCTGTGACGTACGATCTTGCAGATTGTAGTGAAGATGTTGTTTCAAGCGACAGCGATGATGAGTTAACGTAATCATTTAATACGCAGGATGCAGATGTGAGGCTAAGCATATCAATACCATCAGTAGAACAGATTGTTTCACCTGATACGGTTCTGAATGCGTAGTTGCTATTATAACTGATGGCAGTACCTACACTTGTTGCGTCAAAGATGGGCGTACCATTCAAAGCAAATGTCATCTCAGTGGTATGATCAATAAATGCCTGTAATACGTTAAGTGTCAGGAAATTGACGCCTTGTCTTTTGATATTGAGATCGCTTTCCGTATCGAGGACCGGTGAGACAACTTTTGTTGATCCCGAGACAACATCGAAATCACCCGTTGAAGCGCTGACAAAGGTGCCGGCATTAATGCTTGCGTTAGAGTAGATTGCACCGGTGACATGTGCATCCGATGCAACAAATAACTCGTTCGTTGCTGAGATCGTTCTGCCTGTGATATCATTTGCTGCAACAATTGATCCTGATGCATAGACACCATGATCAGTGTATAGGTCACCTTTCGCTGTAAGCGTGTGACCTGTGATATCATCAGTTGCGTCAATTGATCCTGTTATGTACAGTGATCCGGTTGGTGATCCTCCTGAGCCTCCTCCTGATCCCGTTATTGTAGCCAATAAAGTAGGATCAACAGCCAGGACAATTTTGCCCTTGTCGCCAGCCACCAATACGCCAGATGAACCGCTGATCGTTGTTGATAGAGGATCTGTGGGTTTGTTTCTGAAGAAGCTGTATGTCTTGCGCGATCTATTTGCGTCAGAGATTGCCATATTGGTTGTTCCTGATCTTTGCTATGATGATGTGATTGTAAACAACACATACATATGTCATGTTGTGTAATGGGTGCCAAGAACATCTTGAGTGCTTGAATTTATATCTAATCACAATATTGATCTGTGTTTTTGTTGCATCATAATTGGTGCAAATTGTAGGCGTAGAGTGATAGAATTATCATAATGCAACAGCTTGATTGGAGACCTTACTTTCCTCTTAGGCAACCAAGACCCGAACAATCCAATGCAATTGAGTACATCATAGAACAGGTGTTACTAGGCAAAGAATATATCATTGCAGAACTTGGAACCGGTGTTGGGAAATCGGCGATCGCAATGACGATCGCTCGTTGGGCACGAGCGTATGAACATGAGCTTCGTGATCTTGATGTCATTGGTGTTGCTCCACCCACAGCATACGTGTTGACTTCGCAGAAGATCCTTCAGGATCAGTATGCACGTGATTTTTCAGGATTTGCAGCTGATATTCGTTCGTCTGCAAACTTCGAGTGTTCATGGCTTCCTGGGCAGACATGTGCTGAAACAATGCGCATCAAGCGAGCGCTCCAGGGAAAGGAATGCCTTAAAAATCTCTCATGTAAGAATGAGGGTATGTGTCCATACAGGGCCGCGAAAGAACTTTTTAAGGGTGCACTTGTTGGTGTCACAAACTACTCGTACTTCCTATCCGAAACGGTGTATGTGTATAACAGTTCACTGAAACAACGTGAATTTCTTATCATGGATGAAGCACACAACATCGAGTCTGAAGTACGCAGGTGGGCGACAATATCGATAGATGAGAAATTCGTACAGAAAGAATTGGGCATCAACATGCCCAAGAATCTCAAAAGTACCCGTGAGGTACTTGAATGGGCAAAGTCTGATTATGCATCTGCATTGGCCCAGCTTGTGGGAACAACATTAGGTGCAATTGAATCAGGCATTGCAACGCTAGATAACAGAAACGCGCCACGCATGCGGGCGCTAACACGGCGGTATGAGCTATTAGATAAGCACATGTGTCAAGTAAATCGTTTCATCGAGGGAAAGGGTGGTAATTACAATGATTATCTTGCAACATGTGATAAGAATCGTGATGGATACCATACGATCCAATTGAAACCGATCAACATCACATGGCAATCACGTGCATATCTCTTCTCTAAGGGACATCACAATATCATGATGTCAGCAAGCATACTGGATAAGAAGACATTCATGCGTTCAGCGGGAATTAAGAAAGATACACCCGTTGGATACATTAGCATGCCCTCTCCCTTCCCTTATGACAATCGTCCGATCTTCTATGCGGGTGTAGGTAAGATGACCTTTAAGGAGATCAATAAGACCCTTCCGAGACTCGCAGACGCAGTACGCAAGGTGCTCAATGTTCATAGCGCAGAGAAGGGTATCATCCACACCAAAAACTACAAGATTGCAGAATACCTTGTAAAAAATATCAATGATCCTCGTCTCCTCACACACACCACAGCAAACAGGAATGATATCCTTAAACGTCACCTGAAATCAAAAACACCCACAGTTCTTGTTTCACCATCAATGAATGAAGGTGTTGATCTCAGTGACAACGCCAGCAGGTTTCAGGTGTTATGCAAGGTTCCATTCCCATACATGGGAGATGCTGTCGTGAAACGGAAGATGATTGTTGATCCCTCATGGTATAACTGGATAACTGCACAGATGCTTATCCAATCGATAGGAAGAAGCATTCGTAGTGTGGATGATCATGCAGTAACGTATATCTTAGATACTGCTTGGGAATCATTCTATAAGAAGAATAGACGCTTCTTTCCAAGTGATTTTGACAAGATATTACACGTTGTCTAATTGTGTTTTATTACAGTGTTGATCTTAAAGATGCTGACTTGATAGGTGCTGCTTGCTGATTTGCGGGGTGCGAATCTAAGAAATGCTAACCTACAAGGTGCTGATCTAAGAGATGCTGATTTCCGTGCAGCTGATCTTCGATATGCCAATCTAACGGGAGCCATATTAGATGGAACAAATCTAACGGGTGCTAAATTGGATGGTGCCAAAGGTATCAAAAGATAGTAAGCTAAGAAGCAAAATCAGAGAACTTTAACTTACTATGATTAGTTTGAACCGAATTCACGCCGCGGTGGATAATAGTCAGGTTGATCTGTAGCAGGATCCCAGTGTCTGTCAACCTCACGTTCATATTGTTCAGCTGACCAACCTAGCGCGACAAGGATATCATTCCATTCACTTTGATATTCACTGAAATTGATCTCACCGGCAGTGAGCTGATTATCTAACTCATCCTGAAATGATGAAAGAGTCTGAAACGTTGTCAGCGAAGCCATCGCCTATATGTATGCCGCTCATGTAAATCAAGAAATTTTCACCAGATGGTGCAAACGCTTTGCAGATTGTGGTATTATACTTCTACAATGATGAATTAAAGAAAAACACATAAACTTGTGTACTTAAGCATCTTAGTGAGATACAGTATATGCTATACACAAATGTTTCCATCGACTAGTGGCAAGGTCGTTACCCTCTCAAGGTAAAGACAGGGGTTCGAGTCCCCTTGGAATCACCAACCAAAGAAGCGAATGATGAGTACGACACCGACAACAAGACCAGCGAGATTTACAGGTATGCATACCAGTATGTTACTCGTCCGTTTAGTTGAACGACGTGGAATGCTTCCGGTTCTTTGGCCATCCTTGCCCCACTGTGGGTGACGATGGTTTGAGCAAGTAGAGGTACTTGCATTTACATAAAATGATGATATCTGGGTGTAGCTCAGCTTGGTAGAGCACCGGTTTTGGGAACCGGTTGTCGAAGGTTCAAATCCTTTCTCCCAGACCACAACGGTAGGTAGCAAATGCCTACTCGTTCATTGACAATCTACGATCACAACGGTGCATAACTCAATTGGTAGAGTGCCTCTCTTACAAGGAGGAAGTCGGGGGTTCAAATCCCTCTGTACCGACAACATCGACACGTAGCTCAGCTTGGTAGAGCTTCTGGTTGAAGCCCAGAGGTCGTTGGTTCAAATCCGACCGTGTCGACAGTAGAAGAAATGCTAACTTGATCTGGATTACTTGAATAATATAGTGTTTTAATATGGTGTCTGTACTCGAGAGGAACAGAGGGCTGACTGTGAATCAGCGTACGCGGGTTCGAATCCCGTCGGACACACCAGCAATAATCAAACGCTGACGTGGCTCAATTAGGTAGAGCGCCTGTTCCGTAATCAGGATGTTGGAGGTTCGATTCCTCTCGTCAGCTCCAAACATTGGTATGTTACAAGACTAATGAAAATTGAAAACAACGTCTGCAGCTATAGTTCAAATGGTAGAACACGTGCTTGCCAAGTACGAGGTTCCGGGATCAAGACCCGGTGGCTGCTCTCTCATGCCTCCGTAACTCAGCGGATAGAGTTGCTGGCTTCGAACCAGCGAGTCGGGAGTTCGAATCTCTCCGGAGGTGCCCGCAAACATTGATAATGTATTTTTCTCTCAATAGTTCAGACCGGACAGAACGCCACCCTGCGAAGGTGGAGGTCAGAGGTTCGAATCCTCTTTGAGAGACAAAGGAGATATATAGTAAAATGAACCCAGAAACACCTGAAGAAATTTACTCTATGGTTGCAGATGACCTAGATAGGATTGTCGACGAGCTTGATACGATCATCCGTCGGATGAAGATGTCACATGAAGCAGTTGATGCACTTGATGTTCAAATCAATCGATTGTATAACCTTGCTGATACGGTTAGAAAACTATGAAAAATAATGATTCTATTGAGTCAATCGCAGAAGATGTCATTGATGAAATGAAAGATCTTGATTATTACATTTCAGAAATTTATGACGACATAGATTACCCGAAATCTGGCGTTGTGGCAGGAAAGCGCGCACGGGCGGCGCTTGTTGCAATACAAAAGATTAGTGATAATCTTACACGTAGGTTCTCACCACTTAAATCTGGAAAATTTTTGTGGGATTGGGAAGATGAAGATTAACTAATGTCGCGGTAGCCAAGTTGGAAAGGCACCTGATTGCAACCCAGGCAATGCGCAGGTTCGAACCCTGCTCGCGACTCCGAATGCTGATTTGGTGCTAGCGGTAACACACTTCTTTGGTAAGGAAGAATCTCGAGTTCGATTCTCGGAATCAGCTTACATGCCCACGTGGCGGAATTGGCATACGCAGCTCACTTAAAATGAGCAGCCATTTGGATTGGGGGTTCGAATCCCTCCGTGGGTACAAAAGTGAAAACTTTCACAGCATATGGTATAGTATTCTTACATGTACGAGTGACGAAATTGGTATACGTAGGTTGCTCCGAGGAAGGTATACGCAAGTACTCCCCACGATTAGCACCGTCTTTAGTGACATGAAGGTTCAAATCCTTCCTCGTACACAATGAAATTTCATGCTGTTCTAGCTCAATTGGTAGAGCAATTGCCCTGTAAGCAATAGGTTGTCGGTTCAAGTCCGACGGACAGCTCCAAAATCTTTCACCCTCTAGCCCAACTGGATAGAGCGCCCGCCTCCTAAGCGGGAGGTTCCAGGTTCGAATCCCGGGAGGGTGTCAATGTCACCGTGCTGGAACTGGCAGACGGGCCACGTTGAGGGCGTGGTGTCCCTTGGACGTGTGGGTTCAACTCCCACCGGTGACACAGGTTATCTCGGTGAGTCCGATAGGAAGGAGACGGTTTCATATGCCGTTTGTAGTGGGTTCGAATCCCGCCACCGAGACCAGTGAAACGTGCACCTCAGGGATACAGAATTAAGACAAGAGAACTTCTTGTTGATCCAAGAGCATATGTTTCATCTCAGATTGTAGAAGATGATCTGACTAAATCAACACGCACTGAACTACTAAAACACGGTGAGATGGTGGGATATGTTGACACGGTACTTACCCGTGATCACAGGTGGGAAACACACTCGTATCTCGATCAAGAAGAGCGTGGTAAAGGATTTGGCAGTCTTCTATACACAAAAGCCATCAATTTCAACATGAAACGTCACAGGAAGGTATGTTCTTCCAAGGCCCCCAGTATCCAAGCAAAACGTGTTTGGACATCACGGGTGTTATCGGAACTCTTTCTCATCAACTATGATGGCATCGGATACAATGTTATTAAAAGATTAGATTGATGCAATCACTAGTTCAATGTGGTAATATTAGTTCTATACCAAAATTAAGTTGACAATTTTGTGTCTAATCATTACCCCTTACGTCAATCCTGGTTAAACAATGCAATACAATTTTGATGATGATCTTGAACAGACACTAAGCGAGTGTCTTGCCTGTGGCGGAAATTATGAAATTGCCACAGAAAAAGATGATGGACGTTACAGCGTACGCACCTGTAGATGGTGCTTCAATGGTGCAATGACAAAGAAACAATCAGATGCATGGCGCCGATTTGTTTTCAAGCGTTCCAGCGATCCAAAATTCAATATTGAAGAGATTCTTAAGGATCTTAAAAATAAGCCCCTGTAGCTCAGCCAGGATAGAGCGGCTGTCTTCTAAACAGCACGTCGAGGGTTCAAATCCTTCCAGGGGCGCAGAACAATGACTACAATAATACGTCTATAGTGTACAAAACATCACAATTTGTTAGGGTTTTCTTACTGTTAATGTTGCTTTTTGTAGCAGGTATCAGTACATCGTGTAACATGAAGGTGTTGGGTGTATCCATTGGTTGTAGAGGCATGCAAGGAATTGTTTGTCTTCACGGAACGTGGAGTATCAATTCATCCAAACAAAAGAAACCCGTACATAGGAAAAAATGAAATTCAAGAGACTGCTACCTGCGATCATGATCGTGGCCACTTGCTTATTTGCGATTCCCTCAAGTGCTGTAACTGTAACACATACTCAGGCATTTGCAACACAGATGTTTAATGTAGCAAAGGCACTGCCTGCACCGTGGCACGGTAAAGGCAAGAAGGTATATGAAACGTCAACTCAGAGACTTCGACGTGTTCAAATGATCACAAGGGTAATTGCTGAAGAATCTACTAACGAACAATTTACAGATGGTTGGAGATGGTCGGCTGATGATCTTGGCTGGGCAGTATTTACGATGACATGGTTTGAATCCGGACGTTTCAGATACAGCGTACATGCCGGTCTTTGGCGCGGAGATGCTGGGCGCAGTGTCTGTCTAGGCCAGATCATGAATGGTGGCAATAAACTCGTTGGCACCGATGAAACGCACACCAGGGCATGCATTCGTGCTGTTGAACGTATCATGATCATGCATCAGCGTAGGTGTTTGTGGAAGACTGCAAAACCATCACAATGGACAATGGCAAAGGTCTTTGCGGGCTATGGAACGGGTTATAGCTGTTCTGCCAAGGTCGTACGTGTGATCAAACAAAAGGATGGAAGCGTAAAGAAAATATACTGGGCTCTTCGCCGTGCGGGACTTTGGCAACAAGCACGTAGCGGTCATCTTCTACGTGTGTACAAGAAGAAGTAAAGAAGTTCTACTGATTTAAAGTTAGAGTATTGCTGGTTTGAATACGCTGCGAAACATCGAGAGATAGTGTCATGAATAAACATGAAATTAAACAGGTTATTGTAATTCGCAAGGATCTAAACATGAGAAAAGGCAAGATGTGCGCCCAGTGTTCTCATGCTGCAATGCAGTTTCTGATTGATGCAAATGATTACAAGGACATGTCAACACTTAAGATTAAGTTAACACAAGATGAGGCGGCGTGGTTTGCGGGTTCTAGAACAAAAGTTGTTTGTTTCGTTGATTCAGAAAATGCCATGAAAGATCTTCTTTTCCATGCGGAACTCATGGGTATCACAGCACATGCAATCATTGATGAAGGAAGAACTGAATTTAAGGGTGTTCCAACAATGACATGCGCAGCATTTGGTCCATGGAAAAGTTCTGAACTCAACAAGTTAACAGGAAAGCTAAAGTTGTTGTAATTATTGATCATAGAGAGATGACTGAGTTTGGTTTAAGGTACTCGGTTGCTAACCGAGCGAGGCATGAAAACCTCCGTGGGTTCAAATCCCGCTCTCTCTGCTACAAAGTTTATAGAGGGTTGGCCGAGTCTGGTTTAAGGCGTTCGTCTTGAAAACGAATGAGGCATGAAAACCTCCGGGGGTTCAAATCCCTCACCCTCTGCCAATGGGAACGTTCTTTATCATATTGTTAAGTTTCGTGGCAGGCATTTTGTTTACGATCCTTGCAATAATCGTTACAGCTGTGATGCTCTTAAGAAGTGATTCGAGTGAGGTCTTGGAAGGACAAACAGATAAGCGGCGGCACGTGCCTAGAAGTTAGGCAAGCATAACTGCTCAAGGTTTCGACTCCCCACTCTAGCCATCAAGAACCATCATGTGAAGAGTGAGGTAGGTTACCATATCTCATGAGAAAAGGGTTTCTAAGGTTAACTAGAGAGATATCCAAGTGATTGAGAATCATGTGTACTAGAAAAAGTACCGTGAGTTCGAATTCCATTCTTTCTGCTATTTATGCGTGTTAACCTTGACAAAGAAAGAGAATGAATTATGGAAACAGCATTAGCATATTGGCGTTTTGGATTTTTTGTCATGCTCATGGCCGTAATCGTTCTGTCAGTGATACATTTCAAGCTCATGGCACGTTTCAACACAGCAAGTAATTTCATCTATGATACGGTGAAAGGGTTGTTTTCAAGGCTATTCAAGTAAATCGCAGTATTCACAGCAATAGTTAAATCATGAGAATTAGCATCAAACAATTAAAACAGTTGATCAGAGAATCCTCAAGTGATTACACGAGGAAAGAAGAGATTGCTTCAGAGTATTCTGATGCATACAAAGATCGTTATGGCATTCGACCGCATCATCTTACAATGGATGACTGGGATGCAATGAGTGTAGAAGATGCAGAGCAGAAACTACGTGATCTTTACAGTGATCCAGGATATAATGATGCCCAAGCAGATGAATCAGAATATGGTGTATATTCAGACGATCATGGATATAATGTCTATGACAAACCCACAGAAGGATCTGTGAGCTCAGAAGATACAGATGATGATTTTACAGACATAGAAAATGCACCAACACGTATACCGTTCAAGGGTGGTGATGAGTATGATGCATTAAGTAAAAAAGGAAAGCGTTATTACTCATGGCGAGCAGGAGAACGTAAACGTATCAAGAAGGGATATAACAAGAGACTTCGACATAAGATATAATACAATGCAGGTGTAGTTCAACGGTAGAACACTAGCCTTCCAAGCTGGGTGTTGCAGGTTCAAATCCTGTCACCTGCTCTCAGTGATCGTAGATTAATCAATAACTAACATACCGACGTGCTGGAACTGGTATACAGCGTAAGCTCAAACCTTGCGGCCCTATGGGATTGAGGGTTCGACTCCCTCCGTCGGCACTATTAAGTCCATGTGGCGGAATTGGCATACGCAGCAGTCTTAGAAGCTGCCGCCCTACGGGATTGAGGGTTCGACTCCCTCCATGGACACGGAAGGTAAAATATTATGTGGGAAGTTACATCTTTTGTGTTGCTTGTTGTGTCACTTGTTCTGTTGGGTCTTTGGCTTAAGTCACGTGGTGATCTGAGATCATTAAAGGATAACGTTGTCACGGGTTTGAGTGAATTTGAACGTACCGTTGATCATGATGCAAAGGTAGTTGTGAAATTCGTGAAAGATGAATTTGCAAAGGTTTTTGGATAAGAACCAACACGCACCTGTCAAGGGTACAATTACATGAAACAGTATCCAAGTATCCCTTACATGCACACATGTGAGCAACGCGTACATGTGTGGGATAAGCTCGATGGTTCCAACATTCGGGCAGAATGGAATAAGAAGCGCGGCTTTTATAAGTTTGGTTCAAGATATAGATTGATAGATTCCGATTCTGGAATCCTTACGAAGGCACCTTCGCTAATCATGAAGAAGTATGCAGATGAACTTGATTCATGTTTCAGGGCACAAAGATGGGATAGTGTTATTGCCTTCTTTGAATTCTTTGGACAATCATCATTTGCAGGACAACATAATCCTGATGAAGAACATGATGTCATGTTGCTTGATGTTAGTACACGTCAACAAGGAATGCTTGAATCTGATGATTTCATCAAATTATTCCATTGGATGGGAATTCCAAAATTGCTGAATGTGAGACCATTCACACAGAAGATATGTGATCAGGTCAGTAATGGTACACTCACAGAGATGACATTTGAAGGTGTTGTATGTAAGGGAGCAAAGCAAAAGAAAACCGGTTTACCGTTAATGTTCAAACAAAAGAATAAATCATGGATCGCTGCACTTAAGAGAATGTGCAAAAACGACATTCAACGGTATAAAATGCTCTTGTAGTGATGATTTGAAAAATCAAACGGACCAGTAGCTCAGTGGTTAGAGCAACCGGCTTATACCCGGTGTAGCGTCTGATAAGCGCAAGGTCGTGGGTTCGAATCCCTCCTGGTCTACAATGAATAAAGATGTTGCAACACTGCTTAAATTCTTAATTACAAAGCAGGCGGAAACGGAGAAACTCGTGGCGCTGCTTCTCCAGATGACAGAATTTCAATCGCTAGTCATAAATGGATTGCTACCTCGATGTCAAAGTACTGATTGTGAAGCTCCTGCATCTTTAATATACACACCAACAAAATATCGTTATTGTGATCGCTGTGCAGCTATAATGATCAAAGACAAATCATATGTAATGTCTGATTTTCTTGAAATCGAAAATGCAAATGCAGTCAGAAGTGTGGTAGAACACCATGATATGATCAAGATGTTAGATCACGTGCCTGAACATAAGCCACACTAACGCACCAGGTGCGTGATTATACGATTTGAACCAAATTGCTTTTTAAGTCGATCAACGGCCTTAATATTCTTTTCGCTATCATCCCAGAAATCAACCTTAGTTGGATTTCTTGTGATCATCTGTTGTTCAATCCAATCTGCTTTATCACGTGGATTTATTGAGTTAAGCGCAATGATATCTTCAATATCATCAAGACCAATGCGATCTAGAAATGTGATAACGGGGGCCGGGTTACTACGGGCTGTAAGTATCACAATATGATCAGGACCAAATGAATCATATGTGTTTTGAAGTTTCTTAACAAACGGTAATGGAGTCACCGGCTCTGTTAGCGATTCAAACTGTTCAAAATTGAACCTATCATCAGGATGCTTGTTATAAGTGGCATACTGATGTGATGACATCGCTGACTTGTGCCCTGCAGCGTGATGCACCAGTATCTTGGCGCCGGTCTTTACGAGAGTATCGTCAAAATCAAAAATGAACAGGCGACCCATTGAGGGCTGATTTTCTTTCATACCTATCATGATTTTATTCTAACCCTAGCGTGTAATCATGTTCAAATAGATGATATGATGTAATCAAATGAAACCACTAGTATGTAATTATCTTGTAACACATTCTTTGGCAAATCTTGAAGAAGAGCACGGTGTTAAGGCACGGTGGAATGCATCAGGTGATAAGTTTTCACTAAACTACAATCAGATCAAGATCAAGAATGGTGATCTCCTCGCTGAACAGTGTCGTGGACTCATCCTACGTCCAGGTAACGCAAATGTTGCGTCCAATTCAGACAAGATTGGTGAAACAATTGTACTTGCATGGCCAATGAATCGCTTCTATAACTACGGAGATCCCGCAGCACATGATGTGAATTGGAAAGATCCTGATCTACACGTGTACGAGAAGCTTGATGGAACGATGATCATCGTATATTGGGATGCAAAACACAAACGTTGGTATGCAGCAACGCGTTCTGTACCTGAAGCAGACTTGCCAATTCAAGTAGGTGATATGGTAATGGAAAACATGACGTTCTATGATCTCTTCATGAATGCGCTTGTTGCAACGTGTGAAAATGTAACTGGCAACAAATTTGATTGTGCTTTGAATGATCCAGGTGATGTTATTGATCTTAACAAAGACATGACGTATGTGTTTGAACTAACCACTCCTATGAATCGAATCATTGTCAAGTATGATGAACCCAGAGTAACGCTGCTAGCTTCCCGTAACGTATACAGTGGTGATGAAATCATGTTAAGTGACATCCATATAACGGGTGTTTGCTATCCACAAGTTTGGAACATTGCATCTCCGACGGCGCTGGATGCTTTTGTTAACTCTGCAGATCCTGTTGATCTTGAAGGTGCGGTTGTCATTGATTCAATGTTCAGACGTGTAAAGGTCAAGAACAAGGCATGGGTGCTGTCTTCAAGGGCAAAGGATCTTGTCACGGTATCAAAACGAACTGCATTACGGGCAATTATCAATGGTGAGATTGATGATATTATTCCAATGGTTGAGGATGATATCGCATCACAATTGAATGAATTACGTGCTGCACTTATCAAATATGATGAACATGTTCATGATGTTTTTATTGATTGGGCAGAACAAGCAGGTGATGATCGCAAGACATTTGCGGGATTTGTAAACGCATCTGATGAATGGGCAACACCATTTTTTCAAATCTATAACAAGAAGGGCGATGGATTGATCGATTGGTTGCAGAACGAGGAAAAACGAGGACGTTTACATTCTACAACGCTTGAGTCACTTCTTGAACGTATCTCTTAGCCATGGCGCAGGC
>Ga0114931_10007920_pt1 | contig 12926 bp, 10 predicted proteins | sample 2SBtaG_FD_89579 | JGI IMG/M metagenome (GOLD analysis project Ga0114931, IMG submission 89579) | Deep subsurface microbial communities from Kolumbo volcano to uncover new lineages of life (NeLLi) - 2SBTROV14_V59a metaG | ecosystem: Environmental > Aquatic > Marine > Volcanic | place: Kolumbo...
CTTGACGATGTCGCGCTTGTCGCTGCGTGCGCGCGAGATCATCGAGTGAAGGCCGAGACGCCGCAGGGAGCCGAGAACCGCGGCGACGTTACCGTGCGGGCGACTGCGGGTGATCTCAAAGGCATCTTCGGAGGCCCCGCCTACGGGCGCACCCTTGAGAAAGGCACGGAGTTCCTCGACGCGCGCGGTCGGCCAGTCGGAGAGATTGGCGACCGTGCGCTTCTTGACCTTGCCGTTGTCACGGTAGCTCTCACGGAGCAGGACCGCGGGCGGTGAGCTGCGATTGGGAACGCGTTCGACGTACATGGCTACCTATATTGCACATACACGACCGATAATCAAGGCCCAGGCTGAATTTACATGGCTACGTCCATGCAGACCGAATCTGTCGAAAGGTCCCTCCCCAAAAGGCTTTCTGCCCTCAATCAGCGCTGAGAGCCGGGGAACTTCGGTTTAGCGACGTCTGGTGTTTTCCATTCGCATGATCCGGCGGCTTCGCCGGTGTCGTGTTTTTCAACGGGCTGCTATCGCTGAGCGAAGAAAATATCCTCGACCGCGTCGAGCTGTTGGGACGAGCCGGCGCCCTCGCGCCGCCGTTCAGCCAGAAACGCAGCCACGCCATCGCCGACGAGCTCGCGGGCATCGTTGCCATAGCTCGCCAACGTCGCGTCGATCCACTTGGAGACTTCGTCGCGCGACGACTCCCCGCTCACCAGCTGGCCGGCCCGCACTTCCAACCCCGGGATGAAGTGCTCGGCGAAGTGGATCCGCTTGTCGAGCGAAACTAGCCCGGAAACGCGCAGAGCATAGAGCGGCAAGCGAACATCGATTCGCTGCAACATCTGCAGCGTGAAGTCGTCCGCAATCCGACGCGCGATCGCGTTCGTCTCCTTCTTCTGGCGCTCGTACGCTGCGCTGTCAGCACCGCCGCCGAGTGCCTCCCGCGACGGCACCTCGACGTAAACCTTGTTCTTCGGTTCGGTGCCCGACGGCCGGATGATCGCGCGCGCGCCGTTCTCGAGGCGAAACAGGATCACGTCTCGCGAGGATCGATCGGTCTCGGAGAGAATCGGTCCGTGGATCCCCTCGGGATCGAGATGATCGGTGATCGCAACCACCTTCCAATCAGCGATCTTCTGCGGAGCTCGATCGCGCAGCGACTTCTGGATCTTCTTGATCGCTTCCAGGCCATCGGCACCGGTCATCACCATCGAGGTCAGGTGGCTCGCATAATATCCGTGCTCGCGGTGGATGTTCTCGAGGTACTGGGTGACCGTCTCGCCCTTGGAGCGCTGCAACGCGGTGAGCTCGGCGAGCAGGATGGCGGCGCCGGCGGCATCTTTGTCGCGAACATCCGCTGTCACCAGAACCCCATGGCTCTCTTCGACGCCGATGATGAAGTCGTCGAGCGTCGCCTCGATACCGAGACGGCGCAGAGGCTGCGGGCGCGGGTCGCCCGCAGCCGGAGGAAATTCGAGCTGCTCGAGGATCGTGCCAACGTACTTGAAGCCGACCAGCAGGTCGCCGATCAGCTTGCCGCCGACGCTCTCCGTGATCGGCCGCAGCAACTCGGTCGTCACTTCCGTCTTGATCACCAGCGGTGTCTTCGGGAGCCGTCCCAGCTCCTTCAGCTGGCTCAACTTGTAGTGGGTGACCAGGACGGCGATCTCGTTGCCGCTGAGAACCTGAAAGTCACCGTCCGTCGTCTTGGCGCAGATGCCGATACGATCGGCATCCGGATCGCAGGCCATCACCACGTCGGCGTTCGTCTGCCGCGCCAGATCGATTCCCATCTGCATCGACTCGGGAACTTCCGGATTGGGCGCGCGAAACGGCACCGCTGGAAACCGCCCGTCGTGCGTCGATTGCTCGGGCACCATGACGACCTCGAAGCCGGCCTGGAGCAAGACCCTACCCACCGACGCGTCGCCGGCACCGTGCAGCGGAGTGAACACGATCCGCGCATCGTGCGCCTCCGGGCGAAGCGACTGAGCGACGTTGATCTCGATGTAGCGCCGGTGCACCGACGCCGGGATCTCCGACACCAGGCCGGCCTCGCGCGCGCGCTCCAATGGCATGCGGCGGAGAAACGTCGCGCTCTCGACGCGCTTGGCCATGTCCTCGTCGTTGGGAGGCACCTCCTGCCCACCGTAACGGTTATAGAACTTACCACCGTTGTCGTCGGGGTGGTTGTGCGACGCGGAAATGTTCAACCCGCCGGTCGCGCCGAGCTCGCGAATCGCGAACGAGAGCTCGGGAGTGGAGACGTACCAATCCGCATCGTCGGGCGGGATCACCGATCGAATTCCGTTGCCTGCGTAAACCTCGGCGGCGATCATCGCAAAGTCCTTCGACGTCACGCCGAGGAGCGGATTATCGATCGCCGGATTGTAGACGCCGCGCAAATCGTAGTACTGGCGCACATCGTAGACGATGACCACCGAAAGCTCCTGATCCGGATAGCGATCGTGCAGGTACCCGATGTGCCCCTGCACCGAGCTGGCTAGCGACAGCGGATTGTAGCGATTGGTGCCGATGCCGACCGGGCCGCGGCGGCCCCCCGTGCCGAAGGGAAGCACTCGATAGAAGCTGTCGAGCAGCGTCGACCAAGCACCACTCTCGGCGAGCCACTCGATCTGCGCGCGAGTATCGGACGAGATGGCGAGCCAGTTGCGGAGATTCGCCAGCGCCGAGTCCTTGTGCGCGTCGGCGACGCTCAGCTCGGCAAAGCCCTCGCGGACGCGCCGTAGTAGCTTCTCGCTGTCGTCGTTCTGGAGAGAGGCTTGCGATGAATCGAGATCGTCGCGACGCAGGCGAACGATCTCTACCTCGGGCGTCTTGGATGCGAACGGGCCGGTGGACATCGAGGAATTACTACCCGGAAGATTCCAATTAGCAAGGCTAGAAATCTGCAACGAACTCTGTCGTCCAGAGGGTCACCGCGCGGCCTTCCATGCCATGGACGACCGCCGTCGCCGGTCGCGAGATGTCAGGCCGCGCCGCGGCGGCCCGGTTGCATCGCCGCGACGAACTTCGACTCGGAGAATTTCTCGACCGCTTGGCGCAGCCAGAAGTCGCTCTTGAAGAGAATCAACGGCCGCTGCTCGATGTCGACGAGACAGGCGGTGCCGGCCAAACCATCGAACTCCGCCGGATCCAACTCGCCATCGACCCAGCGCGCCAGCTGGTACCCGAGAGGCTCGAATCGCACGTTGACGCCGTATTCGTGCTTCAGGCGGAACTGAATCACATCGAACTGCAATCGCCCGACCGCTCCCAGCACCGGCTCTCGCTCGAGGCGTTCGCGGTCGAAAAATACCTGCACCGCCCCCTCCTCGGACAGCTGATCGAGCCCTTTCTTGAGCTGCTTGCGCTTGATCGAGTCGACCAGGACGACGCGCACGAAGTGCTCCGGCGAGAAACGCGGAATGCCGGCAAACTCACGCGGCGTACCCTGCGCCAGCGAGTCGCCGATACGCAATAAGCCAGGATCCCACACGCCGATGATGTCGCCGGCAAACGCCTCCTCCACCATCGAGCGCTCCTGCGCGCGAAATTGCAGAGAGCGACTGAGCGTGAGCTTCTTCCCCGTGCGCACATGGATCACCTCCATGCCGCGTTCGAAGTGCCCCGAGCAGACGCGCACGAAGGCGACGCGATCTCGGTGATTGGGGTCCATATTCGCCTGGATCTTGAACACGAACCCGGAGAACTCCGGCGAATCCGGCGCGAGGTCGCCGGTCGCCGTCTGCCGCGGCAGCGGCGGCGGCGCCAGCTCGACGAAGCGGTCGAGGAAGGGCTCAATGCCGAAGTTGGTCATCGCGCTACCGAAAAACACCGGGCTCAGCTCGCCAGCCTGGAACAGCTCGGCGTCGAACTCGGTACCCGCCCCCTGCAGAAGGTCGAGCGACTCGATGAGCTCGCTGTGCGCCCGGGCTCCGATCGCCGACGCCAGGGCGGGATCTTCGAGATCGCCCACCCGGAGCTCTGCCTTGTGCGCACCCGACTGGCTGCGGTCGAAGCGCAGCAGTGTCTGCCCCCAGCGATCGTACACACCCTGGAAGTCGGGACCGGACCCGACCGGCCAGTTGGCGGGGCTACAAGGAATTCCGAGCACGCGCTCGGTCTCGTCGAGTAGATCGAGCGGGTCGAGACCGTGGCGGTCCATCTTGTTGACGAAGGTCACGATCGGGATGCGACGCATGCGACAGACTTCGAAGAGCTTGATCGTCTGAGCTTCGACTCCCTTGGCGACATCCAAGAGCATCACCGCACAATCGGCCGCCGCCAGCGTGCGATAGGTATCTTCGCTGAAATCGTTGTGACCCGGTGTATCGAGCAGGTTCAGCTCATAGCCGGCGTAGGGAAACTGCATCACCGACGTCGCCACCGAGATACCGCGTTCGCGCTCGAGCTTCATCCAGTCGCTAGTGGCGTGGCGCTCGGCTCGTCGCCGCTTCACCGATCCAGCCAGACGCACCGCACCGCCGTACAACAAGAGCTTCTCCGTCAGTGTCGTCTTGCCCGCATCGGGATGCGAGATGATGGCAAAGGTCCGCCGGCGCGCCACCTCGGCCCGGATTCGTTCGTTCGAATCGCTCATCGTCAGACGTACCGCTAGCCTGACTGCCGCCCGGGTTCCATCCCACCCGGCGCGCGAGCCGTCGCCCCTCCGTAGACCACGAAATCCATCACAGGAACAACCACCAGCGTAAACGCCGTCGAAGCGAAGAGACCGAAGATCAGTGCCCACGCGAGGCCGGAGAAGATCGGATCGAGAGCGATCGGCCAGGCGCCCAGTGCCGTCGTCAGGGCAGTCAGCAGGATCGGGCGCATGCGGACGGCACCGCTCTCCAAAATCGCTTCCCGCAAATCCGCGCCCGCATCGAGCGATTGCTCAATGAATTCGATCAGGACGATCGAGTTGCGGACCACGATACCGCCGAGGGCGATTATCCCGATCATCGCCGTAGCGGTAAAGAACACCGGAACACCCCGAGTTCATCCCCGATCCTCTCCCTCTCGGCGCCGCGCGGATACCAGCCACCCCATCGCCCGCGCAGCGTCGGCGAGTGACTTCTTCAATCCGAAGCTCGCCGCCGTATATCGCATCCGCGCCTGGGTAAGCATGAGTTCGGCTTCGAGAAAACGTGTGACCGTAGCCGCGCCCGCCTCGTACTGGCTACGCACCAGCGACAGCGTCTCCTCGGCCTGCTCGACACTGGCCGCGGTCACCCCAAGTCGCGCGCGAGACTCTTCGATTCGCAGGTATGCTGATTTGACATCGAGTTGGATCGCCAGTGCCGCCTTTTGATCCGCGTGCAGCATCTCCTCGAGAACCGCACGAGCCTTTTCGATGCGCGCTTGTCGACTTCCTCCCGCGAAGAGATCCCAGCTCAGGGTCACCCCGGCGAACCAGTTGCGGCGGTCTCCAGCATAATCGAGGTTGGCATCGTCCCAGTATACCCGCGCCGTGCCGTCGGCGCGCGGCAAGTACGCGCGCCACCGCGACGACACGTCCATCGCGGCCTGTTCCACCATCTTGCGGGCGCGCAGCAGCTCGGGCCGCTCGGCCATCGCTTCGGCGACTGCAATCGAGTACTCCTCGGGGATCTCACCCTCATACGAGTCACCCGAGACGAGCTGGAGATCGGCATCCGCATCTTCCCCGAGAAGGTTCGCCAAGGCCGCAATCGCGAGCTTGCGAGCATTCACCGCCTGGATCACTCGCTCTTCCGCTCGCGCCAGGCGCACCTTGAGGGAAAGAACATCCGAGCGCAGAGCGCTGCCCAGCTCCATTTTGACTTCGCTCTCCTCGTACTGGGCGCGAACCGTGTCCGAAGATGCCTTCGCGGTGGCAATCACCTCCGCGCCTGCCTGAATCTCGTAGTAAACGTCGATGACGCTCGCGGTGAGCGAGTTCTGCGCCTCCTCCAAGCCGAGCTCGCTGAGCTCTCTTCCCGTTTCCGCCATCCACTTGCGAAGACGATCGCGACCGCCGTTGAACAGGTTGTACCGCAGCGTCAGGCCGGATTCGAAGTTGCCGAACGTTCCCGGGTTGTTGAAGTCCGTGCCGGGCGCAAAGCTCCGACTGTCGATCGACTTGAACAGAAACAGCGAGGGAGCGTCGGCGCGGATATACTGGGTGTCGGCCGCAAGCACCGGGAGGAAAGGAGCGCGGGCCTCGTCGAGGGTGGCCTGCGCTTGACCGATACGCGCGATCGCCAACTTGATGTCCGGATTGGCGCGCAGCGCCAGGTCAATGCACTCCACAAGAGCCAGCGCACCACGTGCCCCAGGCGGCTCAGGCTCCCCCTCGGGCGACCCGGCACCAACCTCCGGCGCTGGCCGAGAAGAGTCCGCAGTCGGCCCCACAGTGGCAGCCGGCGTCGCAGCCGGCGGCGGCGCGCAACTCGAGCCCGGCTGACAGCGAGGACCCCGCTGACGACCGGAAACCCGCTGGTAGTCGAACGCACTCCGTTCTACCACGCAGCCGGGGACCAACACCGAGACAGCCACCACAATCACCATAAATCGAACCCGTTCCATCAGCACCTCGCGCTCCCAAATAGTCGATGCCCCCGGCGAAGGGAAACCACATCCCGCAACCCACCACGACCGCGACGCCGATCCACCACCTCCGCTCGCCACGTCGGGGTAGCTTGCGGCGCAGGGGATCCGATCGCTACAATTCAGCGGCGATGACCAGGTATGCAAAGATCAAAGAAAAACTCGAAGGCCGACTGGAGATTCTTGGCAAGAGAACCGCCAAGGTCGAAAACAGCCTGCGCCGCGAACGCGATCACGACTCGCAAGAACGAGCCGCGGAGGCGGAGAACGACGAGGTTCTCGAACGCTTGGACCAGGGCGGTCTCGATGAGATCACGGCAATCGAGACGGCCCTGGCGCAAATCGAGGACGGAACCTACGGTGTATGTGAGAGCTGCGGTGAGCGCATCGCGCTCGGCCGGCTCGGGGCCTTGCCCTTCGCGGCCGCCTGCATCGACTGCGCCAGCTGACGGCGGGCGGCGCTCTCTGCTCGCAACTCGCAACTCGCAGCGCACTGCGGCAACGCAACGCGACGGCGTCTCATCATGCACGCCTTCGATCATCGTCGGACTCCCCACCTGACCATGATCGGCGACCGCCCATTCGACATCCGATCGCCGGCTCACCATGACCTATCCATGATCCTTCCCTGACCACCGCGCGCCGCGATCTCGGTCGCGATCTCGGTCATTGACAGCTCGGCGCATCGGCGCAAGCCTGCAGTCCATGCCGTTGTGGCTACAGGTGATTCTGACGCCGGTCGCGGCAGTGTTGCTGTGGGCCGTCGGGGCGACACTCTTCGACGTCGTACACTGGCTGCTGCACCGCATGCTCGAAAGTCGCTGGGCTTTTCTGCGCCTGCTCGCGTGGCCGCACGCCGTGCACCATCGCTGGCTGGACACGCACCTGCAGATTCAGTGGCAGTACCAACTGGCGAACGTGTGGTGCCATCTGGTGCCGGAGTACCTCACCCAATTGGCTTTCACCGCCATGGTGTGGCTACTCCTTCCCATACCGGCAGTGGCCCTTTGCGCGCTCATGCAGACGTCAATCTTCATCGCCTTGCTCTGGTTTCGCGGACTCGACATCAACCATCGACCGATCGAGATTCTCGACGCGTACCAGCCCTCGTGGCTGGCCCTGCCCGCCTACCACGCCCTGCACCACGTGTTTCCCAGCGCGTACTTCAGCGCCTACGGCAAGCTGGTCGACTGGGTTGTCGGCTCGGGGACGATGCTCGCCGGCCGGCGTTTTGCCATACAGGGAAGCGCGGACGACTTCACTCGGGCCCTCTGTCGCGCGCTCGAACGGGAAGGAATGACCGCGGCATGCGGAGTGGGCGAACCCCGCCTCGAAGACGTCGACGTGTTGGTGTTGTGCGCCCCGGGCGACCGCGAGCCGGAGTTCGTCGAAGAGTTCATCCGACAGACGCAATCGCGATTTCTCCCGCCCGAAGTCTGGGTAATGCGAGAACACGAACCCAGCGGTCTGGCGCGTTTCTACTACCGCGACGTGCGCGTGATCTACCGATCGGTACTGCTGGCCGCCGCAGATAGGACAGACCCTCGACGGGCAACGAACGCCGCCGATGCGGTCGTGGCCGGTGTGCAGCGCGGATTCAACTTCGTACCCGACGAGCTGGGATTCGACGCTCTCCGGGCGTTCCGCCGGTTTCGCCGGCAGACCGCAACGCCGCCGCGCGGAGTCGGTCGAGTCGCCTCGCGCGCATAGATTCGACAGAGCTCAGATAGGAACTCGACACCGGGGGTGACCAAAGTGATGGCCCGCAGCCCGTTGCGTTGGGCCGTGTCGCGTGCGCGGCGCTCCGCTACGATGAAGGTCGCCGGAGGCACGGCGGTTGCGCGATCGGCGGCACGCCGCTAAGCCCAGGCAATGACCTCGGGACCACCGACGACCTTCCGCATCCAGTGCAACGACGGCAGCAGCGTACACACCCGCCACTGGGGTGGCGCGCATTCCCCAAAGGCAGTCATTCACATCGCCCACGGCATGGCCGAGCATAGTCGGCGCTACAGCCGCCTCGCCAGCACATTGGTCGATGCGGAGTACGAGGTCTACGCCCACGATCATCGCGGACACGGTGAGAGCGTCGCCAACCAAAGCGACCTCGGCCGCTTCGGCGCGGACGGGTGGAACGCCTTGGTGCGAGACCTCTCGACTGTCCACGCGTGGATTCGCGAGCGGCATGCCGGCACACCTTTTGTCGCGTTGGGCCACAGTATGGGGTCCTTCGCCCTCCAACAGCTCCTCCTCGACGAAAGCAGCCTGATCGACGGCGCAGTTCTCTCCGGTTCTACTGCGCTCGATCAGATCGCCGCGGGCATCGCCGTATCCGAACCCCTCGACGTTAGCGCCACCGACTCCTTATTCAACGCGCGATTCCAGCCTGCACGGACGGCCAACGACTGGCTCTCACGCGACGAGGACGAAGTCGATGTATACATCGCCGACCCGCTGTGCGGATTCGCCCTCGAAGCGGACGCGGCGCGCGACCTGGCCGCGGCGGCAACGCGACTGGCCGATACCGGCGCCCTCGCGGCAATCCGCCCAGACCTGCCGCTCTATCTATTCTCCGGCAGTGACGATCCGATCCACCTCGATTTCTCAGCGCTCGATCTCTTGGTCGCGCGCTACCGCGAGGCCGGCCTCACCAACATCCACGTTCGCTCGTATTCCGGCGGACGCCACGAAATGCTCAACGAAACCAACCGCGACGAGGTGGTCGGCGACCTCATCGACTGGCTGAACGCTCTCGCTCGGTGATCGTAGAGCCATCCGTACGCGGCGCTCGGTCGCCTGCCGCCGGCTTCCGCCGACGAGCGAGGGAAGCGGCCGGGCCTGATCGTTCGCAGGAACGACGCCGAGGTTGATAAACTTCAAGGTTCATCTCAAGTGGTCAGCCACCGCGGACGCGGCGACCGCGAGCCCGGCGGCGTTGGGGTGTTGAGCGTCGAAGAAAAGATCCTGATCGACCCGCAGCGCCCGCTCAAACGCTGGCCAGAGGTCGAAACAGGAAATGTCGAGTTCGTCGCAGAGCTCGAGCCAGAGCCGTTGCGGCTCGCGGTAGGCCGGCTCGCCAAACTGAAATTTCTCGGGGAACAACACCACCGTGAACGGCACGTCGTGCGCCCGCGTCTGATCGCGCACTGCCGCCAACGCCCGCCCGACCCGGCGCCACCTCGGCGCCGGCGGCGAATCGTAGAATCCTCTCTGGAGTTTTTCGACGATACCGTTGAGCGCAGCAAACTTCTCCGCCCTCTCCGATGCCGGCACAGCCGACATCGCCTGGAACCAGTGCCGGCCACGGCCGTAATCCCAGAGCCAGCGCATCAATAAATAGAATTCGCTGTGCCGCTCCAACCACCCGGGAGATCCGGCGCGGGCGCGCTGGGTCATCACCCCGAAAGCGTTGAGTCGCGGCGTTTCTCCGAAATCGTTGAGGCTGACGCCGAGGACGATCCCATCGGGATCGAGATCCCAACCGATCGACTCCAGAAACGCCGCTTCCGCAGCAACGTTATAGCCGGGGACGCCACCGTTGAGAACCGCACCACGCCACCCGTTTCGCGCCATCAGAGCCTCCTGCAACTTGACAGGGAAGGTTTCCTCGTCAGCGACGCTGGCGCCGAAGACGACAGAATCGCCGAGCACCAGGAGACGGCGCTCGCCCGGTGCTCTGGTGGCGGCGACGTCCTGACCACGCAAACCGAAACGATTGACAGAAACGGAGTATTTCTGCAGGTCCACACGCGCGCCGGGGCGCAGGCGATACGGCAGCGCCGGGTGTTCCGTTCGCTGGTAGAGCTTGCGTGGCGTCCCGTTGAGGCGGTCGACGATGTTCAGCGATCGCGCCAATACCTCGCCAAACGCAAAGACGATCGCGACGCTGACGCAGACGCCCAATGTCGCGCGGACGATCGCGCGGATCGATTTTACTGTCACGGTTCCCGGAATCCCCTCACCGAACTTGGTCTTTCTCCTCCTCACTTTCAATCCACCGCTGGCCGCGGTACACCGCGACATCCGCAAGCCCCTGCCCACTGACGAGTTGCTCCGGGCAACACGCGAACGGGCACCTCGAGCTTGACCGAAGCAGAGCGGGGCCGTATCCCGACAGCACTCGCTATGGTGAGGCAATCGAACAATCCGCTGTCGGCAGCCGCGATTGGCTGGGATTTGCGCAGCGCGTGGACCGCGACGTTCGGCAGCGTCGCGCTGGCCTTCCCCGCCGCGACGTTCGCGGTGTTCGCATTGGGAACCGACCGATCGACGACTGCCGATGTTTTGTCGGTCGTCTATGGACTCGGACTCTTCCTCGGCTGCAGCGCCGCCCTGTGGCCACTGCCCAGCCTGCGCGACTGGTCTTGGGCGCAACGCGTCCGCGCCGTAAGCCTCGCCTTCATGATCCTCTCCTACATCACCCACCTGAGCTGGGAGTTGACCTGGGTGGTCCTCCACCAGTCGATCGCGCAGAGCCGAGACGCCGCATGGGCCTATCCCTGGTTGGCGTACATCGACGGCGGCGATCTGCGCTACCTGAACCCGACGGGAGAGTTTCTGATGATCGAGGTGCTCTCGGTCACCAATGGCACAATCGGCGCCGCGGGACTTTTCCTGCTGTTTCGCTCCGGCTTCCGCGACCTGCGCGGAGTCCTCCTGTGCATGGCTACCGCAGTCGTCCACCTCTACTCGACATCGTGGTACTTCGGCGGCGAGATCCTCTCCGGACTTGCCAACGTCAATACCGCGAGCTTCATCGACACCTGGGTCAAGTTCGGACTGGTCAACGCGCCGTGGCTGGTCTTCCCCTGGTTCGTGCTCGCCTGGGGCACGAACCAACTGTTGTCCGACGACAACTGACACCGAGCGAATCGAAGCGTCGGAGGATCCAAGGCCAACTGGCGCCCGCATCGACCGCGACACTTCGCACCCTGCGCGCACCACCGGTTCCGACCCAGCCCCCACCACAACCCAACCGGCCAGCCCCTATCCCAATCCGCCGAGCCGGGGTTTCGACTCGGGACCCGCGGTCGCGATCCACCCAATTCCCCGGGCTGGGAACGCTCCCGCAAAATGAACCAATCCTCAGTCGCCGCCGCGGACGGCACAAAACTTGCCTCGACACCGGATGGGACTTCGCGGCGTTTGTGCTTGCATAAGGATAAGGCACCCAGGGTGTCTGGAAAGGGTTCACGATGGCGGATTTTCTCACGGCGTATTCGATTCAGAACTGGTTGGAGTCTTGCCCACAGGGGTATCTGGAGGGCACCGAGTACGGGCATGCGCCCGAAAGCACGGAACCGGGGCCACTTCTCGAAGATGAGATCCTGCGCAATGACGCGATTCGTACGACGGTTCAGCTCTTGGTCGGCGAACGCTGCGCCCTGGCGGCCTCATCCGGTCTGATCAATGCGGCGCCAGACGAGGCGAGCAAGCGCTTTCTGGCGACCCAGACCCTCGACGAAGCTCGCCATGTCGAGATCTTCACGCGCCGCCTCTACGACCTCGGGGTCGCCAAGAAAGACCTCGAAACCGTGGCCGAGAACCTTGCGAATCCGCATCTGGTGCAGTTCGCCGAGGTTCTCCTCGAGAAGATCGACAAGAAGGATTTCGTCGCTGGCGTGGTCGGCCAGAACATCGTGCTCGAGGGCATGGCGTTCAGCGTATTCGAGATGTTGAAGGCGCTGTCGGACAGTATGAACCCGAAGTTCGCCGAGACCCTGGCCGGCACCATCGCCGACGAGAGACGGCACGTCGGCTTCGGGGAAAACCGAATCGGCTCACTCATCAAGGAATTTCCGGAAAAGAAGAGCGAAGTCGAAAAGATGCAGAAGGAGATGTCCTTCCACATGCTCGCGGCGTTTGCCGACTCTTTCCGCCGCAACCCGGCGATGGAACATCTCGACGAAGTGCGAAAAGAGATGCGCGAATCGGGAGTACACGCTGACTACCGGGGAGCCAACCTGGCAGAGCTCAGCCCCGACGCCATGGAGGAGGTTCTTTCCGATACCGTGCTGAAGGAGTTCAAGATCCGCCTCGGCCGCATCGGCCTCGACTACCAGACGCCAGCCGCACCTTGATCGGAGGCGATCGGGCATGACCACCGGCAACGTCCACGACCTTCCCACGAGCGAGTTCTTGCAGGAGGTACACTCCTTCGAGTTCTGGTTTCACTCGGTCGAGAGTTACCTGTCGGGGCAGACGTACGGCCATGCGCCCGAGCCCGAGGAAGATCTTCTCGACGAGGACGAGAGGGAGCGGTTGATCTCGGTGCTGTGCAACTACTGCGTCGCCGAGACCACCGCTCTCGAGGGAGCCAGCGGGCTGGTCGCGATCGCACCCAATCGCAATTCAAA
>Ga0114931_10007921_pt1 | contig 12926 bp, 10 predicted proteins | sample 2SBtaG_FD_89579 | JGI IMG/M metagenome (GOLD analysis project Ga0114931, IMG submission 89579) | Deep subsurface microbial communities from Kolumbo volcano to uncover new lineages of life (NeLLi) - 2SBTROV14_V59a metaG | ecosystem: Environmental > Aquatic > Marine > Volcanic | place: Kolumbo...
AGCTGGCCCGTCACGAAGCCGCCGACAGCGCCGCCTACCCGCTGGTCGACGACGGCTACGTCCGCGCCGTGGTCATCGACGAGTACGGCCAGCGCGCGTGGGTGCAGCCGCACTGGAAGAACTGATGGGCTCGGGCAAGCCGCGCCGCTGACCGTCCGCGAAGCCAGCAAACACCTATAGAACGTCGGCGAACTGGGTGGTGCACGGGGGGCCGGGGGCGAACTGGTAGTGGGCGACGGCGCCGGGCGTGAGACCGAGGAGGGTGGCCGAGCGGGTGCCGTAGTTGGGGGTGTGGATGCACACGGCGTGGAGCTTGCGCACGAAGTCGACGGCGAAGCGGGAGCCGGGGGGCAGAGGCGGGAGGCTGTCCGGGGCCGGCTGCTGGTGGTCGGCGAGGGCGCCGATGAGGGCAGCGCGCAGCTCGGGCCAGGGGGCGTGCACGGCCGGCTCGACCAGCTCGCGGACGCGCTCCACCTTGGGGAACTCGGGCGAGTCGATGCGATCGTTGGGCAGGACGTGCAGGCCGGGCGGCATCTCCACGATGTCGACGTGCGCGGCTTCACGTCGGCCGTACGCCACCTGGACCCCACCCGCGTCTCCATAGATCAGGTTGAACGAGTTGTAGCGCCCCGGGGCCAGGCGCTCGAGCATCGCCCGCACCGCCTCCCGAGTACCCAGCTCGAGCGCCCCGACGACCAGCGGCCCGCGCGACTCGAGCGATGGATCCGGCCCGGTGTACGTCCGCTGGTTGGTCACACCGGCGAAGAAGCCGCCCGGGGTAACCCCGAGCCAGGTCCCGCCCGAGGAGACGTCCAAGCCACCGATCACACGCGGCTCTTCCACCAGCACCTGCGGCGGCTTCGCCGGCCGGGCGTAGATCTCGTCCCGATTGGCCGCCAACACCAGCGGCAGGTCGTCCCGCACCCGGTTGAGCACCACGAAGGTACACACCCCGCCGGCATACCACGGCTCCCCGGCGAAAGCGTTTGACCCCACCCCTCGCTTGGCTATGCTCGGGCCTTCGTGAGCGCTCCGAACTCATCGGGTACGCCGGCCGCATTTCCCAGCAAGCTCGGCGACTTCCAGCTCCTGAGCCCGCTCGGCGAGGGCGGCTCGGGGCAGGTCTACGCCGCCCGCTGGGGGCACCGCGAGGTCGCGCTCAAGGTCCTGCACCCGACCCTGGTCGCCACCCCCCGCGAGCGCGAGCGCTTTTTCGGTGAGGCCCGCCTGCTCAGCGAGATCGCGCACCCCGGCGTGGTCAAGGTGCTCGGTTTCGGCGCGCTGCCCGACGGCCGGCCCTATCTGGCCATGGAAAAGCTCGACGGCGACACCCTCGCCGTCCGCCTCGGCCGCGGTCGCCTCGCCCTGGGCGAGTCGCTGGCGTTGTTCGGCCAGCTCGCCCGCGCCGTCGATGCCCTCCACGCCCGCGGTCTGGTCCACCGCGACCTCAAGCCGGAGAACGTCGTGCTGGTGCAAAACGGCGGCTTCGCCGTGCTGCTCGACTTCGGCATCGCCAAAGAGCTCGACTCGCCGGCGTCGACCGTCACCCAGGACGGCGGCGTCCGCGGCACGCCTGCGTACATGGCGCCCGAGCGCTTCTTCGGCCGCCCGGCCACGCCGCAGAGCGACATCTACGAGCTCGCCGTTCTCTTCTACGGCATGCTCGTCGGTGCGCTGCCGTGGGACGATGTCGCCGATCCGGAAGCGCGGCTCAATCCGCGCACGCCGTCCGAGCGCGGGGTCGCGCTGCCGGGGCAGCTCGAGACCGTCATCGCTCGCGCGCTGTCGACTCGCCCCGAGGCGCGGCCGACCTCGGCCGGTGCGTTTCTCCAGCAGGTGGAAGCCGCGCTCGGCGCCGTCCCCGGCGAACGTCAAACCGCGTCGGCCGGCAGCTCCGCCGCGCCGCGCCTCAGCGCCGACGTCGGCTCCGCCGGAACCCAGCCGGCGTCGCAACCGCCGCCGGCGATCACGCCCTCCGGCCACGCGACGCCGTACGGCTGGGGACCGCAGCAGCCGACCCCGGCCGGCTACGCGCCGCCGGCCGGCTGGGGACCGCAGCAGCCGACCCCGGCCGGCTACGCGCCGCCGGCCGGCTACGTCCAAACGCCCGGCGCCACCACCACCGGACAGACCGCGCCGCGCGGCAAGCGCTGGCCGTGGATCGTCGGTGGCCTGGCGATCGTGGCGGTCGCCGCGGTCATCGTGGTCTTCGCGCTGCAGACCGGCAGCGGCAGCGAGAAGCTGGCCTCCGCTGGCGCGCCCGCCGGCGGAGCCAGCGCCACCGCCGGCGGTCAGGCTCTGGCGCCGACGCCGTTGTCGACCAGCGCCACCGTCGCGCACCCGCCGGCCAGTGCCGCGACCAGCGGCCTCGCCGACATCGCCCGCCATCACCCGGCCGACACCCGTTTCCTGGTCGCCGTCGATGTCCACGCACTGCTCGCGAGCGAGTCGTTCGGCGACGTCCTCCGCCAGCAAAAGGACAACCCGCAGGCGGCCCCGCTGCTGCTGATGGGCCAGCTGTGCAAGGTCGACCCGTTCGCCGACATCGACGCCATGTCGCTGGGCATCGCCGGCAAGAACCAGGACCAGTACGACGTGACCATCTCCGGCCGCTTCAATCGCGGCGCGATCGAGAGCTGCGTTGGCACCATGGTCGACGGCTCGTCGAAGACCTGGATCGACGACCACACCCTGTTCGTGACCAACCGCCCCGACGTCGACGCCGCCTGGCTGGCCGCGCGCGTCTCCGGCGATCATTCCTACGCCGACGCGGCCGGCACGGATCTGCGCAAGGTCGATCGCACCGCCACGATCTGGTTCGCCGGCCTGCCCGGCGACGCGTTCGGCGAGGTCGGCCCCGGCTTCCCCGCGCCGCGCGGCGCTCACGGCGACGTCACGGTCGGCTCCGAGGTCGACATCAACATCTTCGTCAGCTACGCCGCCGCGCGCGACGCGGCCCGCGCCGCCGCCGAGGCCAAGAAGCAGCTCGCCGATGTGCCCGAGGGTCTCATCGGCACCTTGCGCGCCGAGCAGGAGGGCGAGGAGCTGCACGTCGTCGTCAGGATGAACGCGCTGGTTACCACCATGCTGGCCAAGCAGCTCGCTGCCGAGCTGGCGCCGGCCGGCGCGCCGTAGTGCCGGCCGTCAGTTTTGTGTCATATTTGACGGCGGGATGCGCCGCACCGAACGTCTCTTCGCGCTGGCGGAGCTCTTGCGCGCGCGGCGCACCGGCGTCACCGCCGACGAGCTGGCCGATCGCTTCGAGGTCTCGGTGCGCACCATCTACCGCGATCTCGACAGCCTGCGCGCGGCGGCGCTGCCGGTGGTCGGCGAGCGCGGGCGCGGCGGCGGTCTGGTGCTCGACAGCTCCTACACCCTGCCGCCGGTCAACTTCACCGCCCGCGAGGCGGCGATCCTGGTCACCGCCGGGCGCTGGCTCGAGCGCGCCCGGCTGATGCCGTTCGTCGACACGCTGCGCGCCGCCGTCGACAAGGTACAGGCGGCGTTGCCGGCGGCGCGCCAGCGCGAGGTCGCCCGGCTGGAGCGCACGCTGGCCTACGTCGGCGTGCCGGTCCGCTCGCCGGCGCCGGCTGTGCGCGCCGCGATCGAGCGGGCCTGGCTGGAGCAGGCGCCGATCCGCATCGTCTACGACGGCGCCCGCGGCCGCACCGAGCGGACGGTGCGCATCGAGCAGGTCATCATGGAGCGGACCACGACCCTGCTCAACTGCCATGATCTGGACAAGGACGCCCCCCGGCAGTTTCAGCTCCACCGCATCGCGCGAGCCGAGGTGATCGAGACGCCCCCGGGGCCGGGCCGGTAGCCCGCCGGCCGCTTTTTTTTCGCGGCCTGCCGCCGCGCCGTCGTGGTATACGCCCGCGCGACGCATGAGCCCATTCACTCCGGATCGCCCGCTGGTCGTCGGCATCGCCGGCGGCACCGGGTCGGGCAAGACCACCGTCGCGCGCAAGTTGGCCGAGGCGCTGCCGACCGAGCGGTGCGCCCTGATCGAGCACGACTTCTACTACCGCGACCGCAGTGGCCTGGATCCGGAGGAGCGCGAGCGGCTCAACTACGACCATCCCGAGGCGCTCGAGAGCGATCTGCTCGCCGAGCACCTGCGCCGGCTGCGCGCGCGCGAGCCGATCGACGTGCCGATCTACGACTTCGTCACCCACACGCGCCGCGCCGAGACCCGCCGGGTCGAGCCGGCGCCGGTGATCATCGTCGAGGGAATACTGGTGTTCGTCGAGGCCGCCGTGCGCGAGCAGATGGACGTCAAGATCTTCGTCGACACCGACGCCGACCTCCGCGTGCTTCGCCGCATCCGCCGCGATCTCGAGCAGCGCGGCCGCTCGTTCTCGTCGGTGCGCGAGCAGTACTACCAGACCGTTCGCCCGATGCACCTGCAGTTCGTCGAGCCGTCCAAGCGCTGGGCCGATCTGATCGTCCCCGAGGGCGGCGAGAACAAGGTCGCCATCAGTGTGATCGTCGGCATGCTGCAGCAGGTCGCCGGCGAGCTCTGATTCAGAAGACCTGGTCGACGCCGATCAGGAGCCGTCCGGGGAAGCCCGGCGTCTGGCCGGCGAGCGGAATCGCCCAGTCGAGCCGGTAGGCCAGCGGGCTGAGCTGCGGGATCAACCAGCGAATGCCGACGCCGACGTCGGCGCGCAGGGACAGGTCGCGCACGTGGTCGGCGGCGTGCCCGGCGTCGAAGAAGACGATGCCGCCGGCGCGGGCGAACCAGATCCCGAGCGGCATCGACCGCAGCTCGATGTTGGCGCGGACCCGACGCTCGCCGATGAACTCGCCGATGGCGTAGCCGCGCAGGCCGCTGGTGCCGCCCAGGGAGTAGAAGCGGTTCTGCCGCTCGTCGAGCAGCGCGTCGGCCTCTACCCGCGCGGCGATGCGGGCGATGCCGCCGAGGCGCGGCGTCGCCAGCTTGGCTGCCAGCTCGAGTCGGCCGTCGTAGAAGTCGGTGCCGTCGATGCGCGAGCTGGTGGCGGCGCTCACCCGCACGAAGCCGTCGCCCGCCCAGTCCAGGGTGTAGCCGGCCGCCACCGATCCGAACAGGAAGTTCTCCTGCGAGCCGATCAGCTTCAGCGCGCTGCCGACCGACACCGTCAGGTCCGGTCCCAGGCTGGCGTCCTCGCGCAGGTCGTAGGTGTCGATGTCGCGGTAGGCGACGTAGCGGGGCGTGAACACCTGGTAGCGCGCCACCAGGCTGGAGGTCCGCTCCGAGCGGGGAAAGACGTCGCGCACGAACGCGTCGCGTACGTTCGCCGGCTGGTTGAAGTCCGGCCTCAGCGTCGGTCGCTGCAGCGTCACGTCGTAGGCCGCCGACACCCGCTGGACCACCTTGCGGCCGAACGACCGGGTCACCACCGCCTCGGCCGACACGTTGCGCTGGTCGTAGGTCCACGGCACCGCCTCGACTTCCGGCGTGTCCGGGTCGTCGTAGGTGCGCAAGGACAGGCCCTGGAACACGCGGACCACGCCGTCGTAGTGGCTGACGGTCAGCCCGCCGCCCCAGTTGCTGTCGGTCGACCAGAACGGATAGGTCAGCGCGGTGCTGGAGCGCGAGCCCTCGAGCTTGCCGGTCGCTCGCGAGAACAGCGGCCCGGCGTGGGTCGACAGCCGCAGGCGCGTGCCGGCGATGTTCTTGTCGACGTACAGCGGCCCGACGAAGATCGACCCCTGGTCCATGCTGAACACCGCCGCGGTCTGCTTGCGCAGGCCGAGGAAGTTGTTCTCCGAGATCGACGCGGTGAAGGAGACGAACGTGCCCGACTGGAACTCGAAGTTGGAGTTGAAGCGCAGGCTCCACACGTCGCGGGTCACGACCAACAGGTCGACCTGCCCGGGCACGCCGGACTTGACCGGCATCAGCACCACCAGCGAGGTGAAGATCGGATCGCGCAGCTTGCGCTCGGTCTCCCAGATCTTCCGCTCGTCCCACACGCGGCCCGGCCGCAGCACCACCTCCCGCTCGATCTGCCGCCAGCGGGTGGTCCGGTGGAAGATGTTGAAGAACTGCAGGAAGCCGTCGCGCGGGCTGAACACCTCGTAGTCGACGACCCAGATCCGGTGGAGCACCTTGCCCTCGGGAGCGGGATCGACCTCCAGCTTCAGCTCGGCCAGGGCGCGGTCCAGCGACTGCCGCTCGTAACTGCCCGGCGGCGGCAGCTCGCCCGGCTTGCGCGGCTCGTCGCCGCGGGCGGTGCCCGACAGAGCGGCGGCCAGCGCCATCGCGGCGAGTACGACCCGGACCATCATCGACGCGGAAATATCGCATAATGCGGCCCGGCCTGGGCCCCCGCGGCCGCCGCGAAAGGAACCGACGTGACCGAGGCAACACACAGCTCCGACTCTCCCCTGGTTTGTGTCACCGGCGGCGCCGGCTTCATCGGCTCGCACACCGTCGACCGGCTGATCTCCGAGGGCTGTCGCGTGGTGGTGCTCGACGACTTTTCGACCGGCAAGCGGGAGAATCTGGCCCAGTGGAAGGGAGACGATCGGCTCGAGGTGGTCGCAGTCGACATCGCCGACGGCCTGTTCGCGCCGCTGGCCGCCGTCACCCGCCGGCGCGGCCCGGTGTCGCGCATCGTCCACCTGGCGGCGCAGACCGCCGTCACCCGGTCGATCATCAACCCGCTGTTCGACGTGCGGGTCAACTACGCGGGCACCGTTCAGGTGCTCGAGTACGCCCGCGCCACCGGCGTGACCAAGGTCGTCTTCGCCTCGTCGGCGGCGGTTTACGGCGACGTCGACCAGCTGCCGGTGCGCGAGACCGTCGACACCCGCCCGGTGTCGCCCTACGGCATCGACAAGCGCGCCTCCGAGCTGATGCTCCACTACTACACCGCCGTACACGGCGTCGCGACCACGGCGCTGCGCTTCTTCAACGTCTACGGCCCGCGCCAGGACCCTTCGAGCCCGTACTCGGGAGTCATCTCGATCTTCGCCGATCGGGCCATGGCCGGCCGCGAGCTGGTGATCTTCGGCGACGGTGAGCAGACCCGCGACTTCATCTACGTCGGCGACATCGTGCGCGCCATTACCCGCGCCGTGCTCACCAACGCCGGTGACGACGCGGTGATGAATCTCGGTACCGGTCAGGAGACTTCGGTCAACGAGCTGGCGCGGGTGGTGGTCGAGCTGTGCGGCGGCGCCTCGAGCATCAGCCATGCACCGGCGCGCGCCGGCGAGATCCTCCGATCGGTGGCCGCGATCGATCGAGCGCGAGAGCTGCTCGGGCCGGACTACCCGGTGTCCGAGACCGCCCTCGCCGACGGTCTGGCGTCGACCCTCGACTGGGTCAGGTCGACCCGCTGAACGCCGCGCAGGATCACAGTTCGGCACACCGCTCGAACGTCACCGATCGCACCGTTGACGTTCTCGTTGATTCACCGGCAGCGATACCTAATTGTGGGAAGTGGGGTACCACTTGGCCACGACTGTCGCATTGCCGTCGGACTTCCTCGCGCCGGGCACCCGCCTGGGTCGCTACGAGTTGCTCAAGCGGTTGGCGGTCGGGGGGATGGCCGAGCTCTACCTGGCCCGATCCACCGGCATCGAGGGCTTCGAAAAACTGGTCGCGCTCAAGCGCATCCTGCCGCAGTACGCGACCAACGACGAGTTCGTCGACATGTTCCTCGACGAGGCGCGGCTGTCGGCGACGCTTCAGCACACCAACATCGCGCAGGTCTACGACATCGGCCAGACCCCCGAGGGGCTGTTCTTCACCATGGAGTACGTGCACGGCAAGGACGTGCGCGACTTGCTCAAGCGATCCGTGCGGCGCGGCCAACCGATCCCGCTCGAGCACTCGCTGTCGATCATCGCCGGCGCTGCCGCCGGGCTGCACGCGGCGCACGAGAAACGCGGGCCCGACGGGCGCCCGCTCGGCGTCGTCCACCGCGACGTGTCGCCGGCCAACGTCCTGGTGTCGTACGACGGCTGCGTGAAGCTGATCGACTTCGGCGTGGCCAAGGCGGCGCGCAACAACAGCCAGACCCGCGTCGGCACCCTCAAGGGCAAGGTCTCCTACATGGCGCCGGAGCAGTGCCTGGGCGAGCCGGTCGATCGGCGCAGTGACCTGTTTGCCCTCGGCATCGTCCTCTACGAGCTGACGTGCGGGCGGCGGCTGTTCCAGGGCGAGACCGAGTTCGCGATCATGAGGCGGATCGTCGGCGAGGACGCGCCATTGCCGTCGGAAGTGTGCGCCGACTTCCCGCCCGGGCTGGAGGCGATCGTGCGCAAGGCGCTGGCGCGCGACCCAGCCGTCCGCTACCAGAACGCCCAGGAGCTGCAGCTGGCGATCGAGAGCTTCGCCCGCCTGCACGGGCTGGTGCTGTCGGCGGTTCGCCTGGGTGGCTACATGCGCGAGCTGTTCGCCGACAGCTGGTCGGCGCCGGCGATGCTGTCGACCCTGTCGCCGGGGGACGGCGACGATCTGGGGCCGGCGCGCGACTCCGGTGCCGGGGGCGACACGAGCGCGGCGCTGGCGGAGCTGTCCCTCGAGATGGACGACGACGTCGCCGACGGCTCCGGCTCGGGCGCACCGCCGATGGAGACGTGGATGTTCTCCGGCGCCGAGGCACTGGCCGCCGGCGAGCCGGCGCCGATGGTACCGCTCGACGACGAGGTTCCGACTCCCGCGCGCCGGCGCTGGCTGGCACCGGCGGCCGCGTTGGCGCTGGTGATGCTCGCGCTGGTGGTGCTGATCGCGCGGGGCCACGATGGTGCCTCGGCCGCGATCCACGTCGCCACGCCGGCGGCGACCGCGGCCGTGCCGGTGGAGCCGCCGGTGAAGACGCTGGCCGCTCCGGTCTACCTGCCGCAAGCGACGCCGGCCGCGGCGCCGGCAGCGCCGACCCATACCGTCGCGCCGCCCCAGGCTGCAGTGCCGCGGCCCGCGAAGACCCATTCGCGCCGGGTCGCCAGGAAGGCGCACCACCTGCCGGTGGCAGTTCCCGCTGCGCGCTCGCATCACAGCGCGGACGCCGACCGCGATTGGAATCCAGACTCGGCGCTGCCCCCGTAGGCGGCGCTTCGTATGAGGGAGGGATCATGTCGAGGCAGCTGATGGTGCTGGTGCTGGTCGCCGGCGCGGCGATGGTCGCGCGTCCGCGCGCGGCGCGCGCCGATCATTCGGGCGGGGGCGCCGAACAGCACCTGCGCCGCGGCCTCCAGCATTACCAGCACCGCGACTACCAGCGCGCCATCCGCGAGTTCCACGCCGGCTACGCCATCGCCCCTCGGCGCGAGTTCCTGTTCGCGCTGGGCCAGGCCGAGCGCCTGTCGGGCGACTGCCGCAGCGCCATCGTCTACTACCAGCAGTTCCTCAGCCGCAATCCACCCCAGCGCCAGGCGACCGCGGCGTTCGAGCAGATCGAGCAGTGCAAGCGGGCGCTCGCCGAGGGGCCCGGGGCCGACCAGCGGCCCGCGCCCGAGCCACGGCCGGCCGTGCGATCGGTGGCGCCGCCGCGAGCGGTGGTTGCGATGCGCGCACGCCGTCCCTGGTATGCCGACGGCCCGGGCGATGCGTTGCTCGGCGGCGGGGTGGCGCTGGCCGCGGGCTCGGTCGCGATGCTGCTGTCGGCCAACGTCGCCGCCGCGGATGCGCGCTCGGCGTCGACCTACCCGCAGTTCGATCAGCGCGTCGCCGCGGTGACCACGCGCCGCCGGCTGGCAGTCGGCTTCGCCGTCGCCGGCGCTCTGGCGGTGAGCGGCGCTGTCTACCGGTTCGCCACTCGCGGCGGCGGCGGGCGCGAGCGACGGATCGCCCTGGTGCCGACGGACGGCGGCGCCACGCTGGCGATCGGGGGGCGCTTCTGATGCTCCGCGCCGCGCTCGCCGTGGCCGTGGCCGGGCTCGCCGGCTGCATCGACGCGGGCGCCTTCACCTGCGCCCAGGACACCGACTGCGGCGGCGGCGGCGTGTGCGAAATCGCCGGCTACTGCAGCTTCGCCGATGATAGCTGCGACAGCGGCCGGCGCTACGGCGAACACTCGGGCTCGCTCGGCGCGACCTGCGTCGGCGCTACCGGCACCCGTGGTGACGGCGTCGTCGAGATCGCCCTGGGCGCCGACCACGCCTGTGCCCGCACAGCCGACGGCGCCGTCGCCTGTTGGGGCAGCAACCTCAACGGCGCTCTCGGTGACGGCACCACCGATGACGCCTCCGCTCCGGTCTTCGTCGACGGGCTCGGCTCGGCAACGGCGCTGGCTGCCGGTCAGCTGCACACCTGCGCCGTCGCCGACGGCATCGTCTGGTGCTGGGGCGGCGGCGACAACGGCCAGCTCGGCGACGGCAAGGGCCGGGACCGCAGCACGCCGGCACCGATCGCCGGTCTCGACGGCGAGCCCGAGCTGTCGCAGGTCGTCGATGTGGCGGTGGGAAATCTGCACTCGTGCGCGCTGACCAGTGCCGGCGCGGTCTGGTGTTGGGGCAAGAACACCCACGGGCAGCTGGGACTGGGCGACCCCGACGTGCGGACCTCACCCGACCGGGTCGGTCTGAGCAACGTCGCCTCGCTGGTCGCCAACGGCGCTGACACCTGCGCGGTCACCGCCGATCACACCGTCTACTGCTGGGGCAAGAACCAGTACGGGCAGCTGGGGCTGGGCGACACCGACGATCGGCTGTCGCCGACTCGGGTGCCCTGGCTCGACGACACCACGTTCGACGTCGGCGGCAACCACATCTGCGCCATCGACGCCGCCGGTCTGGTCCGCTGCGCCGGTCGCAACAACTACGGCCAGATCGGCGACGGCAGCACCGAGGCCCGGTCGAAACCGGTGGAGGTCAAGGGGATGCCCAGCTCGGTCGAGCTGGCGGCTGGCAACTGGTTCACCTGTGGCCGCACCTTCGACGACGTCCGCTGCTGGGGCCGCGACGACGACGGCGAGCTGGGCGACGGGCCGGGCGAGAACCGGACCAAGCCGCAGAAGCCGGTCGCCCTGGGACCGCGCGCCGGGAGGATCGCGGCGGGCAAGCGGCACGCCTGCGCGCTGACGATCGACGGCTCGGTCTGGTGCTGGGGCGCCGACGACCTGGGCCAGCGCGGCGACGGCGATGCATCGGGAAACGCACCGGTCAGCCGGGTCGCCTTCGCTGACAGGTAATTCCTGTCTATCCCATCTCCTGGGCTTTCGCGGAGATGCGAGCAGGGCACACCAGCCTCCCAGGAGCCTGGTGTCAAGCGCCCCGTCGCCGCGCTTCCGATGCATCAGCGACAGCAGCGTTACTCGTCAGGCGTGGGCTACAGCCCAGTTCCTCCTCGTGCCTTGCTGGCGGCGCGCCGCGAAACCGCCGCTCGGTCCCGTTTGACACCAGCCTCCTAGCGCTACGCTGCGGCCCGTGAACCTGCTCCTGCTCGATCCCGGCGAGCTCGACGGCGACGTCGCCTGGCTGACCGGCCGCCGCGCGCGCCACGTGACCACCGTGCTGGGCGCCGGCGCCGGCGCCCGCCTGCGCGTCGGCGTGGTGCGCGGGCCGCGGGGCAGCGGCGTGGTCGAGGCGGAGGACAGCGGCCGCGTGCGCCTGCGCGTGGAGCTGGAGGAGGCGGCCGAGGCGCCGCCGGCAGTCAGCCTGGTGCTGGCGCTGCCGCGTCCCAAGTCGCTGTCGCGCGCGCTGGAGACCGCGGCGCAGCTCGGCGTCCGCCGGATCGATCTGGTCAACGCGTGGCGCGTGGACAAGAGCTACTTCGACTCGCCGCGGCTGGCGCCGGAGTCGCTGCGCGAATCGCTGGTGCTCGGCTGCGAGCAGGGCGCCATCACCTGGCTTCCCGACGTCGAGGTCCACCGCCTGTTCACGCCGTTCGTCCGCGGGGCGCTGGCCGAGCGGGTCGCCGGAGACCGCTCGCGCGGCCTGCTGTTGCATCCGCGCGACGCCGCGCCGATCGAGGAGGTGGTCGGCGATCGCGCCGGCGAGATCGTCGTGGCCATCGGCCCCGACGGTGGCTGGATCGATCGCGAGCTGGAGACGTTCGACGACATCGGCTTTCGCCGGGCGACCCTCGGCGAGCGCGTATTGCGCACCGACGTCGCCGTCGCCGCCGCCCTGGCGCAGCTCGAGCTGCTGCGCCGAGCTGCCGCTGCGACCTAGAACCCAGAGCGCCGACCGGTTTACGAAGCTCGCCAAATCGCATATCTGCTTCGCATGGCGGCGTCGCTCATCAGTCGCTGGGCCCCACCCAACTCCTTCTTCGCTCCTTGCTCTGCTCGCATCTACGCAATTTCGCTTCGCGCCGCAAACCGATCGCCACTCTAGAAGCCGGTCAGCAGCGCGACGTCTTCGGCCGACACGTCGGCCAGACAGTCGACGCCGCTGATGGCAAAGCGACGGGCTGCGGCGGCCGCGCGGTCGCCGCGCCCGCTCGTCGCGCACCAGCCGGCGTGCTCGACCATCAGCGCCAGCTCGAGCGAGCGGCCCAGGGTCATGGCAAAGCGCCGGGCGCCGGCTTCGAGGCGGGCGCGATCGCTCATGTTCGCGGCCAGCCACTCGCCGGCACGGGTGAGCGCCCGGTCGACGGCGTGCGCCGGCGCGGTCAGCGGACCGGCGGCGCCGGCGATGCGCTCGCGGGCGTCGGCGACCACGGCGTCGAAGGCGCCGTCGGCGGTCAGCGCGCGCAGCGTATCCAGCGACAGCACGTTGGTCGTACCCTCCCAGATCGGTAGCACCTGGGCGTCGGCCATGAGCCGCGGCAGGCCGGTGTCCTCGACATAACCGGCGCCGCCGAACGACTCGATCGCTTCGGAGGCGATGGCGACCGCCTGCTTGCCGGTGGTCAGCTTGGTGATCGGCGTGAGCGCGCGCACCAGCAGCTCGTCGCGCTCGCTGGCGGCGCCGGCCTCGCGCCGGCCGATCATCTGCACGGCGTGGAACGCCAGGTGGAAGGCGGCCTCGGCCTCGGCGATGAT
>Ga0114931_10007922_pt1 | contig 12926 bp, 9 predicted proteins | sample 2SBtaG_FD_89579 | JGI IMG/M metagenome (GOLD analysis project Ga0114931, IMG submission 89579) | Deep subsurface microbial communities from Kolumbo volcano to uncover new lineages of life (NeLLi) - 2SBTROV14_V59a metaG | ecosystem: Environmental > Aquatic > Marine > Volcanic | place: Kolumbo...
AATAGAGATAAAAGTCGTAGGCAAACACCCCACCAGCCCTAAACAGAGGTACTTGATCGCCCAGCGCTGCTGTTGCGGGGTGTTGCGAAACAGGTGTTCGATCAACATCAATCCGAACAGGGCCAATAACAGGTGACCGAGCAGGCGGGGATCGTAGCCGACCACTTCCGCCACCGAGTGTCCGGACAACCAGGTGTAGAGATGCAGGCCGGCGGTACTAAACCAGATTGCGGTTATGGCATAGCCGAGCCAGCGCAACGGCTGGGAGACCAGGACGCCTTCAGGCCGATCGACGGTCAGCACCTTATAGAGAAACAACAGGGTCGCGCCATCACGCAGCAGTTCAAACTCTATCTGGAAAATCGACAGCGGGAGCTTGAAGGCCTCCGAGAATGACATCAGGGCGGCCCAGGCCGCTGAAACCAGAGTGAGCGCCAGCAACAGCCCGCCCTGCAGCCGGCCCCGCCAGCTGGTCATCAACAGAAGGGCGAGCAGCAGATAGCCTGCGGCGGCCAGGGCATAGCCCCAGACACCGAGGTTAAACGCAGCCAGGCCTTCGTTCATTACCGGTCTTAAAGGTTACGGAATTCAGGGTTTTGGAGGTAGCCGGCGTCATCGCGCGCCCTGGCCGAAGATGACTACCTCAGCGGTCTGAAACAGAATTATAAAATCAAGAAACAGGCTGTAGTTCTTAACGTAATAGAGGTCATACTGGAGTTTCTCGCGCGCATCCTCGTCCGAGGCGCCATAGGGATAGCGCACCTGTGCCCAGCCGGTGATACCGGGTTTGACGCGGTGACGCTCGGCATAATAGGGAATCTTGTCCGCCAGCTGCTCAACAAACTCCGGCCGCTCCGGCCGCGGCCCGATAAAGCTCATATCACCGCGCAGCACGTTGAATATCTGCGGCAGTTCGTCAATGCGGGTGCGACGAATGAATTTGCCCACCGAGGTAATGCGGCTGTCGTTCTTCTGCGCCCACTGGGGGATACCGTCCTTTTCCGCATTCACCACCATACTGCGGAACTTGAGCACCTGAAACAGCTGCCAGTTCTGCCCCACCCGCACCTGGCGGTAGAGGATGGGCCCGCTGTAGTTATTTTCAACGAATATGGCAACTGCGGCCGCCAGGATGATAGGCCAGGTCAGCAACAGGATCAGCGAACTGGCGAAAATATCAAATCCACGTTTGACAACGTGTTGAAAACCGATATGGCGAAAACCATCCGAATAGACCAGCCAGCTGGGATGCAGTGTCTCCAGCCTGACCTTGCCGGTCTCGCGCTCGAAGAACGTCTGCGAATCCACCACATCGACACCACTCATCTTGCAATCGAGCAGATCTTCCACCGGAAAGGATTTGCGCCGATCCTCGATGGCCACCACGATCTCCTGAATCTGGTGCTGCATAGCGTAGTCGATCAGGGGGGTGTCAATATGGACCACCTTTTCCACCGGCATGACGTCATGCTTGCCATTAACGTGAACAAATCCAAGTATCTTGAAACCGAGTTGATCGCTTTTGCGGCGCAACAGTTTGAACTGTTCGGCGCGTCTGCCGGCCCCCAGCACCAGCACCCGGCGTTTGAGGGATTCGTTATCAATGAATTTTACGAAGAAAAACCGCACCAGCAGAATGCCTGCCACCGCCAGAAAAAAGGCCCAGGCAAAGGCACCGCGGCCGACAAACAGGTGGGGGAAGAGATAAAACACCAGACTCATACCGGCAAGAGCGATCAACATGCTCAGGCCCAGGCGCAGGATTGTGCCCTCCACCCCTTCCCGATAGAGGTTCTTGTACAGCCCCATGGCCGTCAGGGAGAGAAAGATCACCGAGGTGAAGACCAGCGCCTTGGGCCATAATGGTAGCAAGTCATGGTCGATCTCGCTGCCAATAAAGCGTAATTCAGCACCGAGGTATATCGAACTCCAGAAAATCACCAGCTCCGCAACGATCAGTAGCAGAAAGGAAGTGGGAATGTAGTGTCTAAAAACCCTTAGCATTATCCAGCTTCAATTTTATTTGTTATCAAGCAATGGCCAATCTGAATTGACATGTTCCTCAACCCCCCCAACGCGACCGGATCAAAAGCTATCGACTACGGCCAGCCATTCTAGAATGTTCATATTATAAGAGTGTGTCCAGCCCCTTGGACTTGAGCCCCCAGGCAAACAGGGAAAAGATGCGTTGATTGGCCTTGCGCAACCTGCCCACCAGCACCGTCATCAGCTCCTTGAGAATGGGATATCCAATTTGCGGATGCTGGTCCATGTACTCCAGCAGATTGTTGCCATCGATCACCGCCAGCTCGACCTCGGAGAGTGTTATCACAGTGGCGGAGCGGTTCATTTCATCGAACAGCACCAGTTCGCCGAAAACACTCCCCTCGGTCAGTTCACTGAAGCCGGGATGGATCTGACGCTCAGTATCCAGGTCTATCTTGCCAAGCACACGCAGCCGCCCCCCCAGCACCAAGTACAGCTCCCGCCCCGGGTCGCCCTCGGTAAAGACTGGCATATTGGCCGCGTAACGCTGTTTGCGCCAGTGCGTTCCCTCTTTAAAAGCAGGCTGTTCCAGTAGATCGAATAGCAGAGATGACACAGATCTTCCTTAATCCGGAGCAAAATTTATCCTGCGCTTGTAGTATAACGGCAAGGAATCAATAATAAAATTTCAAATCCATACTGACTGGACGGTCAAGCTTTGATATCTTTGACGGCCAAACAATCTCATCCATTAAGTAGTTGTAGGGTTATCCAATGAAAATAACAGTCTTTGGCTCCGGGTACGTCGGACTTGTGACAGGCGCCTGCCTGGCCGACGTGGGTAACGAAGTGCTCTGCATTGATATTGATGCTGAAAAAATAGACAAGCTGAATCAAGGTGTTATCCCAATCTATGAGCCCGGACTGGAATCCATCGTCCAAGCTAATCACGAGGCAGGGCGGTTGAAATTCTCCACCGATGTGGCCGAGGGGGTAAACCACGGCCTGTTCCAGTTTATCGCCGTCGGTACCCCGCCCGACGAGGACGGCTCCGCCGACCTGCAATATGTCCTGGCGGTGGCTGAAAGTATCGGTACCCACATGCAGGAATACAAGGTTATTGTGGACAAATCCACTGTACCGGTGGGCACTGCCGACAAGGTGCGTACCAAGGTACTGGAAACACAGAAAAGCCTGCAGCGTGACGTGGACTTCGATGTGGTCTCCAACCCGAAATTTCTCAAGGAGGGGGACGCCATCGACGACTTCATGAAGCCCGACCGCATCGTCATCGGCACCGACAATCCACGCACCACCGAGCTGCTGCGCGCCCTCTACGCCCCTTTCAACCGCAACCACGACCGCTTGGTGGCCATGGACATTCGCTCGGCGGAACTGACCAAGTACGCTGCCAACGCCATGCTGGCCACCAAGATCAGCTTCATGAACGAACTGGCCAACATGGCGGAAAAGCTGGGTGCCGACATCGAACATGTGCGCCTCGGCATCGGCTCCGACCCGCGCATCGGCTATCACTTCATCTATCCCGGCTGCGGCTACGGCGGCTCCTGCTTTCCCAAGGATGTCCAGGCGCTGGAGCGCATCGCCCGGCAGGTCGGCTACGATGCCCCGCTTCTGCAGGCTGTGGAGGCCGTCAACGATCGCCAGAAAGAGCGCCTGTTCGACAAGGTCGATCACCACTTCGGCGGTGACCTGGCAGGCAAGACCATCGCCCTGTGGGGGCTGGCCTTCAAGCCCAACACCGACGACATGCGCGAGGCGCCCAGCCGCGCCCTGATGGAGGAACTGTGGCAAAAGGGCGCCAGGGTGCAGGCCTACGACCCGGAGGCCATGGAAGAGACCATGCGCATTTACGGTGAGCGCGACGATCTGGTGCTGTGCGATGGCCCCGAGGCGGCACTGGAAAACGCCGATGCCCTGGTGGTGGCCACCGAATGGAAGCTCTTCAGGAGCCCCAATTTCGATCAGATCAAACAGAGTCTCAGCAGCCCGGTGGTGTTCGATGGCCGTAATATCTACGATCCGGACTCCATGGCACAGCTGGGGTTTACCTATTACGCCATCGGCCGCGGCATTACCGAGCCGGTCATCTAGCAGGGCACGAACATGCATTCACTCGAGAAGGTAAAAATCGGCATGATCGGCCTGGGCTACGTGGGCCTGCCCCTGGCGGTGGAGTTCGGCAAAAAGATGGACGTGGTCGGCCTGGACATCAACCAGGGCCGTATCGATGAACTCAAGGCGGGCAAGGACAGCTCCCTGGAGGTGGAACCGGAAGAGCTGGTCAAGGCCACCCAGCTCAGCTACACCAGCAATCCGGACGACCTGAAGGACTGCAATGTCTATATCGTCACCGTGCCCACCCCCATCGACAACCACAAGCGCCCTGATCTATCGCCTCTGATCGGTGCCAGCCAGACCGTCGGCAAGCTGCTGAAAAAGAACGACATCGTCATCTTCGAATCCACCGTCTACCCCGGCGCCACGGAAGAGGTCTGCGTCCCGCTCATGGAATCGCAGTCGGGCCTGACCTACAACCAGGATTTTTACGCCGGCTACAGCCCCGAGCGCATCAACCCGGGCGACAAGGAGCACCGCGTCACCAATATCCTCAAGGTGACTTCCGGCTCCACCCCTGAAGTCGCCGACTTCGTCGACGCCCTGTATCAGAAGGTCATCGAGGCGGGCACCCACAAGGCCAGCAGCATCCGCGTCGCCGAGGCCGCCAAGGTGATCGAGAACACTCAGCGCGACGTCAACATTGCCCTGATCAATGAACTGGCACTGATCTTCAACCGTCTCGGCATCGACACTGAGGAAGTACTCAAGGCCGCCGGCACCAAATGGAACTTTCTGCCCTTTCGTCCCGGCCTGGTGGGCGGCCACTGCATCGGCGTGGACCCCTACTACCTGACCCACAAGGCGCAGGAGATCGGCTACCAGCCTGAGATGATCCTGGCGGGCCGACGCACCAACGACGGCATGGGCGCCTACGTGGCCCAGCAGGTGGTCAAGCTGATGACCCAGAAACGCATCCCCGTGGTGGACGCCAAAATCCTCGTCATGGGGCTGACCTTCAAGGAGAACTGCCCCGACCTGCGTAACACCCGGGTGGTCGACATCCTGGCTGAATTCGAGGATTATCACTGCCAGATCGACGTCTACGACCCCTGGGTTAACCCGGCTGAGGCCGAGCATGAATACGGCATCACACCCGTCGCCGAAACGCAGGCGGGAAGTTATGACGCCATCATCCTGGCCGTCAACCACCACCAGTTCGAGGCAATGGGACTGGAAGGGATCAAGGCACTGGGCAAAGCCAACTGCATCATCTACGATGTCAAGTATCTGTTCCCGGCAGGTTCCGTCGACGGCCGGCTATAACCCGCATTTCTCACCGGGCGACCAACGGCCATGTGGCAAGTGGCTAAAATTGAAGGGGGACAATCAAGGAATGCAGATCAATCAGATGATGACACGCTGTTTCCGCCGTTGTCCTATCACGCTTCAGGCTTGTCTTCGCACCCGTATGCTTGCGCTTTACTCAAAACATAGTCACAACTATGCTTTTCGCTCCAGCGCAGCACAGACGAATGCGAATCCTGCGCCCGTGATGTATAGGATTTACGAATGTCGCGAGAACCAGGGATGGCGGGAGCGACCTCCCGTGATCCCGATAAGAAGCGCGGGTTAATCCCGCATCAACAACACAGGCAGAAAACGAATGAAAGTATTGGTAACAGGCAGCGCCGGCTTTATCGGCTCCAATGTCTCACACGCCCTGCTCGACCGCGGCGACGAGGTGGTAGGGCTGGATAACCTCAACGACTACTATGACGTCAAACTGAAACAGGATCGCCTGGCGCGCCTTACCTGCCGCGAAGGCTTCACCGACATCCGCCTGGACCTGGAAGACCGGGACGGCATGGCCAAGCTGTTCAGCGAACACAAACCCGACCGGGTGGTACACCTGGCCGCCCAGGCGGGGGTACGCTACTCCCTGATCAATCCCCATGCCTATATCGACAGCAACATCCAGGGCACCACCAATATCCTGGAGGGCTGCCGCCATAACGAGGTAGAGCACTTGGTCTACGCCTCCAGCAGCTCGGTCTACGGCGCCAACACCAAAATGCCCTTCTCGGTACACGACAACGTGGACCACCCGGTGAGTCTCTATGCCGCCTCGAAAAAGGCCAATGAGCTGATGGCCCACACCTACAGCCATCTCTACCAGCTGCCCACCACCGGTCTGCGCTTCTTCACCGTCTACGGCCCCTGGGGCCGCCCGGACATGGCCCTGTTCCTGTTCACCAGGGCGATCCTGGAAGGCAAGCCCATCGACGTCTTCAACTACGGCAAATGCCGGCGCGACTTCACCTACATCGACGACATTGTCGAAGGGGTGGTACGCACCCTGGACAACGTGGCCGCACCCAACCCTGACTGGTCTGGCGACAACCCGGATACCGGCACCAGCTACGCCCCCTATCGCATCTACAACATCGGCAACAACCAGCCTGTGGAACTGCTGCGCTTCATCGAGGTGATCGAGGCGTGCCTGGGCATGGAGGCGGAGAAAAACATGCTGCCGCTGCAGCCCGGTGACGTGCCGGCCACCTACGCCAATGTGGATGATCTGATGAACGATGTCGGCTTCAAGCCGGCCACTTCCATCGAGGATGGGATCGGGCGGTTTGTAGAGTGGTATCGGGATTATTACAACAAATAGTCCGCAAATGGACGCTAACCCGCATTTCTCACCACCCCTCTACTGCGACGGCCCAATGGTGCGCCCTGCCGGGCGCACCAACAAAAAAAGGCGGGATAAACCCGCCCTTTTCATACCTACAAAAGTAACCGCTTACTTGTAGAAATCGACCATCTTCTCCAAGGACTTGGCGGTGATCTTGGACGCATGACCGGCACAACCGAACGCTTCGTAGCGTGACTTACAGATTCCAGACATCGCCTTGGTGGATTCCTTCAGGAATTTGCGCGGGTCGAAGTTGGTCGTGTTTTCCGCCAGATGCTTGCGCACCGCACCGGTAGAGGCCATACGCAGGTCGGTATCAATGTTGACCTTGCGCACACCGCTCTTGATGCCTTCAACGATTTCTTCAACCGGCACACCATAGGTCTGACCCATGTCACCGCCATAGCTGTTGATGATTTCCAACCAATCCTGCGGCACGGAAGAAGAACCGTGCATAACAAGATGTGTGCTGGGGATCACGGCATGGATCTCCTTGATGCGGTCGATACGCAGTACCGCGCCTGTCGGCGGCTTGGTGAACTTATAGGCACCGTGAGAAGTCCCGATAGCAATCGCCAAGGCATCCACACCGGTCTTTTCAACGAAATCTTTTGCTTCATTGGGATCGGTCAGCAGCTGATCCATGTCCAGCTTGCCTTCGGCGCCATGGCCGTCCTCTTCACCCATTTCACCGGTTTCCAGTGAACCCAGGCAGCCCAGTTCACCTTCAACGGAGACACCGCCAGCATGCGCCATTTCAACTACCTTACGGGTCACGTCAACGTTGTACTCGTAGCTGGAAGGGGTCTTCATGTCGGACATCAGGGAACCGTCCATCATGACCGAAGAAAAACCGGACTGGATGGAGCGCAGGCAAACGGCGGGCTCAGAACCATGATCCTGATGCATGACCACAGGGATATGGGGATATTGTTCGATAGCTGCGGAAATCAGATGACGCAGGAAGGGCTCGCCGGCGTATGACCGCGCACCTGCGGAACCCTGCATGATAACCGGAGCATCAACGGCATCAGCCGCCTGCATGATAGCTTGAACCTGTTCCATGTTGTTGACGTTGAACGCCGGCAGGCCGAAATCGTTTTCAGCTGCGTAGTCCAGCAATTGACGCATTGAAATTAGAGCCATATCAATCTCCTAAGCTTATATTGTTGGGCATCTCTATTAATTCTGGGCACGGCAGATTGGGCACCCAAATTTGTCACAGCAAGGCACAAATTGCAGGTAATAGCCGGCCTATTGCCAAGATTTGTAACGCCGCTGTGGCGAATTTGGGGTTCAAGATGCGTGTTCATGAATTAATAGAGATGCCCCGTTGTTACAAATTAAATTAAAACGCTGTTATGCCTCTGTGGAGGACGGTTCATGCATATCACCGACGCGCACGATCTTCAGCGCGTTGGTACCACCCAGGACACCCATGAGATCACCCTTGGTAATGATCACAAGATCGCCGTTACGAACCGCGCCACGACGCATCAATTCATCCACCACCTCTTTGTTGACGATGGCATGGTCGGTGGTCGAGCGGATAAAGCTGACCGGACACACACCCCGGTACAGGGTTACCTTGCGGCGGGTCTGAACATGGGGTGTCAGGGCATAGATCGGAATTCCGGAACTGATGCGCGACATCCACAGTGGAGTGGCGCCAGACTCGGTCAGACAGGCAATCGCCTTGACACCGAGATGATTGGCAGCATACATGGCAGACATGGCAATAGCCTCGTCGACGCGACCGAAACGCGTGTTGATACGATGATCCGAGGTGCTGGCCAGCTCTTCCTTTTCGGCGCTGAAGCAAACACGCGCCATTGCCGCCACGGCCTTGGCGGGGTATTTGCCGGCCGCCGTTTCAGCTGACAACATCACCGCATCGGTGCCGTCCAGCACCGCATTGGCCACGTCGAAAACCTCGGCCCGGGTGGGGATGGGATTCTCGATCATACTCTCCATCATCTGGGTGGCAGTGATGACCACGCGGTTCATGCTGCGCGCCATTTTGATCAGCCGCTTCTGCACCGCGGGCAGTTCGGCATCACCGATCTCCACGCCCAGATCGCCGCGAGCAACCATAATGACATCGGAGGCGGCGATGATCTCCTCGGCATCATCCACCGCTTCAGCGCGTTCGATCTTGGAGACGATACCGCCATGGCCGCCGGCCTCACGCAGCAGTTCACGGGCCTCATGCACATCTTCTGCCTTGCGCGGAAACGAAATGGCCACATAGTCGGCCTGCATTTCCGCTGCCGTTTTGATATCGGCCCTGTCTTTTTCCGTCAGCGCGGCGGCTGACAGGCCGCCGCCCATGCGATTGAACCCCTTGTTGTTGGAGAGGATGCCGCCGACCTGAACCTTACAGATAATTTCCTGGCCCGCCACCTCTTCCACCCACAGAACAATGCGGCCATCGTCCAGCAACAGGGTGTCGCCGCGATTGACGTCGTTGGGTAGTTCCTTGTAGGTGAGACCGACACGTTCTGTGTCGCCATCGTTGGTGTCACAGGCGGCATCGAGGATAAAGCGATCACCTTCTTCCAGGGTAACCTTGCCTTCCTTGAAGCGCTCGGTGCGGATCTTGGGGCCCTGCAGATCGGCAAGCACGCCAACCTGGCGGCCATGGGCCCGGGCACGATTGCGAACAGCCTCGGCACGCTGAATGTGCTCCTCGGCCGAACCGTGGGAAAAATTGGCGCGCACTACATCAACGCCAGCCTGAATCAACTCATCGAGCACCTTGGGATCATCTGTTGCCGGCCCAAGGGTCGCAACAATTTTTGTGCGTCTAAACATATATGTGGATTAGTACCTAATGGTAATTATTGTCGTTATCCCGCGTTAATATCCCCCCGGGAAAAGCCTGGGGGAAACACCGTTTTTGCTAACCCGCGGCGCGCTCTTCCAGGATTGCGACCGCCGGCAGCTTCTTGCCTTCCAGAAACTCGAGGAAGGCACCGCCCCCGGTGGAAATGTAGGATACTTTATCAGCAATATCGTACTTATCAACAGCCGCCAGCGTATCACCGCCACCCGCGATTGAGAAGGCATCGGACTCGGCGATGGCCATGGACATGGCCTTGGTACCCTCACCGAACTGGTCGAATTCGAACACGCCGACCGGGCCGTTCCAGACGATAGTGCCAGCGCCTTTCAGGATCTCGGCCAGCTGCCTGGAGGTCTCCGGACCGATATCGAAAATCATGTCGTCATCAACCACTTCGCTGACCGGCTTCAGGGTTGCCTCGGCACTTTCCGAGAACTCCTTGCCGCAGACCACGTCCACCGGCACCGGAATATCCCCGCCGCGAGACTGGGCATCAGCGGTCAGCTTTTTGGCGGTATCCACCAGATCAGCCTCGTAGAGGTACTTGCCCACGTTGTGGCCGGCGGCCGCAATGAAGGTATTGGCGATACCGCCGCCGACGATCAGCTGGTCGACGATCTTGGCCAGCGACTCCAGCACGGTCAGCTTGGTGGAGACCTTGGAACCACCGACGATGGCGATCATGGGGCGCTGGGGATTATCCAGCGCCTTGCCCAGCGCATCCAGCTCGCCGGCCAGCAGCGGGCCGGCGCAGGCGATGGGTGCATACTTGGCCACGCCATGAGTGGAACCCTGGGCGCGGTGCGCAGTACCGAAGGCATCCATGACAAATACATCGCACAGGGCGGCGTACTTTTTTGCCAAAGCATCGTCGTTCTTTTTCTCGCCCACGTTGAAGCGGACGTTTTCCAGGATGGCCACTTCACCGTCACCCAGCTCGACGCCATCCAGGTAGTCCCTGATCAGCTTGACCGGCTTGCCCAGCAGGTTGCTCATATGCTCGGCCACGGGCGCCAGGGAGAATTCCTCGGCATACTCGCCTTCGGTGGGACGCCCCAGGTGAGACATGATCATCACCTTGGCACCCGCTTGCAGGGCCTTTTCGATGGTCGGCAACGAGGCGCGAATGCGCTTGTCGGAAGAGACCTTGCCGTCCTTGAGCGGCACGTTGAGGTCCTGACGAATCAGTACGCGCTTACCAGCCAGATCCAGATCAGTCATCTTGATTACGGACATGGTTATATCTCCTGATTTTTAGAGTAAAGAGGAAAGAGGAAAGTGCAGGAGGCGGGCTTGCGCCCGCCGTCTTCATTTATCTTGCCTCTGTTCTATTTACTCTTTGGCTCTTAATTATTGGCTACGTGACGAACGAAGCGCATCATGTTGCAGGTATAACCGCACTCGTTGTCATACCATGCAACCAGCTTGACGAAAGAACCGTCCAGGGCGATACCCGCACCCGCATCAAAGGTGGAGGAGTAGCCAACGCCACGGAAGTCGGTGGAAACAACTTTCTCTTCAGTGTATGAGAGGGTTTCACTGATGGCTTCGCCTGAATCTGCAGCACCTTTGACAGCGGCACAAATATCATCGTAGGAGGCATCTTTGTCCAGCTCAACGGTCAGGTCGACGACAGATACGTCAGAGGTGGGTACGCGAAACGCCATGCCGGTCAGCTTGCCGTTCAGGTCAGGCAGCACCTTGCCCACTGCCTTGGCGGCACCGGTGGAAGACGGAATGATGTTTTCCAGGATGCCGCGGCCACCGCGCCAGTCTTTCATGGAAGGACCATCAACGGTCTTCTGGGTGGCGGTTGCAGCGTGAACGGTGGTCATCAGACCACGCTTGATGCCGAACTTGTCGTGAATGACCTTGGCCAGAGGCGCCAGGCAGTTGGTGGTACAGGACGCGGCAGATACGATCTTCTGACCGGCATACGTCTGTTCATTGACGCCGTAGACGAACATGGGGGTGGCATCCTTGGAAGGTGCAGACTGAACAACCTTCTTGGCACCTGCATCGATGTGCTTCTGACAGGTCTCTTCAGTCAGGAAGAAACCGGTACATTCCAGAACCACGTCCACATCAATCTCGTCCCATTTCAGGTCGGCGGGATCACGCTCAGCAGTCAGGCGGATCTTGTTGCCATTGACGATCAGGGTACCGTTGTCGACGGAAACCTCGCCGTCGAAGCGGCCGTGAACAGAGTCATGCTTGAGCATATAGGCCAGATAATCCGCATCCAGCAGGTCGTTGATGCCAACCACTTCCATGTCCTGGAAGTCTTTCGCAATTGCGCGAAAGGCCATGCGACCAATACGACCAAAACCGTTAATACCGACTTTAATTGCCATTGTGTTTTCTCCCTAAGAGTACAAAGTTGAATCTGACCCGCCCGTCGGGGTGACCGGGCGGGCTAATAATTGTTGTTAGAGAACGCTCTCAACTGTGTTGACGACGTTCTCTACCGTGAAGCCGAACTCCTTGAACAGCTCACCGGCAGGGGCAGATTCACCGAAGCGGTCCAGCCCGATGACCTTGCCGTTCAGACCGGCATATTTGTACCAGGCGGCGGTGACGCCGGCTTCGACTGCAACGCGGGCGGTCACGGCAGACGGGATCACGGACTCGCGATAGGCCTCGTCCTGCGCCTCAAACACGTCAACCGCAGGCATGGATACAACACGTACCTTCTTGCCCTTGCCGGCCAGCTCATCGGCGGCGCCGACAGCCAGCTCAACCTCGGAACCGGTGGCGATGATGATGGCGTCCGGCGTGCCGTCGCAATCCTTGAGCACATACCCGCCCTTGGCGATGGCGGCGATCTGCTCGTCAGTGCGGCTCTGATGCGCCAGGCCCTGACGTGAGAAGATCAGTGAACTGGGGCCATCTTTCTTCTCAATGGCCGACTTCCAGGCCACGGCGGTCTCGACCGCGTCACAGGGACGCCAGACCGACATATTGGGGATCATGCGCAGGGTGGCGGTCTGCTCCACCGGCTGATGGGTGGGACCGTCTTCGCCCAGACCGATGGAGTCATGGGTATAGACAAAGATGGAACGCTGTTTCATCAGTGCCGCCATACGTAGGGCATTGCGGGCGTATTCTGAGAACATCAGGAAGGTGCCGCCGAAGGGGATGAAACCGCCGTGCAGCGCCACACCGTTCATGATGGCCGACATACCGAACTCACGCACACCGTAGGACAGGTAGTTGCAATCGGTGACGGTGTTGGTGATGGCCTTGGCATCGGGCCATGAGGTCAGGTTGGACGGCGTCAGGTCAGCCGAACCTCCCAGGAACTCGGGCAGCGCCGCG
>Ga0114931_10007923_pt1 | contig 12925 bp, 13 predicted proteins | sample 2SBtaG_FD_89579 | JGI IMG/M metagenome (GOLD analysis project Ga0114931, IMG submission 89579) | Deep subsurface microbial communities from Kolumbo volcano to uncover new lineages of life (NeLLi) - 2SBTROV14_V59a metaG | ecosystem: Environmental > Aquatic > Marine > Volcanic | place: Kolumbo...
CCTCCATGCGTCCGGATGTCTCGCGCATGGCCTGCGCCCAGCGGGATGTCGAGTCGGCCAACAGAAGAACATTCAATCCCATCTGCCGGTAATATTCGGCCAATGTGCACGCGGTGTACACGCTCGATTCACGCGCGGCCACCGGCATGGAACTGGTGTTGCAGATGATAACGGTCCGTTCCATCAGACTGCGTCCGGTGCGCGGGTCGGTCAGTTCCGGAAATTCTTCCAAAATCTCGACGACCTCACCGGCGCGTTCACCGCAGGCGGCGACGACAACGACGTCCACCTCGGCGTGCCGGCTCAAAAGATGCTGGAGGACCGTCTTACCGGCGCCGAACGGGCCCGGCGTGCAGAAGGTCCCTCCGACGGAGACCGGACAAACCGTGTCGATCAGGCGGATCTTGGTGACCAGCGGTTCGCTGGGTTTCAATTTCTGGACGTAGGCCTTGATCGGGATCTTGACCGGCCAGGTCTGCACCATCCGCACCTCGCGAATTTTACCGGAGGCATCCTTGACCTTTGCCACGGCGTCTTTGATCGTATAATTTCCCTTGGAAACGATCTCCATCACTTCCGACTCGCCGTCCAGATTGAACGGCGTCATAATCCGGTGCTCAAAAATATTTTCCTGAACGGTTCCCAGGCAATCTCCGGCGAGACAGCGGTCGCCTTTCTTGACCTTCGGAACAAATTCCCACTCGCGCTTTTCATCAAGCGGATAAAGGTACGTGCCGCGTTTGAGAAAAAACCCGTGCTGTTCGGCCAGACGGGGAAGCGGATTCTGCAGGCCGTCAAAAATCTGTCCCAGCAATCCCGGGCCCAGTTCCACACTCAAAAGCTCTCCAGTAAATTCGACCTTGTCGCCGACTCTGATTGACGCGGTGTCTTCAAAAACCTGCACCTCGGCCCGGCGTCCTTTGACGCGGATAACTTCCGACTTCAGACGCTCCTGTCCGACGACAACATACGCGACTTCGTTCTGGATAACATTGTCTTCAAATAAAACGGCGACCATGTTGCCGTTGACTCCGATGACGTGTCCTATTCGTGCTTTATCCACCTTATCACTCCTTATTTGTCTTATACAGATATTGTTCAATAAACGCGGGATCCGTGATCTCTTTAAAAATCTCTGTTCCCTTAAAAGAACGGATCGCCTGATATTTCTCCAGCATCTGGAGCTGTAAACCGTAGACGATGACATTCTCGACTTGAAAAAAACTGTTGGCGGCGATGCTTTCCCAATTCTCCCATTTCATCCGGTCAATCAGCTGTTCGGCCTCAAGCAGGTTGGCCATCTTTCCGACCTGGGTGATGATTTCCATATAACGCTGATTGCCCGTGCGCGCGCCGCGGGTATAGTTCGACGGGTCTTTATGGGCGCGTTCCGCGCGGTAATGCGCCAGATCGTTTTGGAAACCTTGTGTGAACTCCAGAAGTTCCCGGACAGTCTCGCAGCAATCCCCAACGATATCATAGTTCCCGGCCAGGATATGACGGACCAGATCGTAATCGCCGCCGGAAAGCTGTGACTGACAGTCTATAAGAAAATATTCCACGGAGGTGGGCGGTTCGCCGGCGAAAGAAAGCGCCGGCAGGGAAGACGTAAAATAGATGTATTCGTTCGTCATAAGGTTTCTGATTAATCTTTGACGGATTCTTTAACCAGTTCGGAGATTTGCGTGTTCAGAAATGAAGAGATATATTCGGCCAGGCTCTGGTCGGTAAAATCAAAGCTGGACTTCCCTCCGTCAAAACTGATGGTGAATCCCCGGCTCACGTCGCCGGACGAATGCAGACGGATTTCCTTTTTGACCTGTTTCTGAAGTCTGGCCAAGACCGTGTCTTTGAGTTTCTTCTCGTCGGAAGAACTCAGCTCGATCACGACGTCGCCTTCAGCGATCCCCTGCGAAACCGCGGATTTCACGACGGACTCCAGGATCGCCCCCATCTGATCCGCGGTTAAGGAATCCTTCACCTCGTCCCGGATGATCACGCGGAGCGTCTTGTCGATTTCCTTGCGCAGTGAAAGCAGTGTGTCGCGGGCGGCCTGCTGAATGGTCGTGCGGGCGGATTCCTGAAATTTTTGGACCTGCTGTTCGCCCTGACTCACGATCTGCTGGGCCTGCCGTTTGGCGTCCTCGACGACACGGCCGGCTTCCTTTTTGGCCTTGGCCAGGATGTCATCGGCGGATTTTTGGGCGGTCTCGACGCCTTCGGTCTTGATCTTATCGATTAGTTCTTGGACTTGCTCGGACATTTTGATCTCCAATTTGAACGACGCGCCTTTCGCTTAGCCGGACACGCTTGATAATAAAACGCGCGTCACAAATTTAGCGGAGGCTGTCTTGTGCCTTTTGAATTTCTTCTAAAATTTCTTGTGCCGATTTCAGGGGACTTTGGGCTTGAACAACCGGACGGCCGACCACCAAAAAATCGCTGCCGTTCAATATGGCATCGAACGGCGTTGTTACCCGTTTTTGATCACCGGCATCTGTCCCCTTCGGGCGGATCCCCGGGGTTACGATCAGAAAATCTTTACCGAACTTCTTTCGAATTTCAGCGGCTTCATGGCAGGAAGCTACGACCCCGTCCAGGCCCGCTTCTTGAGCTAAAGCCGCTCTTTCCAAAACAAGATGCAGTATATTATCTTTTTTTTCTTCACTTGTCAAGACAGTAACTCCAACAATCAAAGGCTTCCTAACCCCTGTGTCTTTAGCGACTTGCGCCGCTGCTGCAACCGCGGATTCCATCATCTCCCGCCCCCCGCAGGTATGCACGGTGAGCATAAACAACCCCTGCACAGCGGGCGCGGACGCCTTGGCCTGCGGCGTCATACTGCGCTCCAGGGCCGCGCTCAAATTGACCGCGGAGTGAACCGCCCGGGCCACGGTGTTGGGGATATCATGAAATTTCAGATCGAGAAAGACGTGTTTGCCCTTGGCCTGAACAAAACGCGCGACGGCCGGGCCGCAGGCGGTAAAGAGCTGACTGCCGATCTTGTAATGGTTCACGGTTTCGCCCAGCTCCTCGACAATCTCCCGCGCTTCGGCGAGGGTGTCGACGTCCAGGGCGACGATGAGTTCGGTTTTCTTCATGGATCTATTCCTCTTTGATGCTTCCGATCAGTTCATTGATATCGTTGATCTTCATCCGGCGCATGTACTCCTGAATTCCGTCGAGGACTTCCAGCGGCGCGCGCGGATTGACGAAATTGGCCGTGCCGACGGCCACCATCGACGCCCCGGCCAGCAGAAACTGCACCGCGTCGTCAGCGGTCATGATCCCGCCCATGGCGACGACCGGGATCTTCACGGCGCGCGCGACCCGGTAAACCATGTGCACGGCCACCGGCCGGATCGCCGGGCCGCTTAAGCCTCCGGTAAAATTGCCCAGCGCGGAACGGCGTGTCTTGGTATCGATCACCATACCGGTCAGCGTGTTGATAAGACTGATCCCGTCAGCGCCGGCCTCTTCGGCCGCCTTGGCGATCTCCCGGATGTCGATGACATTCGGCGAAAGTTTGGCGATCACCGGTACCTTGCTGATCTTTTTGACCTTCGCGACAACGCGGCGGGTCGCCTCCGGGTCCTGCGCGACAAGCACTTTGTGTTTAAGATTCGGACAGGAAAGATTAAGCTCCAGCGCCGCGGCGCCGCCGGCATCGTTGAGTTTCTCGACAATACCGGTGAACTCCTCATCGGTATGTCCCAGGATGCTGATGATCAGCGGCACGCCGATTTTGCGGAAAGACGGAAGTTTGGTTTGAATAAAGCTGTCGATGCCGGGGTTCTCGATACCGATCGCGTTGAGCATCCCCGACGGGGTTTCAACAATCCGGCGGGGCGGGTTGCCCTCCTGCGGATGAAATGTCACAGTCTTCGGAACGACGGCCCCGAGTTTCTTGACCTCTTCGAGGTCATAATATTTTTCGGCGTGGCCGAATGTGCCCGAGGCCACGGTGACCGGATTGGCGAACTTAACGCCGGCAATGTCGATTGATAAATTCATTTGCCGAGAATCAGTTTGATGCTGATGATTAATAAAAAGACGCCGAAGGCGCGTTTGAGCGCGAGATCGGAGACGCCGTGAACAAACTGCGCGCCGATCAGCCCTCCGAAGAGGAACCCTAGACCGATAAACAGCGCCATGATCACGTTGACGTCACCGGCCACATAATAGCGCCAGACCGCCAGAATGAACACCGGCGGCAGCATCACCGCCAGCGATGTCCCCTGGGCCTGATGCTGGGTAAACCCGAAACAGAGCGCGAGGATCGGCACCATGATCGCGCCGCCGCCGATCCCGAACGCGCCGGAAAAAGCGCCGACAACCAGACCAATCAGTATATAGAGAAGATAGACCATAGCTTTAAGTTATTTTTTCGAACAGCACCGTTTGTAAATCGAAGGCCGGCCCGTCATAGCAGACCGTCTTATACCCCTCCGTCGTCGGGATCGAACACCCCAGACAGGCGCCCAGCGCGCAGGCCATCACTTCCTCGCACGCCGCCTGCCCGCGCAGATGACGCTACTTCGCGAATCTTTGGACCGCGGCCATCATGGCGTTGGGACCGCAGGTGTAAATCACTGTTGTCTCCGGATCGCACTGGATCTTATCAAAAAGGCCGGTCACCCGGCCGTGGACGCCGGCCGATCCGTCATCGGTGGCGACATGCACCTGACAGCCGTTGTCCTTAAACTCCTTCATTTCATAAACATGATCCTTGTCCCGGCCGCCGTAAAGAAGAACAAGTTCCAGGCCTTCGCGTTCCTTTAGAACATCCGACAGGATCAGAAACGGAGCGATCCCGATTCCGCCGGCGACCATGACAACCTGTTTGACGTTATCGCCGGGAAGCTCGAACTGCGTACCGACGGGACCCAGCACATCGATGCCGTCGCCGGTCTTCATTTCCGAAAGGATACGGGTCCCCGGTCCGACAACTTCATAAAAAATCTCAACATGCTCCAGCGCGCGGTAAACACTGAACGGCCGGCGGAAAAAAGGCTCCAGGCCCTCTTTCACGCGGATATGAATAAACTGTCCCGGCTTGACCGTTTTGCCGATAGACGGCGCGTCAACGCGCATCCGCCAGAAGGCCGGACAGAGTTTTTCATTGGAAACGACCTTGAATATGTTCTGAAGTTGAGGCATTAATTCTGACACCCTTCGCAAAAAAATGTGCTGCGTCCGGACTGCACGAGCCGTTGAATCTTCGCCGAACAGCGCGGACATTTCTCATTTTCCCGGCCGTAGACTTTGATGCTTTTCATGAATCCACCCTTCTGTCCGGCGCTGTCGCGGTAGTTATTCATTGACGTCCCGCGCTGTTTGATCGCGCGCCGCAGGACGCCGGTAATCTTTTTGAGCAAAATCCGGTATTCTTCCTTATTCAATGAACTCGCCGGCCGCCGGGGATCGATCCCGCTTTCAAAAAGAATCTCGGAGGCGTAAATATTACCGATCCCGGCAACAAAGGTGTGATCCATCAGGACCGACTTTATCGGGGCCTTGCGCCGGGAAAGCAGCCTCTCTATCCATCCGGCGTTAAAATCTTTGGTTAAGGGTTCCGGTCCGAGAATCTGAAAATATTTCAGCTCGGAAAGGTCTTTGACAATCTGCAGGCGCCCGAACAGACGCTGATCATTGTAGTGCAGAAATCCGCCGGAGGAAAGAGAAAATATGATCCGCGAGTCTTTCTGCGGCAAGGACGACGCGCCGGCAATCAGCTGTCCGGTCATCATCAGCTGGACCACGAGATATTCCGGACTACCGGCGAAAGGGAAAATAATCGCCTTGCCCCGGCGGAAGACATCCGCGATCACGCGGCCCCTGAGTTTTCTCCGGAAGGCCGGCGGCGTCATCCCGCGGACCACGCGCCCGTCGCGGACCCTGACGTCCCGGATGGACGCCCCGATCAGAAGACCGCGCAGATCCCGCGCGATGGTCTCGACTTCCGGCAGTTCAGGCATAACAAGCCTCCTCTATATTGCGCCCTTAAAAAATCTTGAAATCTTTAAAGACTTTCAGGACCTTCCCGGTCTCAATCACCGGGAGGACATAGATATAATCGTCGGTCCACGGCCTGACTCCCGGGTATGAATTTTCATTCAGCGGAACCCACCCGAGATCCGATCTCAAAAGACGCGCCTGTTTCTGACTCCATGTCATCGCGACCCAGGCTGTGTGAAGCGTGAGATCCGTATTTAGAGCTGCCCCCCTCTGGGAAGACACGTCGGCGCCGAGCGCGCCGCCCACCCGCGCCAGAATCGGATCCAACCGCAAATACCTGTTGGTAATATGAAACAGCAGAACACCGTTATCGGTGAGATTCTTCCGGTATATTCTCACCATTTCCTTTGTGAGCAAATGAAAAGGAATGGCATCACTTCCAAAGGTATCGACGACAATAAGATCATACGGTTTTCCTTTCCGGCGTTCAACACTCAGCCGGGCGTCCCCGAAGATAATATTCACCTTCCCTTGCGCGTCGGATAAATACGTAAAGTATTTCCGGGCAATCCTCGCGATATCAGGATCCAATTCATAAAAATCGATTACCCGACCGGCTTTGCTGTAAGCCGCGAGGGTGCCCACGCCAAGACCGGCGATCCCCATCCGCTTAAAAGAACGCCCTTCTCTTTCAATCAGTTTCCCCACGGGGGTTCCGCGGGAATAATATGTGGTCGGAATATGCCGGAACCGCGGAGCCAGTACCTGGGCCCCGTGAAGCGTGTCCCCATTGTACAGGGTACGGACTCCCCTCTTATCGACGACATCATAGCTGCCGTAAAAATTACGCTCCCGGTAAACCGGCACCTCCTTGGTCCAGAACGGTTCAATACTCGGCCATAAACACAGCGCCGCGATCAGAAAAAAACTGAGGCCGAACCGGCTTTCGGCCAAACGCCTGAAGACCATCCATCCGCTAAAGAAAAGGAGTATGAACGCCCAGAAATTGTACGATTTACAGAAAATCGGCCAGACAACCAGCATCGCCATAAATACAAGGCTCACCCGAATAAAATAGGGAGCCAGTCCCCGCCGGCGGGGGACCTCCCATATATATGCCAATGAAATCACAATCAACCCGATCCAGAACTCCAGGATATCAGTAAATATCAACGGCACGATCCAGGTGACAATCATCCCGCCGGCAAACCCGCCCAAAGACATGACAACATAAAAGGCCGTCAACTGTTCCTGGTCATCCGGACGGCTGCGGTACAATCGCCTTTGACAATACATGCATAAACCGAACAGTATCACCAGCATCAACAGCAGTTCAATCGGCATCGGTAAAGTCCTCTGCGCGGAAATGAGGAAAAAGAGGAAACCAAAACCGATCAAAGAATGAGATTGTGTGTCAATCCACGCCGGACACCAGGGACGCCGCTTGAAATTCAACACATAGGCCAGAAGATAAAGGCCCAACGGAATAATCCATAACAACAGCAGGGGCGCGATCTTCATGGTGATGATATTATTAACCCCGAGAAAGACCATGACTCCGCCCGCCCCGAGGAGAAACCACCGGATCACGTCATCACGGGAGAGACTCGCGCGCGCGGTCTTTTCTTCGTGGACGACTTCTGCCCGCCGGCCGGTCTTGATGATCAAAAACGCGGCGGCGGTCACCAGAAATAGAATGCCGTACAGGCCCCGCCAGATTGTCAGCTGCTGCGTTAATGTCAAATAACGTTCAAAGAGGAAAGGGTACGTGAAGAGGGCCAGAAAGGAACCGATGTTCGAGATTCCATACAGAAAATAAGGATTGCTTTCCCTTTTGAGGCGGGAATGTCCCAGCCACATCTGCGTTACAAGACTCACCGTCGCCAGAACAAAAAACACCGGACCGATCGTGACGGCCAGCCGGAAAAAAACATCCATCGACAACGGGATGTTCCAATGCGTGCTTTCGACATGCAGAGGACGCCCCGGGAAGAAAAGAAATGGCACCAACATCAGGACGAGATGCCACCGCAGATACCGCCCGGCCCCCAAAAACTTCGTTCCATAATGGGCCGCGACATATCCCAAAAGAAGAGCCGCCTGAAAAAAGACCATGCAGGCGCCCCAGACCAGATAACTGCCTCCATAAACCGGGAGAAACTTTTTGGCCGTAATCAATTCGATCTGGAACATCAAAAAGGCCGAAAGAAACGTTATGATTCCCAGAAGCCAAAAGCGGCGCATAAAAACCCTTTATACGTATTATTCCAATCCGGAAGACCTGGCGTGGATCTTGTCAACAAGCCCCTGCAGAGTCTCCCGCAGATCCTCGAGAGATCCCGCCTTGATCATCCCTTCGATATTCCAGCCGCCGAAATCGATCACCGGGCGGTCCCAGACCAGCCCGTAACAGATCTCCGACCGGGTGCCGTGGCTTCCGGGAAGAGCGACGATGATGTCCGCCGAGCAGGCCACACAGGCATTGCGTGCAAAGCCGATGGATGTGGGCAGGGCGATGTCGATATAGGGGTTGGCGTCGGCCTTATCCGTGCCGGGAAGGAGCCCGATGGTCAGACCGCCGGCCTCCCTTGCTCTACGGGATGACATTTCCATCACTCCCTTAAGCCCTCCACAAACCAGAACACACCCCATTTTACCAATAATTTTCCCGACTTCATGGGCATTGTACTCCACTTTAGAATTTTGCTCATGCCCGCCGATGACCGAGACTGTAATCTTCTGTTTTCTCATGCCTGGTAAGTGACCTTTCCGCCGCAGATGGTATATTCCACCCGGCCTTTGAGCTTCCAGCCGATAAAAGGCGTGTTCTTGGACTTCGAAACAATTTCTTCCTTCTTGACCTCCCACTCCCGGTCCGGATCAATGATGGTAATGTCCGCGTCATACCCCTCTTCAATCGCGCCTTTGTTTTTCAAACCAACAACGCGCGCCGGCGCGGCCGACATCTTTTCTACCACCTGCGGAATGGTCAGGACATTTTTGTGAACGAGTTCAGTAAAGGTAAGTCCCACTGATGTCTCCAGGCCGATGATGCCGAAAGGCGCCTCATCAAAACTCACTTCCTTATCTTCGGCGGTATGCGGCGCGTGGTCGGTGACGATACAGTCGATGGTGCCGTCCTTCAGTCCTTCCTTGAGGGCGTCGATGTCTTCCTGCGTGCGCAACGGCGGATTCATCTTCGCGCTGGTATCAAAGGTCTTGACCGCCTCGTCGGTAAGCGTGAAGTGATGCGGACAGACCTCGGCCGTCACCTTGATCCCCTGCGACTTGGCAAAACGGATCAGCTCGACGGAACGCTTGAGACTCATGTGTGCCAAATGCACGCGGGTGTCGAGATAATTCGCCAATTCGATGTCGCGCGCGACAATAACGGTCTCGGCGATCCCCGGATCACCCTTGATCCCCAACAGCGTCGAGTTGTAACCTTCGTTCATCACCCCGCCGCTGGTCAACAGCGGGTCCTGGCAGTGTTCGATCAGAATCAGATCCGCCATCTTGGCGTACTGCAGGGCCAGCCGCATCACCTGACTGTTGTTGACGGACTTGCCGTCGTCGGAAAGCGCGGCGCACCCGGCCTTCTTTAACTCGAACATATCGGTCAGTTCGTTGTCTTTCTGTCCTTTGGTGATCGCGCCGATCGGGATGACGTTAACCAATCCGATATCCCGCGCCCGGCGGATAATTGTTTCAACGAGCATCGGATGGTCGATCACCGGATTCGTGTTGGGCATACACATCACCGTCGTAAAACCGCCCTTGGCCGCGGAACGTGATCCGGTTTCAATGGTCTCTTTGTCTTCGCGTCCCGGTTCACGGAAATGCACATGGATATCAATCAATCCCGGTGTGAGCAACAGCCCCTTGGCGTCTATCACTTTGTGCTTGTCCGCTTTGATCGACGGAGCAATCTTTGTAATTTTCCCCTTCTCAAGGAGAATATCCTTCGTGTCTCCGGCGACCTCCTTCTCCGAGACAATGGCGGCATTTTTAATCAGTAAAGACATGACACACCTTCTCTTGTTTATTGGGGTCAATCCCCTATTTTGGGAAAATAGGGGATTGACCCCAATTTCCGATTTCCAATTTCCGACTATACCTGCACAAATTTCTGCAGTTCTTCTTTGTGTTCACCGTCCTGCGGACCTGTCGTGCGCGCGAGGAGATACAGCACGGCCATGCGCACGGCCACCCCGTTGGTGACCTGTTCGAGGATGACCGACCGTTCTCCGTCGGCAACTCCGGCGGAAAGCTCCAACCCGCGGTTGGTCGGCCCCGGATGCATGATCAGGACATCCTTCTTGGCCCTTTTCAGCCGTTCGTCATCGATCCCGAACCGGATGGCGTATTCCTTCATCGACGGTAAAAATGTTTCGGTCTGACGTTCTTTCTGCAGGCGCAGGGCCATGACCACATCACTTGTCCGCATCACTTCATCAAGATCATGATTGATCTTCACGCCCATCCGTTCAACCTTGACCGGTATCAGCGTTGACGGACCGCAGAGGGTCACCTCCGCCCCCAGTTTGGTCATCCCCCAGATATTAGAGCGGGCCACGCGCGAATGCAGGATGTCGCCGACGATCGCGATCTTCAGGCCTTCAATCCGCCCCAGCCGTTCTTTAATCGTGAACAGATCCAGGAGCGCCTGCGTCGGATGCGCGCGGCAGCCGTCGCCGGCGTTGACGACCGCGGCGTTCAAATTGTTGGCCAGGATATGCGGAACGCCGGAGGTCTGATGACGGACAACGATCATGTCGATGTTCATTGCCTCAATATTCTTGGCCGTGTCCAGGATCGACTCGCCTTTAGAAAGCGAGCTGCCCGACCCGGAAATACTGATGGTGTCGGCTGAGAGCCGTTTGGCCGCCAGTTCGAAAGATGTGCGCGTCCTCGTCGATGGCTCGAAGAAGGCCATGACGATGGTCTTTCCCCGGAGCGCCGGCACCTTCTTGACCTCACGCGTTGAGACCTCTTTAAAAGACTTAGCCGTCTCCAGGATAAGTTCAATCTCCTCCCGGGAGAGGTCTTTCAAGTCCAGCAAACTGCGTCTTGTCCACTCAAAAGGTCCGCTCATGCCCCGCCTCCCTGATCTCTGAGGATCACTTCATCCTCGGCTTGATCACATTCCTTGAGGACGACTTTCACGTCCTGGTTTTCGGAGGTCGGGACGTTTTTCCCGACGTAGTCGGCGCGGATCGGAAGTTCCCGGTGACCGCGGTCGATCAGAACCGCCAGCTGGATCGAGGCCGGCCGGCCGAAATCCACCAGGGCGTCGAGCGCCGCCCGCACGGTCCGCCCGGTGTAGAGAACGTCGTCGACCAGGACAATCTTTTTGTCGGTGATATTGAAATCGATCAGGGTTTCGTGGATGACCGGCTGGCTGGCGACGGCCGTCAGGTCGTCGCGGTAAAATGTGATGTCGAGGATCCCGAAGGGCAGTTCCTTACCTTCGATCTGGCGGATATGCGCGTTGATCCGTTCGGCCAGATAAAGTCCGCGGGTGCGGATCCCGACCAGGCAGATATCCGCGCCGCCTTTGTTTTTCTCAACGATCTCGTGGGCGATGCGTTTGACCGCCCGGGCCACCGCGTCTTTGTCCATGATCTTGTTCATCGGTCCCTCCCCGGCAGCGGGCACAAAAAATCCCGCCCTGGCCAAACCAGAAGCGGGTTTATCTCATCAAACGCGCGATATGTGGGTCGTTGTCTCTTCAATTTTAAGCCCTTCTCAGCCTCTCGGGACTGAATTAAAGGTTAAGATTGCATCAAATATAACATCGGCGGACGAAATTGTCAATAAAAGAATCGGGGCCGGAACACCGGGCCTTAAGAAAGCGCTTGCAAAAAAATCACCCTGTCTATTGTCCTTATATATAATAAGTTTTATACTTATAGCATCTCTGCCACAGGAAACACGGGGAAAAGGAATCCATATGAAAAAATACTATTATCTCTTACCGCTTCTGATCATAGCGGCGTGGTTGACGGCCGCGCGGCCGGCCGGCGCCGAAAATATCACCCTGACCACCTATTACCCTTCTCCCTCCGGGGCCTATGACCGTCTGCGGCTTGTTCCCCGGGCCCAACTCACCGGCTCGTGCGACACCGGTTTTCTATACTATTGGGATGGGAACAATATCCGTGTCTGCGACAATTCCAATGTCTGGGTCCCGCTGTCGCCCTGGGCCCAGAACGGTGACAATGTTTATCTTTCTGATACCGAAAGCAACCAGAATCTCAAGGTAGGGATCGGCACGAAGATACCGCCCTTCCGGCTTTCTCTGGATATCAATGGCAATCCTTCTCCTGACGGCGGGATCTGGGCGAAAGGGACTTACGGGAGCGGAACGGCCCTGGGCAATCCCGGCGCGGGGACACGCCTGTTGTGGTATCCCGCCAAGGCGGCCTTCCGGGCGGGAACGGTTTCGGGGACTCAATGGGATGACCTGAGTATCGGCAATTATTCTGTCGCCTTCGGACTGGACAGCGTCGCCAGCGGAGACAACAGCATGGCTATGGGATCGGGGGCAACCGCCAGCGGAACGGCTTCCACCGCCCTGGGGATTAACACAACGGCTTCGTCCTACGCCATGACGGCCGTGGGGCGCTACAATATCTCGACAGGAGATTCAGGCGGGTGGGTGGGGGATGACCCTCTTTTTGTCGTCGGAAACGGGACCAACCTGATCCCGGCCAACGCCTTGACGATCTTAAAAAGCGGCAACGTCGGGATCAACCAGTCCATCCCGAAGGCCGATTTGGATATCAACTCTGCTATGAGACTGGACCCGCAAGGGAGCCCTCCTCTGACCTGCGGCGACCCGGACACTTCCGGAGTCCTCTATGTGCATTCGGCGCTGGACACGGCCCTCTGCTTCTGTGACGGCAACAGCTGGCAGGTTGCCGCCGGTGGCGGATCCTGCCCACCATAATTAATTGTGACGGCA
>Ga0114931_10007924_pt1 | contig 12923 bp, 14 predicted proteins | sample 2SBtaG_FD_89579 | JGI IMG/M metagenome (GOLD analysis project Ga0114931, IMG submission 89579) | Deep subsurface microbial communities from Kolumbo volcano to uncover new lineages of life (NeLLi) - 2SBTROV14_V59a metaG | ecosystem: Environmental > Aquatic > Marine > Volcanic | place: Kolumbo...
AAGAATTTTCTAAGTCTTTGATGAAAAACTACATTTCCAAGATCCAGAATAAGCAGAACCTGACCCACGATGAAATCGAGACAGTGATGCGCCGGATCATGTCGGGTGATGCGGTTGAGGAGGAAATCAAAGAGTTCCTTCTCGCCTTGAACGAAAAGGGCCCGACCGTCGAGGAAATCACCGGCGCCGCTAAACTTCTTCAGCGGTTTTATACGCCGGTTGTAACCGGTCACGAAGTGATCCTGGATACCTGCGGAACCGGCGGAGACAAAAAGGGCACATTCAATATCTCCACGGTTGTGGCACTGGTTGTCGCGGCCGCGGGGTGCGCGGTGGCCAAGCACGGCAACCGTTCGGTCTCGAGCCGGTGCGGGAGCGCCGATGTTCTCGAAGCCCTGGGAGTCAACCTTGACGTCGAGGAGAAGCATCTCGGCGAGTGTCTGGATGAGATCGGAATCGCGTTTTTGTTCGCGCAGAAACTTCACCCGGCGATGAAAAATGTCGCGCCGATCCGGAAGGCCCTGGGAGTGCGGACGATTTTTAATATTTTAGGACCGCTGGTGAATCCGGCCAAGGCCACTCATCAGATGATGGGGGTTTACAGCCGGGAACTTGTCGAGCCGATGGCGCGTGTCCTGCAGAATCTCGGGTTGAAAAAGGCCTTGGTGGTTCACGGCAGCGACGGGATGGACGAGGTGACGACCACTGGCAAGACCTTTGTCGCGGAATACAACGGCACCGAGGTTTTTACCTATGATGTCGATCCCCGGGAGCTGGGAGTCACCGCGGCGAAGGAAGGGGATCTGCGCGGCGGGGATCTTGAAACCAATGCCGGGATCGTCCGGGGTATCCTCAACGGAAAAGGCGGCCCCCGGCGCGACATTGTTCTGGTCAACACCGCCTATGCTCTGTATACAGCCGAAAAAACGGCCAGTCTCGCTGATGGGATGCGGCTTGCCGCGCAGACGATCGACGCCGGTAAGGCCAAAGAAAAGCTTCAACAATTAATCGATTTTACCAACCGTTAAAGCCCATGCCTGCCGATTTTCTTAACGAAATTATCGTATACAAGAAGAAACTGATTGAACGCAAACGCGTGCAGTATGACCGGATAGAGGCGGAGGTCAAAAAGGGCACGGTGTCGGACCGGTACCGTTTGTTTAAGAAAGCCATTTCCAAGCCGGGCCGGCCCAATCTGATCGCCGAGATCAAAAAGGCCTCGCCGTCAAAGGGTGTCATTTGTGAGAATTTTGAGGTGACGCGTTTTGCCAAGACTTACGCCCAGAGCGGGGCGGACGCCATCTCGGTGTTGACCGAGGATAAATCTTTCTTAGGCAAACTTGAATACCTGCGCCGTATTAATGACGAGATATCTCTGCCGTTACTGCGGAAAGATTTTATTATTGATGAAGTCCAGATTTATGAATCTTTCCGGTACCAGGCCAGTGCCATCCTTTTGATTATGGCGATTCTCGACGACGTCCAGGTTAAGGAATTCATTGAGATGGCCGGCGGCCTGGACATGGATTGTCTGGTCGAGGTGCATGATGAGCGGGAATTGGAACGGGCGCTTAAGCTCGGCGCCGACATCGTCGGAGTCAACAATCGGAATCTTCGCACCTTTGAAGTGGACATGACGGTCAGCGAAAAGCTGATCCCGGAGATCCCGAAAGACGTTGTCACCGTCGTCGAGAGCGGAATCCGGACCCGGGAGGATGTCCGGCGGATCGAAGGCTGGGGCGCCAACGCGGTTCTAATCGGGGAGACATTTATGAAGGAAAACGACACGGCCGCTAAGATCAGGGAATTAATGGGAGAGCCAAATGACTAAGACTAAGATCTGCGGAATTACAAATACCAAAGACGCGCTTCTGGCCGCCAAACTCGGTGCCTGGGCGGTGGGTTTTATTTTTTACAAGAAAAGTCCGCGTAGTATCGGCGGATTTAAGGCCCAGAAGATCGTCAAACAGCTTCCGCCGTTTGTGACGCCCGTAGGGGTCTTTGTTAACCAGAAGGAAGGGGCGGTCAAAGATATCCTGGATTTTTGCGGGATTACGACCGCGCAATTCCACGGCGATGAATCCGCCAGTTATTGCAAGCGGTTCGGCAAAAAGTATAAGGTGATCAAGGCCCTGCGTGTTTCGGAGAAATTCGACCCTAAAAGCGTGAAGGATTTTCCAGCCGCCGCCTTTCTTCTCGATACCTTGAGTGACGAAGGATACGGGGGTACCGGCAAGACCTTTGACTGGCAGGCTGCCAAGGCCGTGAAGAATTTCGGCAAGCCCGTAATTCTCTCCGGAGGTCTTAATCCCGAAAATGTCCTTTGGCGCTGGAGGATGTCCGGCCTTACGCGGTCGATGTCGCCTCGGGCGTGGAAAAAACGCCGGGGGTCAAGGATCCCAACCTCCTCAAGCAATTCCTGGAAAAGACCTGGATTTAAAACCTGTCGAACGGCGGGTGGCGCGGAAACTTCCTGAGCGGGAGGATCCACGCCGGGCGGAGGGGCCCGCGAAGAAAGGTTTCCGCGACAGGCCCTGCCGTTCGACTGAGGAGATTAAGTCATTAGAGCATTCAAACTTTTGATCGAAATCCCTGGATTATCAGCCACTTGTGTTATAATGTCTTTCTTATGAGCGCAAAATGCCTCCGGGTTTTTCAGAAACTCGACCTCAATGATATCAAAAAGCATCTGATTGTCTACGGAGACTTGAGCGCCAGCTGTGAGAATTGTCAGGAAGTCAGTATCCCATTCGGGTCGGCGGTCTGCCCGGGATGCAAGACCGAGTTCAAGTACGCGGCCTTTCGCAACATCAAACACCATCTCCCGAAAGTCTACAAGCTTTTTGAAGAGCGTCCCAGTCTCGTGATCGTGGATTATGACGATTTTAAAAAGGCCTTTGCGGCCAAAAAGGCGGAGGATTTGTTAAAGTGATCAAAGAGCAGCGTCTGGTCAAACTCACCCAGAAGGTTCTGTCCTACAATTCGGAAAACCCGCCGGGCAACGAAAAGCGTCTCGGCGAATTCATCGCTAAGGACATGAAGTCGCTCGGCCTTGATGTCAGGGTCAAAAGTTTTGCCAAGGACCGTCCGAATATCATCGCGACCCTCAAAGGGTCCTGGCCGCGTAAAAAAGCGGCCGCCGAGGCGGTCCTGATCACGCCGCACTATGATACCGTTCCGATCGGACAGGGCTGGAAATATGACCCTTATGGGAAGGACATCGTCAAAGGACGGATCTACGGACGCGGGGCCAGTGACGACAAATGCAATCTCGCGATCTGCATGGAGGTCATGCGGAGTTTCGTCGAGGACAAAGCGCGTCCGCGGCGCGATATTGTTATGGCCGCGACCGCCGATGAAGAAACGGGAAGCTATTGCGGTATTATTCCGCTTCTCGACCAGAAGATTTTAAAGCCGAAGATAGCTGTCATCACCGATTCGTATGAATTTGAGGCGGTGGTCGCGCAAAAAGGATTGGTCCATGCGCGGGTTCAGATTCGGGGGAAGAAGGCGCACGGGGCGTATAATTGGCTGGGTGAAAATGCCATTGAGGTCGCCGCGCGCGTCATCAACCGTTTAAAGAAACACCGGTTCAAGGTCAAGAAACACCGGTTTCTCCATCCGCCGACGCTCAATATCGGGACGATCCGCGGGGGTGACAAGGTTAACATGGTCGCAGATCTTTGTGAATTCTCCATCGACACCCGTTACCTGCCGGGAATGGACGGCAAAAAGGTCATCGCGGCTCTAAAGTCTATCATCGAGAAAGAAACGAAGAGATATAAATTTATTATTGATGATCATCAGCTTCCATATGAGATTGATCCGAAACATCCGATGGTCAAGACCTATTTGCAGACGGCCCGTCAAATGAAGATGAAGGCCGGCCTGGTGGGAAGCGAGGGGGCGACGGTCATCACGTTTTTTCAGAAGCACCGGATTCCGGCCTTCTCGACCGGTTACGGCACCGACGGAACCGCGCATACCACCGACGAGTTTGCTGAGGTTGCGAAATTGACTAAAGGCGCGCGGCTTTTGGAACAGTATTTGAAAGATTACGATAAGGGATGTGAGACGTGAAACCTTGGATGGGCTCTTTGATTTTTTCCGTTCTGTTGATGAGTGTTCCGGCCGCCGCGGCAAACGGACCGGGCGATTTTACCGGGGAAAAGATTTCCTACAATATCAAGAAAACCGTCTTTAAAGCCGGCGAGGCCACTCTGGAATTCAAAGGAAAGGCGGAGATCGACGGGCAACCGGTCTATCTGATTGTCTTTACCGCCACCTCGTTTAACTTCTATGACCAGGAAAAGATCTACGTTGACCGGAAGGCCTATCGGCCGGTGGTGGTCAAGCGGGATTTGAATATTTTCGGCAAGAAGGAAAAAATTATTGAATACTACGATCGTCAAAAAGGCGAGATCCGGATTGTCAAGAATCCCGGTGCCGAGGCGCAGATTCAGACTATTCATAAAGATGGAGCGATTGAAAATATTTATGGGTTCATTTACCGTTACCGCAAGGAAGGCAGTTTTCAGATCGGGGAAAAGATTAACCTCAATCTTCCCACGACCGACGTCACAGTTGTCCTGAAGAAAAAAGATGCTATCAGGGCCGGCGGCGAACGGCGGGACGCGTATTTTATGACGAGCGGAGACTACCGGATTTGGTTTGGCACCGGGGAGGATAGGGTTCCCTTAAGGATTGACGGGGCCATGGGACTGTTGAAGGCCGCGCTCGTTTTGGATGAATATCAACACGATGAGAAAAGCGACGGAACCGGAGTCGCTGAAGCGCAGGACTCTTAAAGGAAAAATCATTTTTTCTTCCGGGAAACTCGGGGATTATGATATTTTCACTCTCGATTTGGAAAGCCGGGAAGTTGTGACGGAGGGGATTATCATCCGGTATATTCGTCGGGTGGGATATCTGTTCAAATTTTTGCCGCGTTCGTGGCAAAGGGCCTGGTTCCGGGAGAGTTGTTTCGGGTTCGAACGTTATCCCGACTGGAAAGACGAGATTTGTTCATCAAAATAAAACGGTGATCGCATGGCATTACCTGACAAAAAAGGACATTTTGGAGAATTCGGTGGACGTTATGTGCCGGAAACACTGATGGCTCTGCTTGAGGAACTGGAAGAGGTCTTTCTGTCATTGCGCAAGGACAAGACGTTCAAAGAGGAATTCCATTTTTATTTGAAGGAGTATGCCGGACGGCCGACAAATTTGTATTTGGCCGAGTGCCTGAGCCGGCATCTGAAGACCCTCAAGGTCTATTTGAAACGGGAGGATCTTCTTCACACCGGCGCGCATAAGATCAACAATACGATCGGACAGATCCTCGTCGCTAAAAAGATGGGAAAGACCCGGATTATCGCCGAGACCGGCGCCGGACAGCACGGAGTGGCCACGGCCACGGCCGCGGCGTTGTTCGGGCTTAAATGTGAGATTTATATGGGGACTGAAGATATCCGGCGGCAGGCTTTGAACGTTTTCCGGATGAAACTGCTCGGAGCCAATGTTATTCCGGTTGAATCCGGAGCAAAGACATTGAAAGACGCGATGAACGAGGCCATCCGCGACTGGGTCACCAATGTCGGGAATACCTTTTACATAATCGGGTCAGTGGCCGGCCCACATCCGTACCCGCTGATGGTGCGCGAGTTTCAGGCGGTAATCGGCCGTGAGGCCCGGCGGCAGTATTTGAAAAAAGAGAAGAAGCTCCCCGATTATCTGGTGGCCTGCGTCGGCGGCGGCAGTAACGCGATGGGCCTGTTTCACGCGTTCTTCAAAGACAAGGGCGTGAAGATGATCGGCGTGGAGGCCGCCGGTGAAGGGCTCAAATCCAACCATCACGCCGCGCCGCTTAATGCCGGGGAGATCGGAGTTTTTCACGGCAGCAAGGAATATCTTTTGCAGACCCCGGACGGACAGGTCAAGGTCGCTCATTCGATTGCCGCCGGGCTGGATTATCCTGGTGTCGGTCCCGAGCATGCCTTTTATCAGTCCATCAAACGCGCCGAATACGTTTCTGTCGGAGACAAAGAGGCGATCAAGGGGCTCAAGCTGTTGTCGGAAACCGAAGGGATTATACCGGCGCTGGAAACCGCGCATGCCGTCGCGTATTTGGAAAAACTCGCGGCCAAGGCCAAAAGGCCGTCCGGTGTGATCGTCTGTCTGTCCGGCCGCGGCGACAAGGATATGGAAACAATCAAAGAGTATCTTTAAATGACGATGAACCGCATTGATCAAAAATTTCGAGAGTTGAAGAAACAAGGGTGCAAGGCTTTTATTCCCTATGTCACCGCGGGGTATCCGAATCTTTCCGTGACTGAGAAACTGGTTTTGGAATTCGCGCAAAACGATGCCGACATTATCGAAATCGGGATTCCGTTTTCCGATCCCATGGCCGACGGACCGACGATCCAGCAGTCGTCTCAACAGGCGCTGGATGAGGGTGTGACGCTGAACGGGATTTTTGATCTGGTCAAGAAGGTCCGCGCCAGGAACGATGTTCCGCTGGCGTTGATGACGTATTACAATCCGGTTTTTCATTTTGGTGAAGAGAAATTTGTTAAAAAGGCCCGGGCCTGCGGCGTTGACGGGTTGATCATTCCTGATCTGCCGCCGGAGGAGGCGAGGAGTTTGTTGAAGATTGCCAGACGGGAAAAAATTTCTTTGATTTTCTTTTTGGCGCCGACGACGACCGAGGCGCGGATGAAAAAGATTCTGAAGTATGCCGGAGGGTTTGTTTATTTTGTTTCGGTTGCCGGGGTGACCGGCGCGCGCAGAAGTCTGCCGGCCGGACTGGCGGCGAAGGTAAAAAAGGCTAAGAGTTTCAGCCGGGTGCCGGTCTGTGTCGGTTTCGGGATCTCGACGCCGGAGCAGGCCCGGACGCTGGCGGCCGGTGCCGACGGAGTCATTGTTGGCAGCGCGATCATTAAGGTCATCACGCAGAATCAAGGCAAAAAAGATTTTGTTCAAAAAGCGGGCCGTCTGGTCGCGCGGTTAAGCAAATCATTACACATTTAAGTTATGTATAACCAAACAATATTAAAGAATGGCCTCAGAGTGGTTACACAGCGTATCCCGGGACGCAGTAGTGTCTCAATGGGGATCTGCATGGATGTCGGTGGACGGTATGAGGACAAAGCCGTCAACGGCGCGGCGCATTTCTTGGAACACATCGTGTTCAAAGGAAGCCGGAATTACACCTGCGGTGAAATCAAGGAAAAGATTGAAGGGGTCGGCGGTTCGCTCAACGCCTTTACGACCGAAGAAGTGACCTGTTATTACGCCAAGATCCCGGTGAAACACTTCCGCGATGCCTTTGATATTCTGGCGGACATGGTCTTTTTGCCCAAGATCCCCAAACGCGAGGTAGAAAAGGAGCGGACGGTGATTATGGAGGAGATCAAGATGTACGACGATCTCCCTCAGTATTACGTGCTGCATCTTTTGGACCGGTTGTTGTGGCCGAAACACCCGTTGGGTGAAAATCTGGCCGGGACCAGCCGGAGTATTTTGGGGATGTCGAAGGCGGAGCTGAAAAAATTTCACGCCCGTCATTATACCTCGGGTAACGCGGTGATCTCTGCCTGCGGGGATGTCAAACATGATGAGTTTGTCCGGCTGGCGCGCCGGAAGCTCGAAAAAATCCCGGCCGGCGCGGCCACGGATTTTTCTCCCGCGCCGCAACCGCAGGGCCAGCCCCGGACGACCTTTTTTGACAAGCAGACCGAGCAGATGCATCTGGCGCTGGGGATCCCGGCCTTGTCGCATCACCATCCTGACCGCTACATTGAAAAGATGTTGCATATTATCTTGGGAGGCAATATGTCCAGCCGTTTGTTTAATGAGGTGCGGGAAAAACGCGGTCTGGCCTATTCAATCGGGACGACAGTTAAGACGATGCGGGATACCGGCGCTTTTATTGTCCGGGCCGGGGTGGATAACCGTAAGATTACAGACGCGGCCGCGCTGATCTTAAAAGAGCTCAATCGTATCCGGCGCGGCGGTGTTCAGCCGGCGGAGCTCAACCGAACCAAGGAATATTTTATCGGTCAAATTCAGCTGGCCCTGGAGGATACGATGGATTATATGCTCTGGATCGGGGAAGCGACATTGACTGATGACAGATGCAAAACCGTCGAACAGATTGTTCAAAGTATTAAGAAGGTGACTCCGGCCGATGTCAAGCGGGTCGCCAGAGATATTTTTCGGCCGGAGCGTTTTAATCTCGCGGTTGTCGGACCGTTGACACGAAAACAGAAAAAAAACTTATCCGCGCTCCTTCAGGCGGGATAAAAAAACTTTTTAAATTGACAAGCCTTGTATTATCGGGTACTATCAGACTTGAATTCAATCTTTAACGCTAAGGAGGGGTCGATGGAAGAGCTATCCTTTTATGATGTAAAAACAAAACAGAAATTTATTTCAAGCGATTACCAGGTCAGAGAAAAAGGCGGTCGTTTTTTTGCTGTGACTAAGTCCAAATCCGGTAGCCATGAGTGCTGGCGAGTCCTCGGTAAGGATCAGGCTGCAAAGCTGAAGAAGCAGTAATCGACCTTTCCCAAGGCATTTGTAAGGTATGAAGCGTGAGCCCGGACACCAATAGTTAACTGCAAGACAAGAAGAGGTTGTGAAATTCTTAAAAAAGATCCCGTCTCAGCCTTAAAAATCGCCAAATCCATAGCTGAATTAGCTTCCGATAAAAAGGCCCAAGATGTATCGATCCTCGACATGCGTTCCATCGCGAATTTTTGTGATTATTTCGTGATTTGTTCAGGGACGTCCGACCGTCAGGTGAAGGCGATTGCCAGAGGGATTATCGAAGGACTGGAAGAGTTTGGTGAAAAGGTTCTTTTCAAACAGGGTATGCAGGAGGGACGCTGGATTGTTCTGGATGTGGGCAACGTTGTCACGCATATCTTCGATAAGGATGCCCGGGAGTTTTACGGAATGGATTATCTCTGGCAGGAAGCCAAACAGATTTCATAGCTTGCAACGAGTCTTTAACGATTAAGAATTGCTTCGGGAAATTTTATTGACCGAAGCAATTTTTATTTTCCGATTATGCTGCAGTTCAAAGACGACCTTCATAAATATCTACAATTATCCCTGCGGGAGTTCTTTGCCGAAAGCGGCGAGGACTCTCCCGGTATCGACCTGGAAGTGCCCAACGACAAGTCGCACGGGGATTTTTCCACCAACATCGCGCTCAAAAGCGCCCGGATTCTCAAGAAACCGCCGTTGCGGTTGGCCGAGGAATTCCTGCCGATTATCCGGAAAGAGATCGAAACTTCTCCTCTCAATTCTTTTATTGACCGTGTTGAGGTTCTGCGTCCGGGATTTATCAATTTTTATGTCTCTCTGCCCGGCCTGGCGGCTGTGGTCGAAAGGGTCCATTCCCAAAACGAAGATTACGGGCGGGAAAACGTGGGCGCGGGTGTTAAAGTCAATATTGAATTTGTCAGCGCTAACCCGACCGGCCCGTTGAGTGTGGCGCACGCCCGGCAGGCGGCGGTGGGCGACGCCCTGGGCAACATTTTTGCCTTTCTCGGATACGGCGTTGTCAAAGAATATTATGTCAATGACGAAGGCAATCAGATCAACCTGCTGGGCCTTTCGGTCAAACTGCGGGCGGCTGAGCTTTTGGGCGAATCCGTGGCTCTGCCGGAAGATGGGTATCAGGGCGATTATGTCCGGGATATGGCGCGCATTTTCCTCGAGCAGAAAGGAATCACGGAAGCGCCGGTGCTTGAGGCGCTCGACCCGCAGGAATTCAACCGGTTCGGTGTCGAGTATCTAATGGATGTCATCCGGACCGATCTGGCGGATTTTGGTGTGCGTTTTGACACGTGGTCGCGCCAGTCGGAGATTGCCTCGACGGAGAAAACGGCGGAGACACTGACTTTTTTAAAGAAGCGGGATGTCCTCTATGAAGACGAAGGGGCGCTCTGGTTTCGGACGACGCAGTTCGGCGACGACAAGGACCGCGTTCTGAAGAAAAGCGACGGAAGCTTTACCTATTTCGCGCCTGACATCGCGTATCACAAGAATAAATTCGACCGCGGTTGTCAGAAGATCATCGACATCCTCGGTCCCGATCATCACGGATACATTCCGCGTCTGACCGCCGCTGTCGAAGCGCTGGGACACAGCCGTGAAGATATCAATGTCCTGATCGTCCAGCTGGCCACGATTTACCGTCAAGGCAAGCCGGTTTCGATGTCGACCCGTCGGGGACAGTACATCAGTCTGCGTGAAGTTATCGATGAGGTTGGAACCGACGCGGCCCGTTTTTTCTTTCTCATGCGGCATATTTCCGCTCATTTGGATTTTGACCTCGAATTGGCCAAAAAGCAAAGTCCGGAGAACCCGGTTTATTACGTTCAGTACGCGCACGCCCGGATCAACAGCATTACCGAAAAGGCCGGAGAGAATTCCCTGCAGCCGAAGACGACCGATTATAAGTTGTTGACGGAAAGCGAAACGACTGATTTAATAAAGAAGATAGGGGCATTTCCCGATGTGCTGGTTCTCTGTGTCCGGGAGCATGATCCTTACGCGCTGGTAAATTATCTTCAGGAGCTGGCGTCGATTTTTCACAAATTTTATGATCAACACCGGGTGGTCGATCCTGACCAGCCGGAATTGTCCGCCGAGCGGTTGGGGCTGATCCTGGCGGTCAAGAAGGTCCTGGCCAACGGTTTGCACCTTTTAGGCCTCAACGCCCCGGAGAAAATGTAACATATGCCCGCATCCATTGTTCAAAAACGTTGGAAAATCAGAACCCCAAACCCCCTTTCTCAGAGAAATATCAGTGATAATCTTCATATTCATCCAATTGTCGCTCAATTACTCATAAATCGTGGAGTATCCACTCCACTTGAAGCCGAAGAGTTCCTTTCCGCCGATCTGAGCCGTCTGCATGACCCGTTTCTATTCAAAGATATGGATAAGACCGTCGCACGGATTCTGAAGGCTCGGGATCAGCGGGAAAAGGTACTGATCTTCGGGGATTACGATGTTGACGGTGTCACCTCATCAGCCCTTCTGTACAAGGGTCTCAGCCGGCTGGAGATCGAGGCCCTCAACCATATTCCGCACCGGATGGAGGACGGATACGGCCTCAATGAGCAGATCGGCCATATCGCCAAGGAGCAGGGTGTGAGCCTGCTGATTTCTGTGGATTGCGGGATCACCGCGATCAAGGAGGTCGAGTCGATCTCGGCGCTGGGGATTGATGTGATCATCCTTGACCATCACGAGCCATCCGAAAACGGTTTGCCCAAGGCGCATGCGGTGGTCGACCCAAAACGGGCGGATTGTCCGTATCCGTTTAAACATCTGGCGTCGGTCGGACTGGCGTGCAAACTGTTGCAGGCGCTGTTCAAAGAGGTCCCGGAAGAAGATCTGGATTTGGTGGCGCTCGGAACGATCGCTGATGTCGTGCCTTTGCGGGGGGAGAATCGGATTCTGGTGAAGAAGGGCCTGCCGCTCATCGGATTTACCAAGAACAAGGGGCTGGCGGCGCTCATTGATATCACCAAGCTGAAAGGTAAGGAATTTAAGCCGCACTTTGTCGGTTTTGTCCTGGGCCCGAGGATCAACGCCACCGGCCGCATGGATTCGGCCCAGAAATCCCTGGATCTTCTCCTGGCGCAAAGCGACGCCGAGGCCTACACCCTGGCCCAGCATCTGGAGGATCTCAACAATCAGCGCCAGCAGCTGCAGAGAGAAGTCATTCAGGAAGTTCAGGCCCTGATCGAAGATGAGGTCGGCGAGGACAACAAGGTGCTTGTTCTCTGTAAAGAGGGGTGGCACAAAGGTGTTTTGGGAATTGCGGCCTCCCGCGTCGTCGAGACGCATTATCGGCCGACGGTGATCATTTCTTTTGAAAACGGAAAAGGCACGGCTTCCTGCCGGTCCATTGAGGGGTTTCATCTCAATGAGGCCCTGGCTTACTGCGGGGATCTTCTGGAGAATTTCGGCGGGCACAAGCTCGCCGCCGGCATGACGATTCTCGAGGAGAATGTCGATCAGTTCAAGCGGATGATTAACAATTTCGCGAAGGATGTCGTCTCGGTCGAAAAAATGGTGCCGACAGTTCAGATCGATTGTGAGGTTTCACTGTCACAGTTAATCTCCGTATGGTTGAATTGATCGACAGTCTGGAGCCGTTCGGGCAGAACAATCCGGCGCCGGTTTTTGCCAGCCGGAGACTGACGGTCAAAAGTCATGCGTCGATTGTCGGGCGCGATACGTTAAAGTTCTGGGTCACCGACGGGGTCAGGACGGTTTCGGTTGTGGGTTTCGGGAAAGGAAAGTACAAAACGATGATCGGGCCGGGAAAGAAGATTGATCTGGCCTATCAACTGATGATCGATGACTGGAATAAGGCCCCGACCGTCCAGCTGAAGTTTGTGGACATGAAGCTCAGCCAATAAAAAAACCGGCAGGAAGATGCCGGTTTTTAAAAAGACAGAATAAGAAATATTTAAACGGCCTTGGTGACAAGGCCTTTTTTAATGCACCCGGTGCAGACATAGGAACGTTTGACAGTCTTGTCCACCATGATGCGGATGCGTTGCAGGTTGGGCTGGAACTGCCGCAATGTCTTTCCCACGATCTTGGACCCCGCGCCGCCTTTTCGTCTGATCATACCGCGCCGTTTGTACTTGATGCCGGATGTTGGTCCCTTTTTGCAGATTTCACATGTCTTAGCCATCTTTCAAATCCTCTTTCAATATCTGATAATGAGACCCTAGTATAGCGAAAATCTCCTGTTTGTCAATAGGGAAATTGGAGGTCGGGAGGGGCGGATGAGAGTCCCGGGCGAGTTTCGCAGCCGACAGTTTCCCACAACGGGGAGGCGGCCCATGCTCATTCGCTCCTCTGGAGTGGGTTGAACGCAAAAA
>Ga0114931_10007925_pt1 | contig 12923 bp, 11 predicted proteins | sample 2SBtaG_FD_89579 | JGI IMG/M metagenome (GOLD analysis project Ga0114931, IMG submission 89579) | Deep subsurface microbial communities from Kolumbo volcano to uncover new lineages of life (NeLLi) - 2SBTROV14_V59a metaG | ecosystem: Environmental > Aquatic > Marine > Volcanic | place: Kolumbo...
AAGGCGCCGGCGCGGATATTGACCTGGATCGAGGGCAGGATCAGCCGGGGCATGGCCAGGGTTGCGTCGCGCGCCCGGCGCATGGCGATGAAGGTGGCCTCGTCGATGCCGTCGCGGACGTGCTTGTTGGCCGCCCGTTCGGCGCCGACCGTGGTTTCCCAGGCGATCTCGCGGGCGCCGTCGGCGCCGTAGTCGTGGCAGACGTAGAGCCGGGTCGCCTCGGGCAGCGCCAGGATGCGCCCGATCGAGCGATAGAGCGTCGCCGCGTCGCCGCCGGGGAAGTCGCAGCGCGCGGTGCCCTGGTCGGGCATGAACAGGGTGTCGCCGACAAAGACCGCGTCGCCGATCAGGTAGCTGACGCAGGCCGGCGTGTGGCCGGGGGTGTGCAGGACCTCGATCGCGAGATCGCCGAGCGCGACCCGCTCGCCATCGCCGAACAGATGGTCGAAGGGCGTTCCGTCGGTGGCCAGGTCGTCGCCGAGGTTGAAGACCGCCTTGAAGGTCTGTTGCACCGCCGTGATGCCGGTGCCGATGCCGATCCGGCCGCCGAGCCGGTCGCGCAGATAGGGCGCGGCGGTGAGATGGTCGGCGTGGGCGTGGGTTTCGAGGATCCAAACGACCTCGAGCCCGTGGTCCGCGACGTGGGCGATCACCCGGTCGGCGGCGATGCGCGCGGTCCGGCCCGAGGCGGGATCGAAATCGAGCACCGGGTCGATGATCGCGCAACGGCGGGTGGCCGGGTCGGCGACGACATGGGTGGCGGTGCTGGTCTCGGGGTCGAACAGGGTCGTGACCTCGGGGGTCTCGGCCATCGCGGACTCCTTGATTTACGTCTCCCGCGATGAGCGCCGGCGCCCATCGCGTCATTATTCGTATGTGATTGCCTCCGTTCCTCAATATATGGGGACCGGCCGATTTATCAATCTTCGGCGTGCCGGGCGGGGCCGCCATCGATGCGCGAGGGCGGGAGCGTGACCGTCACCGTGGTGCCGGCGCCGAGCCGGCTTTCGACCGTCAGCCGGCCGCCGTGAAGCTCGGTGAAGGCGCGCGCCAGAGGCAGGCCGAGACCGGTGCCCTCGAAGGGGCGGCTGAGCGACGCGTCGACTTGGCCGAAGGGCGACAGCGCCTTGGGGATGTCGTCGGCCGCCATGCCGATGCCGGTGTCGGTGACGACGATGGCGGCGCCGTCGGCCGAACACCCGGCGGCGACCGTCACCGTGCCACCCGGGGGCGTGAACTTGACCGCGTTGGAGAGGAGATTGTCGATCACCTGGCCGAGTTTGCGGGTATCGCCGATCACCGCCGGCAGGTCGTCGGCGACGCTGTGATCGAGCGTCACCTCACCCTGGGCCGCGCGGTCGCGCAGTGTCGACAGGGCTCCACGGATCAGCGCGTCGAGATCGATCCGGTCCTCGAACAGCTCGACCTTGCCGGCCTCGAGCCGCGAGATATCGAGGATATCGTTGATCACCTCGAGCAGGTGCCGGCCGGCGTCGAGCACATGCGCGGCGTACTCGCGCACCACCGTCGGACCCGCGCCCTCGGCGGCGCGCGCGCGGATCAGCTCGGAAAAGCCGATCACCGCGTTCAAGGGCGTGCGCAGCTCGTGGCTCATGTTGGCCAGGAATTCAGACTTGGCGCGGTTGGCGGCCTCGGCCGCCTCCTTGGCGCGGCGCAGGTCTGCCTCGATCCGGCTCTGCTCGGTGATGTCTTGCACCGTGCCGCGCATGGCGATCACCGCGCCGCCTTCGTCGTGGATCAATTCGGCGTCCTCGCGCACCACCCGCTCGGTGCCGTCGGGAAGAACGATGCGATGGTCGATCCGGTAGCGCCCGGTACGGTGCCGCGCTTCGTCGGCCGCGCGCCGCATCGCGTCCCGGTCGTCGAGGTGAACGCAGGCCATGAAGCCGTCGACGGTCGGGGTGAAGCTTTCGCGGTCGCGGCCGAACATGCGATAGACCTCGTCCGACCAATCGATCATGCCGTCGTGGTAATCGAACTCCCAGCTCCCAAGCTTGGCCAGCCGTTGCGATGCCGACAATCGCCGGGTATTGCGCAGCAGCGCCGCCTCGGTCCGATGCCGCTCGGTCACGTCGCGATAGATGCCGACGATACCGCCATCGCCGGTGTGGCGTTCGCAAACACATACCCGGCGGCCGCCGACGAGGTGTTGCACTCCGGCCACGCCGGGGTCGCGCCGTCGCGCCAGGCGCTCGTTCAGCCAGTCCGCCTCGCGCCCGACCGCGTCGAGATAAATCCCCGTCTCCAGCCCGGCGCGCAGATGCGCCTCGAACGGCGTGCCTGGCCGGGCCAGGATCGGGTCGAGATCGAACAGGGCGAGATAGGCCGGGTTGCACAGCACCAGGTGATCATCTGCATCGAACAGGGCGAAGGCATCGGGCAGGACGCCGATGGCGTTGGCCAAGTGATCGTCCGAGACGACGACCTCGGTCGCCGATCGATCGCGATCGCTGTCACGCGACCGCGTCCCGACCGCGTTAGAATCATGGGCCGAAGTCATCTCTGTCCGTCCGCCGGGAATCCCGAACCGATGGTCGCATCAAGGGATTTATTAGTCCAGAATGGTTAACGCCGCCTTAGGCTTGGGCTTGGGTCGGCTCCCGGGGGCGTCACTCCGCGACCAGGGCGGCGCCGACGCGGCCATGGACATAGCCGTTGGCGAACGGCAGGTCCGGCGCCAGCGCGGCGAGGCGCGCGCGCCCATCCTCGGCGTCGAGGCGGCGATCCAGGACGGCGCGAAAGACCGCCGCGACGGCGATCATGTCGATATCTTGCGGCCAGAGGCGAAAACAGCCGACCCCGGCTTCGGCCAGGGCCATGACTTCGCCGATCAGGTTGCAGCAGGCGTGGGACTGGGTCTGGGTGCCGTTGATGGCCAGGAAACCCGCGCCCTCGAGGGTCTCGACCGCCAAGCCGTCGGCATCCTCGGCGCAGACGTAGCGGCAGCCATCCTTGTGCAGGCCGTGGCTACGGGCGTGGTGGCAGCGGGCCGAGATCGCCAGCGGCAGGCGGCCGAAGGCCTGAACCTCGATCTCCGCCGTCCCGGCATGGGCGAGGGCGGCGATCGCCGGTTCGGCGAGTTCGCAGGGCAGCGCCACCCGGGTGGCGCCGTTGGCGGCCAGATAGGCGAGGGTCGCCTCGTTGTAGACGTTGATGAAGGGGCCGATCACATGGGGCCGGCCGGCGAGCATCGCGGCCGCCGAAATATCATTGGCCTCGATCGGGTAATCGTCGCGGTCGGCGAGGGCGCGCACGCCGTCGAGCTCGGCCTCGGTCATCACCAGGGCGAGGGTCGAGAGCGCGACCTCCTTGCCGGCCCGCGCCAGCCGCGCCGCCACGGCGTCGAGATGGGGGGCGAAGAACGGCGCCCGCTTGGCGCAGACCACCTCGCCGAGATAGACGATATCGATCGCGGCCTCGTCGGCGACGCGACAGTAGAAGTCGCGCAGGCGCTCGGCCGGCCAGTTATAGAGCACCGGCCCCAGCGCCAGCTTGGCCGCGCCGCTCATCGCCCCATCTCCATCACCGGGCCTCATCGCCAAGCCCGGCCGTAGGCGCCGGTGGTATCGCCTTGGCCCTCGGTCATGGCGGCGAGGTCGCTGGTTACCGTCTCGCCCCGGGCGGCGGCGTCGACGGCGGCGCGAAAGGCCGTCACCACCCGCGTGACATAGGCCTTGCCGCGCTGGCGGCCCTCGATCTTGAGCGCCGTGACCCCGGCCGCCATGAGTTCGGGCAGGATCGCCAGTGTATTGAGCGAGACCGGTTCCTCGAACAGATAGGACGCCCGACCGCCGGCGACGAAGCGCCCCTTGCAGAGGGTCGGATAGCCTGCCGCCTCGCCCTCGCCGACGTCGTTGATGACGAACTGTCCCAGGCGCGATATCAGGCGCCCGCCCCGACGCTCGAAACGGACCTCGGCGGCCGGCGAGCAGACCCCCTCGATGTTGGGCGACTGGCCGGCGGCATAGGACGACAGCGCGCAGCGCCCCTCGGCCATGACGCACATGCCGCCGAAGGCGAAGACCTCGGTCTCGACCGCGATGCGCCGGTTGAGGGCGGCGATCTCGGCCACCGTGAGGACGCGCGGCAGCACCACCCGCTTGACATCGAAGGCGGCGGCGTAGAAGCCGATCGCGGCCGGGTTCGAGGCCGAGGCCTGGACCGAGAGATGGCGGCGCAGGCCGGGCCGGGCGCGGGCGGCGTAGTCCAGGAGGCCGATATCGGCCAGGATCACCGCGTCGGCGCCGAGCGCGTCGGCGTCGTCCACCGCCGCCCGCCACGGCCCCGGGTCGCCGGCGGCGGGAAATGTGTTGATCGCCACCATCACCTTGCGGCCGTGGTCGTGGGCGTGGGCGATGCCGGCGGCCATCTCGTCGCGGTCGAAGTTGAGGCCGGGGAAGTTGCGCGCGTTGGTGCGGTCGCGAAAGCCGACATAGACCGTGTCGGCCCCGGCCGCGACCGCCGCCCGCAGCGCCGCCGGAGTGCCCGCCGGGCAGACCAGTTCGAGCGTCGTCAATTCCGTCGTCATGGTCGCCGCCGGCGCGGGGCGCGGACCTCGGCGAGGGCCGTATCGAGGCGCGCGATCTCGGCCGCCTGGCGCTGGTGGCGGTCCAAGGCCGGGGCGAGGAGCGCCGCCTGAACGAGGGCGAGATCGCGGCCGGCGCGGGCGGCGACGCCGCCGGCCAGCGCCCACAGCCGCAGCCCCGGCGCGCCGAACGGCCCGAGCGCGGCGACGATATCGGCGGCGAGGTCGATGTCGGCGCCGTCGACGGCGTTACGCAGCGTCAAGACGGCGGCGGTATCGCCCTCGATCACCAGATCGCGCGAAAAGAACATCGCGTCGCCGTCGATCCGCCCGGCGAGGAGGTCGAGCAGCACCGCGAGCGGCGCCCGGATGGTGGCCGTCGCCGCGCCCACGTCATCGTCCACGGCCAGCCGCGGCGTCGGCGGTGTCAGGTCGAGGCGAAAGGCCAGCGGCAGATCGGTCGGATCGATCAGGAAACTGGCCGCGCCGAGCGGTTCCAGACGGGCGAAGACATCGCCGTGGCGGCGGCGCATCAGCGCCAACGCCGCCGCCAGGGGCGGGGCGAACAGCGCCGCCGGCAACGGCCGCAGCAAGAGCCCGGCCAGCAGAACGGGCGAGAACGGCGGCGGCTGGCTTGCGGAAAGCATCGTCTGCGATGGGGCGGCCGAAACGGGAGCCCGAGCATAGCAGCGGCGCGCGGCCATCGACTTAAACTGGGTCAAGTCGCGGTCGGCTCCTCGATCATCGCGATATAGCCGCTCGGGCACTCCTCGGCGCACAGGCCGCAGCCCTTGCAGTAGTCGTAATCGAACACATAGGAGCCGCCGTCGGCGGTGGCGGCGCGGGTCTTGAGCACGGCCAGGTCGGGGCACAGCGTCCAGCAGTTGTCGCAGGCTAGGCAGTCGCCGCAAGAGAAGCAGCGCCGCGCCTCGGCGGCAACCCGTTCATGCCCCAGGCCGCGCTCGATCTCGGTCGTCCCATCGCGTTCCGCCACCGGCAGAACCGTCGCTTTTTGACGCGGCGCGCGGTCGAAATAATGGCGGTTGAGGTCGTCGAAGGCGACCGGCTCGCCGCCGCCCAAGACCGACTCGGGCTCATGCCGTATATGGCGAGCGATGGCCTCGGCGGCGCGGTGGCCGTCGCCGATGGCGGCGGTGACGGTGCCGGCTTGTCCCAGCGCGTCGCCGCCGGCGAAGACCCCCAGGGCCTCGGCGAGGCGGCCCCAGGCGTCGGCGCGTAGATAGCGCTCGCGCCCGATCAGCGCCTCGATCCCAAGGGGATCGACGATCTCGCCGATCGCCGGCACCACCTCGTCGGCGGCGATTACCGTCTCGGTGCCCTCGAAGGCGACCCGGCGGCGATGGCCGTCGTCGCCGTCGAGCTTGCGCAGGGCGGCGATCTCGACCCCGACCACCCGGCCCTCGCGCAGGATCAGCCGGGTAAGGGTGTGATGGGGATGGATGATGACCCCTTCATCGCGGGCCTGGGCGACCTCGCGCGGGATCGCCGACATGCGGTCCTCGGGCGGCGCGCTCTCGTCGTCGGGCAGCGCCGAGGCGGTCACCAGATGAACCTCGCCGGCGCCCGAGAAGCGCAGCACCCGGGCGATGTCGACGCCGGTGTTGCCGCCGCCCTGAACCACCACCCGCTTGCCGGGGGCCGGGGTGACGCCGACGTTGAGCCATTCCTTCAACAGGCCGAGGCCGTCGCGGGCGTCGTCGGGGCGGGCGCCGTCGACGCTCCACTCGCGCGGCCGATGGCAGCCGGGGGCCAAGAAGACGGCGCCGTGGCGGCGTCCGAGATCGTCGAGATAGACATCGCGACCGAGCACCTGGTGGCGGTGAAAATCTATCCCGGTTGCCAGCAACCGGTCGATCTCGGCCTCGCGCACGGCGCGCGGCAGGCGGTAGCCGGGAATCGCCAGGGCCAGCATGCCGCCGGCCTCGCCGTAGCGGTCGTAAAGCGCGACCCGGTGACCGAGCCGGCGCAGATGATAGGCCGCCGAAAGACCGGCGGGCCCGGCGCCGACTACCGCCACCTCGGGCGCGTCGTCGGCCAATTCGGGGACCGGGTAGGGCCAGTCCTCGCGGATCGCCGCGTCGCCGAGGAAACGCTCGATCTCGTGGATGGCGATTGCCTGGTCGAACTGGCCCCGGTTGCAGTCGTCCTCGCAGGGGTGGTGGCAGACCCGCCCGGTGATCGCCGGCAGCGGATTGGCGGCGATCAGCGCTTCCCAGGCGGCGCGCGGATTGCCCTCGTCGAGGCGGGCGATATAGGCTTGCGGGTCCTCGCCGGCGGGGCAGGCGTGGTGGCAGGGGGCCGGCCGGTGGCGGTGGATCGGCCGCTGGTCGCGCCAGTCGCCGGTGCGGAAGTCGAGCGCGCTTCCGGGCAGGGCGTCGGCGCCGCGCGTCAGCACCGCCATCAGGCGATCCCCCCGCCGGTGCCGCCGCGATGGACGGTGGCCAGGCCGACCGTGTCGCGCGGCGACGAATGCGCGGCCATCAGGCCATAGGTCTCGATGTTGTGATCGGCCAGGGCCTGGAGATGCGCGCGTTCCTCGACCGCCTGGGGATCGTCGCCCAGCAGGTGGCGGAAGCGCGTTTGGAGCCTGAAATAATCGACCACCGGTTTCTTCTCGCGGATCGGCAGCACCGCCGTCACCCGGCCGCGCTCGATCTCGATCACCGGGAAGAAACCGGTCTCGACCGCCAGCCGCGCCACCGCGATGGTCAGCGCCCCGTCGTGGCCCCAGCCCAGCGGGCAGGGCGAATGGACCTGGAGGAAGGTTGGACCCTCGGTGGTCACCGCCCGGCGCACCTTGGCCTCGAGGTCGCGCGGATAGGCCACGGTGGCGGTCGCGGCATAGGGCAGATGGTGGGCGGCGACGATCGCCAATACGTCCTTCTTGAGATGGCGCTTGCCCTCGCGCATCCGCCCGACCGGCGAGGTCGTGGTGCTGGCCGCGTGCGGGGTCGAGCTCGAGCGCTGGATGCCGGTGTTCATATAGGCTTCGTTGTCGAAACAGACGTAGAGCACGTCATGGCCGCGCTCGATCATGCCCGAGAGCGCCTGGAAGCCGATGTCGAAGGTGCCGCCGTCGCCGGCGAAGGCGACCACCTTGGTCGCCCGGCCCTGGACCTTGAGCGCCGCCTCGACGCCGGCGGCGACCGCGGCCACGTTCTCGAACACCGAATGGATCCACGGCAGCCGCCAGGCCGAATTCGGCCACGGCGTGGTGAATACCTCCAGGCAACCGGTGGCGTTGGCGATGATCGCGTCGGGGCCGATGGCCTCGGTCACGAGGCGCGCGGCCAGTGCCTCGCCGCAGCCCTGGCAGGCGCGGTGGCCGCTGTCGAGGCCGACGAAGCGCGGCTGATGGCGGCGCAATTCGGTGGCGGTGGGCGTGGCGGTCGGCACCAATTCACTCCCTTGTTTCAAAGCTAGCGATCCTCTGGCGCGAGCTTGTCGAGATCGACGTCGATGATGGCGAAGCGGGTCGGCGTTTCGGCCCCGGCCGCCGCGACCAGGCGCGGCAGCAGCGACAAGGGAATGTCGCGGCCGCCGAGGCCGGCGGCGAAGGCATGGACCCGGGGCGGCGTCGCCATTTCCGACAAGGCCGCCCGAACCTCGGTGCCGACGATCGCGCCGCCCCCCGGCGACAGCGCCCGTTCCAGCACGACCAGGTCGCTCAGGCCGGCGCAGGCGGCCTTCAATGCCTCGACCGGGAAGGGGCGGAAGACGCGCAGCGCCATCAGGCGCAGGGGGCCGAGCTCGGGCATTTCGTCGCGCGCCTCCAAGAGCGTGCCGAAGACCGAGCCCAGGGTCAGCACGCCGATCCTGGCCTGCTCGTCGCCGACCACCCGCAGCGGCCCGGCGCTCTCGCGGCCGCTGATCGCGCTCCAAGCGTCGGCGGCGCCGGCGATCTCGCCGAGGGCGCGACCGTGGGCGGCGTCGAGGGCGTGGCGGGTCTCGGCGAAATACGCGGGCGTCACCAGCGTTCCCAAAGTTCGGGGACTGGCCGGGTCGAGGGCGCGCGAGAAGCGATAGGGCGGCAGAAAGCCATCGACCTCGGCCTGGGTCGGCAGGTCAATGGCCTCGAACAGATGGGTCAGGATGAAGCCGTCGACGCAGACCATCACTGGCAGTTCCAGCCGCTCGGCGACGCGGAAGGCCTGGATGGTGGTATCGACCGCGTCCTGATTGTCGGTGCAATATATCTGAACCCAGCCCGCGTCGCGCACCGCCATCGAGTCCTGATGGTCGTTCCAGATGTTGATCGGCGCGCCCACCGCGCGGTTGGCGCAGGTCAGCACCAGGGGCAGGCGCAGGCCGGCGATGTTGTAAAGCACCTCGCTCATCAACAGCACGCCTTGCGAGGCGGTGGCGGTGTAGGCGCGCGAGCCGGCCGCGGCGGCGCCGAGCACAACGGAAGCGGCCGAGAACTCGCTCTCGACGCTGACCATCTCGCAGGCCGCCTGGCCGTCGGCGACCAGCTTGGCGATGCGTTCGACGATGTGGGTCTGGGGCGTGATCGGATAGGCGGCGACCACCTGCGGCCGGCACATCGTTACCGCCTGGGCGATCGCCTGGCTGCCTTCCGTGGCGGTTTTCATCGGCCCTGCCCCGTGGTTTCGCGGACCCGATCCGCCTGTTTTTCGTGGATCAGGTCCGCCCAGGCGCCCTCGTCGACCCGCGCCGCCGCCTCGGCGACCGCGCGCCGATTGGCGGCCGCCTTGGCGGCGTCGAAACGCTCGTCGATCACCGCCGTCAGCGCGTCGAGCGGCACCAGCCCGGTAAGGGTCAGGAAGGCCGCCAGCAAGGGCGTGTTGGGGATCGGCCGGCCGATGGTCTCCTCGGCGATCGCGGTCGCCGGCAGGCCGACCCAGCGCGCCGCCGCCGACGTCCCGTTCCACGCCGCCTCGCGTCCGGCGTTGAGCAGCAGGGCGCCATCGTCGCGCAGCCCAGCGAGGGTGGCGTCGAGGCGCAGCAGGGCGGGGTCCTGGACGATGGCGAAGTTCGGGCGCTCGACCGCCGAGCGGCGCAGGATCGGCCGTTCGCGGCAGCGGACGAAGGCGACCACCGGCGCGCCGCGACGTTCGGCCCCGAAGGCGGGAAAGGCTTGGGCGTGATAGCCGCCCCGGATCACCGCCGCCGCCAACAGATAGGCGGCGACCACGTTTCCCTGTCCGCCGCGACCATGGATACGCACTTCGATCATCGACGCGATTGGTCCTTCCCCCGGTTCCTTCGATTCCCCTCTCTCTCGCACGCGATGATGGCAACGATGGCCGACGCGCGCCTTGACCTATGTCACCGATTGGCCAGGCGCGCCCATCTCGCAATTGCCATGGCTTTTGCGGGACGGGCGGGTTAAGACCCGCGACGGACGGTTAACGGGAGGGACGAGATGGACGTTCGGGATCACGCGGCGATCGTCACCGGCGGCGCGTCGGGGCTGGGCAAGGCGACGGCGGCGGCGCTGGCCCGGGCCGGGGCCCAGGTCGCGCTTTTGGATATCGACGCCGACAAGGCGGCCCGGGCGGGCGAGGAAATCGGCGCCTTGGGCCTCGCTTGCGACATCACCGACGCCGCCGGCGCCGAGGCGGCCGTGGCCCGCGCCCGCGAGGCCCACGGCGCCGCCCGGGTGCTGGTCAACTGCGCCGGCATCGGCCCGGCCAAGCGGATCGTCGGCCGCGACGGCCCGCTGGCGCTGGAGTGGTTCGCCAATGTCGTCACGGTCAACCTGATCGGCACTTTCAATGCGCTGCGCCTCGCCGCCGCCGACATGATGGCGCTGGATGCGCTCGACGACGGCGAGCGCGGGGTGATCGTCAACACCGCCTCGGTCGCCGCCACCGAGGGCCAGATCGGCCAAGCCGCCTATTCGGCTTCCAAGGGCGGGGTCGCGGCGATGACCTTGCCGGCGGCGCGCGAACTGGCGCGCGGCGGCATCCGCGTCAACGCCATTTCGCCGGGCCTGTTCGCCACCCCGATGCTGTTCGCCCTGCCCGCCGAGGTACAGGAGAGCTTGGGCCAAAGCGTCCCCTTCCCCTCGCGCCTCGGCCGGCCCGAGGAATACGCGGCCCTGGCCCTGCACATCGTCGCCAATCCGATGATCAACGGCGAGGTGATCCGCCTCGACGGCGCGCTCCGGATGGCGCCGAAGTAAGGCTGGACCTCAGCCGTTGGCGTGCGGTGGCCGGAGGGCGCGCAAGCCCGACGGAACGTGGTCGGCGATCCACCGATCGATGGCCGCGCGCGAGCGGTACCAATAGACGCCGAACACCACCACGGCCACGCCGACGGCGCTGAGCGCGAATGGGAACAAGAGCGAGGCGGCGAACACCTCGGACGCGAGATAGCCGAGATAGCCGGTTATCCCCAGAGTCCCGAAAACGGCGTAGACGGGGCGCCCCAGGAAGGCCGAGACGGCGAGCAGCCCGAGGTTGATCAGGGCGTAGCCGGCGCGCGCCAGTTCGCTGTCGCTCTCCAGCATCGACAATCCGCCCCAGAAGGCCAGCAGCCCGAATAGATGGAGCCAGAAGGCGAGATCGGCCCAGGCCTTGAGGTCGATCCCCCAGGCGACGATCAGCATGGCCAGGCCGAACCAGAGCGAGACGATGGCGCACTGATCGAAGGTGAAGTCCGCGGCCCCGAACAGCCACGGCGTCAGGTCCATCGACAGGAACCACAGCGCCACCGCCACCGGCATCGACAGGAAGGCGAAGCGATAGAAGCGCAGGGCGATCAGGCCGACGGCGATGGTCGCCAGCTCCATGAACAGCCAGCCGCCGCGCACCCAGATATAGAAATCGCGATAGGCGCCGGGGTCGCCGCCGCGCCACCAGCCGAGCGCGTCCTGAATCCCGAAGACCGCGAGCGGGGTCATGGTGACGGCCACCGTGATCATCAGCCCGCCGGGAATCCTGAGCTGCCGGCGATGCCAGAGATGGTGGCCGAGGGCGGCGAAGCCGGCGCCATAGGCCAACGCGATCGCCACCAGCGCGCCGCCGCCGAAGACCGACCAGGCCTCGGTGATGAACAGGCCCATCGCGCCGATCACGATCAAGGCGCCGCCGTACCAGGCGATATGGGCGACGTCGAAGCGCGCCCGCGCCCGGCTGGCGTCGCGCGTTTCCAGCGCATGCCAGGTCGCCGCCGCCTGTTCGGGCGAGATCACCCCTTGGCGGGCCACCCAGTCAAGATCGTCGCGCGATATTCTCATCGATCGGTCCCCCCGATGACGCACCCCGATGACGCACTCAGTCTAGCGACGGCGGTCGCGGCCGGCTATTGTCTTGCCGCCATGTCCGCCACCGTCGCGCCCAGCCTCGCCGATATCGACGCCATCGCCCGCCGGGCGCTGGAGACGATCCCCGCGCCCTTGCGCGGTTACGCCCGCGAGGTCGCCATCCTGGTGGTCGACTTCCCCGACCGGGAGACCGAGCGCATGATGGGCCTGGAAAGCCCGTTCGATCTGCTCGGCCTCTATCACGGCGTTTCGCTCGACCACAAGAGCGTCGGCGCGACCGCCGAGGACGTCGACCGCATCTTTCTCTATCGCCGCCCGCTGCTCGATTACTGGTGCGAGAGCGGCGAGAGCCTGGAAGCGATCGTCGCCAACACCCTGATCCACGAGATCGGCCATCACTTCGGCCTTTCCGACGACGACATGGCGCGGCTTGAGGGCGCCGCCGACGACTGATCCAGCTTGGGAGGACAGCATGAAGCTTGAGGACAGAACCGCCATCGTCACCGGCGCCTCGCGCGGCATCGGCCGGGCCATCGCCCGGCGCTTCGCGGCCGAGGGCGCGCGGGTGGCGATCAACTTCCGCCATGGCCAGGACGCGGCCGAGGCGGTGGCGCGCGAGATCCACGACGGCGGCGGCGACGCCATCCTGATCCAGGCCGACGTCGGCGCGCCGGCCGAGGCCCGGCGCCTGATCGGCGAGGCGATCGACGCCTGGGGCCGGGTCGACGTCCTGGTCTCGAACGCCGGGGTGATCTTCGACCGCCCCTATGTCGATTCGGGCGAGGATATCTGGCACGCGGCGATCGAGACCAACCTGCACGGCTTCCACAACGTCGCCCAGGCGGTGCTGCCGCATATGATCGAACGCGGCCACGGGCGCATCCTGGCGACCGGCTCCTGCATCGCCGAGGCGGGCGATTTCGGCGACAACCACTATGCCGCCTGCGCCGCCTCCAAGGGCGGCATCATCGCCATGCTGCGCGCTATCGCGGCCGAGGTCGCGACCCATGGGATCACCGTCAACGCGGTCTCGCCGGGCTATATCGCGACCGGCATGCTCGACGAGATCGACGCCGAAGGCAGCGCCGGGGTGCTCGCCCGGGTGCCCCTGCGGCGCTATGGCAG
>Ga0114931_10007926_pt1 | contig 12921 bp, 10 predicted proteins | sample 2SBtaG_FD_89579 | JGI IMG/M metagenome (GOLD analysis project Ga0114931, IMG submission 89579) | Deep subsurface microbial communities from Kolumbo volcano to uncover new lineages of life (NeLLi) - 2SBTROV14_V59a metaG | ecosystem: Environmental > Aquatic > Marine > Volcanic | place: Kolumbo...
CGCATCGGATGGCAAGAAAACGGGCGAACAATAGGCGAAATTACCTCGTAACATAGGCAAAATTAACTGTTGAACGAAAAAAAGAGTGGGCATCCATCCTTCATTTTCAGTTTACAATCTGTCATCTCGACGAAGGAGAGATCTTATGCTCAATGCCTTAAGATCCCTCGTCGTTCGTTCCTCACTTCCCTCGGGATGACGCGTAAAAGTGCAAACTACTTTTGACGACCTTTGAAGGATGCCAAAGAGTGGTGTATAATTGCGCCTCTTTTACCAAGGGGCCATAGCTCAATTGGGAGAGCGCAACACTGGCAGTGTTGAGGTCGGCGGTTCGATCCCGCCTGGCTCCACCAATAACCGCAATGCTAATTTCCCGTCCCCATCGTCTAGAGGCCTAGGACACCGCCCTTTCACGGCGGTAACAGGGGTTCGACTCCCCTTGGGGACGCCAGATAAATCAACGGCTTACGGATTCGCAAGCCGTTTTTTTATGTTTTCGGCTAACTCGTGTCGTCCGAAAAGCACTCCGATCCGACTCTCTTCGGATCCAATCTCCCCGCAATTCATCGAGTGAATTTCAAGCGCGCGGTCATCTTGGCAAGGGCTGTCTGTGCAAATGCATCGTGTTGTGCGGTCAGCCGCTCGAAAGTATTCCTGTGCATTCCTTTAGGTTTCCAGCCATTGCCGTTCAGGATACCCGGTTCCCAGCCTAACCTCAGAGCCTCTGACCTCGGCTCATGGGGCGAAAACTAGGGTGGTTTTATGTGATCCCGTCTCCCATCCTGATCAAATCCAGGAACATCACAAAATCCTAGAGGTCAGGAGTTCTGAAGTTCAGGTAATCCTGACTAGGAAATCTAATACAAATAACAAGGACATTGCAACACCGATGGTTGGGCTGCAGCAATTCTCATTGTGGCATTCATATCGTGGCTCGGTACCCGGAAAAAATGCGAGTGAGCCTGAGGGCAAGCCCAGGGTCAGGTCGCCCATTCCCCCTCCTCGGTCCCTTTGGTTTCAAACCGCATGACAGCCCAACTGACTGTCATGCGCCCGATGCCGAAATGGTAGCTTTCCTTCTCCACAAGGATCCCCTTGAACCGCCCCTGAAACAAATGTCCAACCCTTCGGTGGGTGCGATTGACATATTGCGTGTACACTCCGTTCAATTGACGCATGCCTTGAGAGAGATTCGCATCCGGCGTTTCGATCAACAGATGATAGTGGTTCGTCATAAGACAGTAGGCATGACACATCCAGTTAAAACGTTCGCATGTCACGGCGAAAACCTGCAAAAATGCCTGACGAGCCGGATGTGCAATGGGAGACTTGACCCCTTGACCCGTTGCCCCCTTGACCCCTTACTTGCTTACTTGCTTATTCCTGACACAAGTTGAACCCCGACCGCGGTCATTCTTCTGTATTTCTTGGCATTGATCAGGCGTTCGATGATGTTGTAGCGAACGTCACGGGTGTCCTTTGCGTTCTTTTTGCTGCGCTTCATCTTTATTTCCGGGTTTCATCAGCGTCCGATCAGAACATTGGCCATGCGATGCCGAGTGCGCGCATCTTTCAGCGCTGAGCACTTGTTTGTCACGCCAGTAGCCGTGATGCAGTGCTGCCACCGCGCAGTTGCGCCTGCCACATTTAGAATTGCTGCTTACTTGACCTTATGTGCGGCTGGTGGTTTTGCGTCAACATCAATTGGGTCGCGCCGCCCGAGGCGCCCTCAAGCCTCCAGCTCCAGATCGGTCAGCGCGGTGCAGCAGCAGGCATAGACGAATCCCGCATCTTGAGTTGCGGCATCGATTTCACAAGTGCCGCCCATCTTGACCGTGCCTTTGCATTTGACCTCGCACTCGCCGCAGCTGCCGGTTCTGCAGCTGTAGTCCAGTTCGATGCCGTGGGCTTCGGCGAGTTCGAGCAGGTTCACCTGTTCGTCGGTCTCCACACTCTTGCCCGATTTGGTAAAGGTCACCGTGTGGCGGGGCCCCTGCAATTGCAGCGATGGGCCGCCCATATTGACGCCCTGGGCCGAGCGGCCCGAGCCGAAGCTTTCGGTGTGGAAGCGGGCCATGTCGAAATCGAGATCGCGAAGGATAGACTTGACCATTTCGGCGAAGGGTTCCGGTCCACACAAGAAGACGTGACGCTCATCGATATCAGGCGCCAAGATGTTGATCATCCCCGCGCCGATGCGGCCTCTGAAACCGGTCCAGGTTTCGGTGCCATGCCAGCCGGAAGTGACCGTAACCGCAACCTGAAAGCCGCGCTGGCGCGCCGCCAGCAGCTCGAACTCTTTGCGAAAGATGATATCGGTGGGCGATTTGAAAGAGGCCAGCAATTTCACATCGACGTCGGAAGCCGTATCGGTGATCCAGCGACTCATCGACAAGATGGGAGTAATGCCGCTGCCGGCGCCGATAAACAACATCTTGCCGGAAGGGAAATCGAAACAGGTGAATTTTCCCACCGGACCTTTGATCGTCAGCAGGTCACCCAGCTTGACCTGGTCGCAAAACCAGTTGGAGACGAGCCCGCCGGGAACCCGCTTGATGGTTGTTTCCAGCAAGTGAGGCCGCGAAGGGCTGGAGGACATGCTGTACGAGCGTTTTACTTCGCAGCCGTCGATATCGAGCAGGAAGGTGACGAACTGGCCCGGCTTGTAGGAGAACATCAGCGGCTCTTCGCCGACCAGCCGAAAGGTCTTGCAGTCGTGGGTCTCTTCGATGATGCCCACCACTCTGACGGTGGTGGTACCTTCGGTCCACACGCAGATCTTTTCCCGTTCGTCGACCAGATGGGTCAGCAGCGGACTGGTTGGCGGCGGCGGTGGCGTATAAAAAAATTCTGGAATCTCGTCCAGTTCGTCGGCATCGATCGGAGCGTCGGTCTCCCGGTGCAGCGCACCGGCGAGAGAAAACTCGAGGCAGTAGCCGGGGATGTCCAGTTGATCGCCGTCGCACAGTTGCAGCGGTGCTTTTGGTTTCAGCTTCTTGCGGTTGATGAGGGCGCCAGCCTCGAAATCGAGTGATTCGACATAAAGCTTGCCCTCCTTTTTGTGAATCACCACATGATAAAGGGCCAGCTTGTAGGATTCGAGCTGCAGATCACAGGTTGGATGACGGCCGACGACGGTCTCCTCGCCCATGCGCTGGACCGGAATCTCATGCACTACTGCACCATTTTTGAGAACCGCCAGCTTGTCGTGCGGATCTTCGGCCAGGGCTCCGCCCTGAAACAGCCGGGCCGCCCACAATTCGCCGCTCTCGCCGACGCGCACCGGTGTCTGTGCGGTAAGGTCGTGCTTTTTTCGGGGCAGGCGATAAGTCGGTTTGTGGTTCGAAAAGAAAGTCCGTCGCCAGAAGGCGTCGTTCTCTGCTTGCGGCTGTTGTCGAGCTGTCATCGTGTTTTCTCCGCCAGTGTCCCCGGTGGGGCCAAGGATCCTATAGAGAGGTGCTCTCCGCGTAGATCTCTTTCATGTCCGCACCCGCAAGATAGGCATAGCGCCGGATGGCGTGGACGGGCTCGCGGTTTCCACACAGGAACACCTTCCAGCCGCTCAAGTCCGGCAGCTCTTGCCGGATGATCTGATCGACCGGGCCGAGTTGACAGCCCTCGGGAACGAAGCCCTCTCGAATGCAGCCGGTATAGCTAAAATTGGGGCAGTAGCGGCCGATCTCACTCAACTCATCACGAAAATAGAGCTGTTCGCTGCTGTCGACGCCATGGAACAGGCGCACCGGCCCCGAATGCCCGTTTTCGAAAGCATCCTGCACGACCCCCAGCAACGCACCGAGCCCCCCGTTCCAGCCGGCCAGGAACAGCGGTTGCTGTGGATGGCCAAGGGTATAACAGAGCTCTCCGGCGATCCCCGAGACGGTCATCGTATCGCCCACTCGAAGCGCTTCGTGGATCCATTCGGAAAAGCAGCTGCCTTCGGTGCGTTCCACGTGGACCTCGATGCGGCCAGTGGTCTTGGTGCTGGTCGGGGAGGCGATGTGAAAATGTTTGCCCACCTGGTCCTGGTTGAACAGCAGAACCGACTGCCCACCCCGGTAATCCACGGGTGAATCGCATTGGAGAACCAGCTCCAGGGTGGAAGCATTCAGCGGATTGATGGCTTCCACTGCGGCGCTCATCTGGATCTGAACCACCTCCTGCGGCAAAGCGATTTCCATATCGCGCTCGGGATGGCAGCCGCAGGCGAGAAAGTTGTTCTGCATCCGCAGCGTCTCTTTCATATTCACCTGCGAAGCCGGCGGCGGCGGAGCGTTGAGTGCACGCAGCATACAGGTCATGCAGGTTTGTCGATGGCAGCAGTGCGGCATATCGACCTTCTGCCGCAGCAGCGCTTCGAGTACGGTTTCGTCGGATCGGCAGTCGTAAACCTTACCTTGCAACAGCAGTTTTTTTGTCTCAGCCACGGCCTGGCTCCCGGGGTGCGCTGCTAACGATTAAGGACATCGTCACGGCTACTGGCAATCACTTCCATCATGGCCTCGATCTCCTTACCGGAAATGTTCAACTCCGCCAGCGTTTCGTGGAAGATTTTGCCGACGCGGTCGAAATGTTCATCGCTCAAGCCCATCTCCTCGACCAGCCGTTTGTGAGCCTTGCGCAGATCCAGTCCGGAATACCGGTAGGGGCCGCCGAAGGCCATGGAAAGAAAGGATTTCTGTTTGAGACGCTGGCCTTCCATATCGACGTCCTCGAAAAAATGGCCCACCAGTTCGTCCTGCAGCACCTTTCGGTAAAACAGATCGACGGCGATTTCCATCGCCTTGTCGCCGCCCACGCGTTCATACAGCGGAATATCCTGCAGTTGAAAATAATCGCCCCGTTTCGCGGCAACGCTATCGGTCCCCCAGTCGATGCGCTTGTCCATCTTCTTCATCAGCGGGATGTGTTTGGAGCATTGGATATAGGCCTCTTCCACCTCTACCATCACCCAGCGCTCCGGGCACTTTTTGCCTTCCAAGTCGATGTCGGTTATCACATCGCCCGGCAGCTTGTCGGTAAACTCCCGCAGGTTCTCATTTTCCACGATGCGTGCTTTGCCGTTGACATGGAGTCCCACGGTGTCCTGGGTGAAATCGATGATCAGCAGCGCAATATGCGGATTCTCGGAGATGTTGCCGAGATTGGCCATGACTCCGTTGCCGCGGTACTCCGGATACATGAGATATCTGCTGCCGAGGACCCGAATGAAGCCCGGCTTGCCGAACTTCGGCGTACAGTCGCATTCGCCGTTGCGCTCGGCCGTCGCTACGAACAGAAACTCCTGCCTTGCAATGAACTCCTGCATCAGCGGCGACAGAAAATCCACGACCTGGCGGTCATAAAAGCAGAGCGCCCGCTCTTTGCTGCCGAATTTTTCCTGCAGCCGGTGTTCGCCGTCGGAACCGGGGCGAATCGTCGGTTTTTCGGGTTCCGGAGAGTCGGCAGGAATTTCGTCGGGTAACGGTTGGGTGGGATGTGGCGGGGCTTCGCGACGTTGCTGTTCGCCGGCAGCGGATGGGTCGGCGCCGGTGCGCTTTCGCTCTTCCAGAAACCGGAAGCGCTTTGCCGGCACTTCGCGGGGCGGTTGTTCCGCTTTGGCCGACACACCAGTCGTTGGCTGCGGCGAATTCGCATCGGAGCGCTCGCCCTCTTGCTTCATTCTTGCCAAAAACCTGAATTTTTCCATTGTTTGCCTCGCTCATGTCTTACGAGCAGAACAACCATTCGGCTGGTAACCGCCCACACGCAATTCCTGAGTAGATAACTAAGTTTTTGCCAATCGTGACACATCCAAGAAAATCCGTCAACCAAAAAGAGGTTCCTCATTGAACACACTGCCGCGGCAAGTAAAGGGGTCAGCAGAGTAAAGGGGTCAAAGCCCTTTAAAAGGCGTAGCGAAGTAAAGTAGAGAAATCTAGGGAAGAGGGGAAATCTAGGAAATCTACGAGGAAATATAGGGACACAATAGTCAAACCTTGCCTTTTGGCTTCTGACCTGGCCGTTTCGTTTTTAAATCCCGGCTTTCCACTTGAGCCGAGACGCTTTCTTGCATCGTTTCGTGTATCGCGTAGTGAATGTGCGGGCCTCGGAGCACTCGTAGACTGGGCTGCCTCGGCTTAAAAGGGAAGCCCAAATCCCGCTTCAACAGCTTTTCGGCCATCTCGATAAATTCGTTGTTTCCCAGTGGCCTGCCCGTCCGCCTCATATTTGCTGAATTCTTCTGTCTCATAGCTCTGGGCTTCCTGCAAATAGCGCCGCCAATCCCCCGCAAGATCCAACAACCGACCGGTCTCAATAACAAATCAAGATTTCCGTCAAAGGCTGGACAGAAATCCGGAACTGACTGGAGAAGTGGGCACGTGACGCCCAAATTGCCGCGGTCACAGACGATACGTTTGAAGCCGTGTACGCCAAGGCTGAACGGTAGTGGAAAGGAGATCTGTCATGCGCAGGGATTTTAACGCACGTTCCCCGACACCGAAAGCGGCTTTGATCGATAGGTAACCTAACCGGGAGGTGGTGTCAAAGCGGAGCGACGATTGCTTTTAAAACGCTCCAAAAGGCCGAGACATACAATATGCGACAATTTGCCACATTCGTTTATCGTATGCCGAATGCTACCATTCAGTCCTGAGTTCGGTTTGATCGAGCAGCCGCCCCATGACATATTGTCCATGCGGGCGGTGACAATGGCCGCCCATGTCGGACACCCATCCAATCCAGCTTTGTCGTATGCATGTCGCAAAGTGATGCGCTTTCACTCCAGCGTCGTGCCAACCCTTTGATCAGCGGGGATACCAAAACAACTTCAAAGCATCGTTGAAACAAGCCGCAGCACAGCTTGGCAGTCACTCTAAAATGTACGAGACTGATATCCATCGGGTTGATCTGCTCAACCCACATGAGGAACGGGATCTCGCTCGGGAGGTCTCGGAGTGCAGAACGGGGATGATCAATGCCCTCAGTCGATTCCCGGTCTGCTCCGCAGCGCTAATCGAAGCATACGACAAAATCCGAACGGAACATTTGCGCTTGAGTGATTGGATCGAGGGCGTACATGGAGACTGCGGTGCCCCTGTCTCAACCCTGATTCAGGATGGTAATGCTGCCGATGCCGACGCTTTGGCGATAGAAAGGCGCAACACCGATGCGTCCGCAGATCCCTTTTCAGCCCACTCCGAAACTATCCGGGACGAAATCGACAGCCAAATTCACAAATTGCAGAAGCAACTCAGGTGCATCGTGAGCGCAGCACCGCGTTCCGAGGACCATCGACTCACTTGCGCGCACTTGGCCGACGAATTCCGCCGGCTTCGGCTTTCGTCTCTGACGGTATGGCAATTGGTTCGCTTGATCCGCTCATTTGCCGGACGAATCGATCAGGTTGCCGATGACCCTGTTCACAAAGAGCACTCGATTCCTTTGCACCGGGCCAGCAAACGGCTGGATCATTCGCTGCCGGCGAGACAGCCGTCGGCAGGCCGCACCCACCCGGAACGACTCTTCGAACAGTGGCACCGGAAGGCGCTGTCGCTCAATGAGCTCGATCGAATCGAAGAGGAATGTCGGTTGTTCATCGACGACTTCAGCACGACCTTTGTTTCCCTGGTCGATCACACGATCCGTTACAACCGGGCAAGGAATCGGCTTTTTGCCGCGAATCTCCGACTGATCACCCATATCGCACGGCAATTTCCAGTGCCCGCAGCAGAGTTCGCGGATGTGACGCAAGAGGGCGCAATCGGGCTGCTGCGAGCAATCGAACGGTTCGACTACCGGTTGGGGTACCGCTTCAGCACCTATGCCACTTTCTGGATTCGACTGGCAATCTCACGTGCGCTTGCAAGACAGCAGCACATTATTCATCTACCCTATCGGGAGGTGGCAAGGCTATCGACCATCAGCCGGATTTCTCAAAGAATCCGTCAACACACTGGGATGGAGCCAACGATGTCGGAGTTGGCCGATCATCTTCAGACCGGTGCAGACATCGTGATGAGCACGCTTGCTGCGGGAGAAGGCATCATTTCCTTCGATCATTTCGACAGCGATGAGAAGAACGCGCCATCATTGTACAACCTCATCGAGCAAACGATTTTTCCATCCCCATTCGCAGTGGTCTGCGAGCAGTCATTGCAGGATGTTTTGTCTCAGGCGATCACCAGCCTGGACGTCCGTGAAGCTCAAATCGTAGGCGCTCACTTCGGCATCAACAGAACCCGCCGACAAACCCTTCAACAATTGGGAGAGGAGATGAAACTGACGCGAGAGCGGGTGCGGCAGATTGAGATGAAAGCCCTGGACCGGCTTCGCAAGCGGTATGGCAAGGGACTTGTTCCATTTTTGGATGAAAGATAAACCGTTCCAGCACAGTGACGCATAAATAACTATCAGATTCTTGTTGGGTTACGGTGCGCTCATAATCCGGTGAAAACTTGATATTTTGGTAACAAGCGCACCAAATACATTTAATGCTAGAAATTTACGCATCGCTTACTAGGAGGCTGTCCGAAAATAGCGACCGGCGAAGGAGTCATTTTTAATGAAAGAAACAGTTAAGAACATCATCTTGTGGGGCATCATCGGCGTTGTCCTGTTTTCGATTTTTAACAATTTCCGATCACGCGAGCCCCACGACACTTCGCTTCTCTATTCGGACTTCATTACCATGATCGAGGATGGGCGCATTCGTCGGGTGACAATCGAGGGCGACACGATCAAAGGCAGATCCCGGTCGGGAGATTGGTTTGCAACATTCAATCCGGGCGACCGGCAGCTGATCGACGACCTGCTGAAAAACGGAGTCGACATCGAAGCAAAACCGCCCGAACAAAAGTCGATTCTGAGGGAGATCCTGATTTCCTGGCTGCCGGTGCTGCTGCTGATTGCAGTCTGGATTTATTTCATGCGCCGCTCCTCCGGCGGTATGGGCGGCATGACATCCTTCGGAAAAAGCAAAGCCCGCATGCTGGAGGAAGACGCTGTGAAGGTCACTTTTGCCGATGTGGCCGGGGTCGAAGAAGCCAAGGGAGAAGTCATCGAAATGGTCGACTTTCTGCAAGACCCCACCAAGTTCCAACGGCTTGGAGGCAAGATTCCGCGCGGCGCATTGATGGTGGGACCGCCCGGCACCGGCAAGACGCTGCTGGCGCGAGCCATCGCCGGAGAAGCCAGGGTCCCCTTTTTCACCATCTCCGGTTCCGATTTTGTCGAAATGTATGTCGGCGTCGGCGCCTCGCGTGTCAGGGATCTATTCGAGCAGGCAAAAAAACAGGCGCCGTGCATCATCTTCATCGATGAAATCGATGCCGTCGGCAGGCAGCGCGGCGCAGGCGTGGGCGGTGGACACGATGAACGAGAGCAAACATTGAACCAGCTGCTGGTGGAGATGGATGGTTTTACCGGCAACGAAGGCCTCATCGTCATCGCCGCCACCAATCGCCCGGACGTTCTTGACAAGGCTTTGCTGCGCCCTGGACGCTTCGACCGCCAGGTCACCGTCGGCCTGCCCGATCTGCTCGGCAGAGAACAGATTTTGAACGTTCACCTGAAACGCGTCCCGGTGGCGGACGATGTGGAATCCAAATACATCGCCCGTGGCACGCCGGGCTTTTCCGGCGCCGACCTCGCCAATCTTGTCAACGAGGCCGCCCTGTTTGCGGCACGTGCAAACCATAACGAGGTGACCATGCAACACCTCGAAAATGCCAAGGATAAGATCATTATGGGCGCCGAACGCGGTACCATGGTCATGAGCGAACAGGAAAAAAAGATCATCGCCTATCACGAAGCGGGCCATTGCATTGTCGGTCGGCTGTCGTCCGAGCACGACCCAGTGTACAAAGTCAGTATCATGCCGCGCGGTCGAGCACTGGGCGTTACCCTATTTCTGCCGGAGACGGATCAGTACAGCGCCAGCCGGCAGAAGCTGGAAAGCCGGATCGCCAGCCTGTTCGGCGGGCGTTTGGCGGAAACCCAGGTCTTCGGTCCGGATAGGGTCACCACGGGCGCATCGAACGACATCGAGCGGGCCACCGAATTGGCGCGCAATATGGTCACCAAATGGGGGCTGTCGGAGCGGCTCGGACCGCTTGCCTACAGCAGCAGGGAAGACAGCGAGGTTTTTCTTGGCCGGTCGGTAGCCCAACACCAATCGCTGTCCGGCGAAACCGCGCATCGGATCGATGAGGAGATTCGCTCGGTGATCGACCGCAACTACCGACGCGCCGAGCGTATTTTGCTCGAACATACCGAAATTCTGCACAAGATGGCCGCAGCATTGATCCAATGGGAAACCATCGATCGCCGGCAAATCGACGACCTGATGGCGGGAAAACCACCGCGGCCACCGCAGAATTATGACAATGATGCGCAGTCGGACGATCAGGGAGCAGGCTGCGAATCGAACAGGGGTGGATCGGGACTGCCGGCGGGTGGATTGGCGGGTCATCATCGCCAGAACTGATATTCCCCACCACCATCTGTTTTCGAAGGCATAACAACCGTGGGAGGCCATCCGCGAACAGGATGCTCCAACAAACAGGCTACCCTATTAAATTTAACCATGGTGTCATTATTGCTGCTATCCTTTGCCACTCATGACTCAACCCGAATTTTTCACAAATTATGCTCGACAACACTCTGGCGATTCTGCTTGCCGGCGGAATCGGTTCCCGCCTGGCGCCATTGACGAACGATCGTACCAAACCGGCGGTTCCGTTCGGTGGAAAATATCGAATCATCGATTTCACCTTGAGTAACTGCCTGCACTCCGGATTAAGGCAGATACTGGTCCTGACCCAGTACAAATCCCATTCACTGCAAAAACATCTGCGCGATGGCTGGAGTATTTTCAACGCGGAATTGGGTGAATTCATAACGCCCGTACCGCCGCAAATGCGTGCCGGCCAAAGCTGGTACACAGGCACTGCAAATGCCATTCAGCAAAACCGCTATCTGCTCGAACGCAATGACAACGATTCCGTGTTGATTCTATCCGGCGATCACATCTATCGGATGGACTATGCGCCGTTGATCGACTTTCATTGCCGGCACGGTGCTGCAGCGACTGTCGCCTGCATGGACATAGACATCGAGCAAGCCTCTGATTTCGGCGTCATGATGATCGATCCCGACAACCGCATCACCGGATTTGTCGAAAAGCCGGAGCAGCCCGCCGCCCTGCCCGGTGTTCCCGGCCGTGCGCTGGTTTCCATGGGTATCTATGCCTTCTCGACGAAGGAGCTGCTGGATGTCCTGGATGAAGATGATCGCAACCCGGAATCCACGCACGATTTCGGCAGGGACATCCTGCCGCGATTGATTACCCAACGCCCTGTTTATGCCCACCAGTTCGGCAGTTGCGCAGGAAGGGTCAGCGTAGACAGATACTGGCGGGATGTCGGTACGCTGGACGCCTATTACCAAGCCAACATGGACCTTTTGCACTCGCATTCGCCGATCAATCTGTATCAGAAGGATTGGCCGATCCGCACCTATTCGGGACAGCATCCGCCCGCTCGCACCGTTCCCGGGTGCTCCGGCACAGAAGGGCTCTGTCTCAATTCCATCGTGGCTGGCGGTGTCGTCATCGCCGGCGGAGGCGTGGAGCACTCCATCCTATTTGCGCGGGTTTTTTTGGATGATCTGTCGACCGTCAAAAACTCGATCCTGTTCGACAACGTTCATGTGGGTGAAAAAGCCAAAATCCGCAACTGCATCATTGATAAAAACGTCATTATCCCGGCCAATGAGTCCATCGGTTTCGATCCGAAAAAAGACCGCAACCGCTTTCATGTCACTCCCCAAGGCATCGTCGTCGTTCCAAAAGAGTACCGATTCGACAGTGACAAGGCTTCCTGACTGTTTATGGCGATGTCCGGTTGGCCGGTTAAGGCAGCCGAATGATGCGAAGCCGAGTGTGATGGAATGCAGGTAATTGTTCGTACTCCCTGTATAGAACCACAGATGAACACGGATAAACACAGATTGTTCACAGAAAGTCCGAACGCTGCGCGCCGCTGTCCTGAAACGATGACAGCCATCGGGATGACCGGCTTCGGTGGTCCCGAGGTGCTGCGGGCGACCCGCCGCCCGGTTCCGGAACCGGGCACCGGCGAGGTGCTGATCCGGGTCGCAGCCGCCGGGGTCAACCGCCCGGACATCATGCAGCGCATCGGCCTGTATCCGCCGCCGCCCGGCGCGCCCGATATTCCGGGACTGGAAATCGCAGGTACGATCGTGGCTGTCGGTAAAAACGTGGTCGGCCCGGCGGAAGGGGATTCGGTGTGCGCGCTGGTGACGGGTGGCGGCTATGCGGAGTTTTGCCTTGCCGCCGCCCCGTTGTGCCTGCCGATTCCTCGCGGGTTGAATGCGACACAGGCCGGCGCCCTGCCCGAAGCCTGTTTTACCGTATGGAGTACCGTGTTCGAGCGCGGAGCCCTCGAATCGGGTCAGCGATTTCTGGTACATGGCGGCGCCAGCGGGATCGGCACGACCGCCATTCAGTTGGCACATGTCATGGGTGTCCAAGTGTTCACCACTGCCGGAACGGATAAAAAATGCAGGGTCTGCGAACAGCTGGGGGCCGATCTCGCCATGAACTACCGGACTGACGACTTTGTCGAGCAGGTTCGATCACACACCGACGGCCAAGGTGTCGATCTGATCCTGGACATCATCGGCGGCGATTACCTGCAGCGCAATCTGGCCTGCCTCGCAGAGGATGGTCGCCTGGTCCAGATCGCGCTGCAACACGGCCCGAAAACCGATATCAATCTGTTGCCGATCCTGCTGAAACGCCTGACCCTGACCGGTGCGACGCTGCGCCCTCGCAGCGTCGCTTTCAAGGCAGCCATCGCCGACGCCCTCAAAAAAACCGTCTGGCCGCTGCTCGATACGGGCACCGTCCGGCCGATC